>Ga0256913_10000056_pt1 | contig 44595 bp, 29 predicted proteins | sample Axial_MatmetaG_FD_185970 | JGI IMG/M metagenome (GOLD analysis project Ga0256913, IMG submission 185970) | Deep-sea worm associated microbial mat communities from Axial Seamount, Juan de Fuca Ridge, Pacific Ocean - Axial_Mat | ecosystem: Environmental > Aquatic > Marine > Oceanic > Microbial... | reverse complement strand
ACCATACGACCTTGTATTAGCCTCCGGCTCTCCCCGAAGAAAACAACTGCTGGAGGAAATGGGAATCAGCTTCAGGATTGAAACAAAGCCTGTTAACGAAATAATCCCAAAGGATAAAACACCTGAAGAAATTGCTGTTTATCTAAGTCGATTGAAAGCTGCTGCTTTTGAAAAGAGCTATTTCTCATCCAACAGAATCATCATCACTGCCGATACTATTGTTGCCCTTGATAAACAAATCCTTGGCAAACCTTCCGGACATAAGGAAGCCATTAAAATGCTTCAGCAGCTTTCAGGAAAAAGTCATGAGGTAATTACCGGAGTTACCATTCAATCGTCAAGTAAAGAAACCAGCTTTTTTGTCTCCACACGAGTATATTTTAAATCACTCTCACCTGATGAAATCGAGTTCTATATTGACGAATTCAAACCTTTTGACAAAGCAGGTGCTTACGGTATACAAGAATGGATTGGCCATGCAGCCATCGAAAAAATTGAAGGTTCCTACTTTAATGTAGTAGGATTACCGACTCATCGGTTATATGAGGAGCTTGTACTCTTTATCACACCAAACATACCCTCTTAATCCTTCCGATAATTATCGATGGGGAAACATGAAAGCGTTCTCTGAAAAAAAATCTGTTTCAAAAGTCGTGCACGATGTTACTCTAAGCGGAGTTGAAGAGTATACTACACTGGTAATAAATCAATTTCTACTCCGCTCAATCTGACAGGGTAATTATTAGGGGCTTTTAAGACAGTCTCATTTGATATTAGATTTCTCTCTCTTCCAGTACTGAGAGCAGGGTTCCTGCTTTAAGTTCGGTTTCTTCCCACTCTTTTTCGGGATTGGAATCGGCAGTTAAACCTCCGCCAACATAAAGGTTGATTTTTCCTTCGGTAATTTCGGCGCAGCGAAGGTTCACAAAAAGATCGGATTTTCCATCCAACCTCCACGGACCTAAATAACCGGTATAAAATCTTCTGTCGTGTAGTTCTGCATGTTCAATTAGTTGAAAAGCATCTGCCTTAGGCAGCCCACAAACTGCAGGTGTAGGATGAAGTCCTTTAACCAAATCTCCCAACTGCCTCTCAACCTGGTTGGCCGGTACTTTAAATATTGTTTGAAGGTGAGCCATCTTCCCGGCAAAAATAGTTTTTGTGGGTTCTTCAATGTAATCCCGGATTCCAAGTTCGGTCAAGCGCAATCTGATAAAATCAGATACATACTGCTGCTCTACAATCTCTTTTTCCTCCCACTTTATTTCTTTGCCCTCCTCCACCGGCAGCGTTCCGGCAAGCGACATAATAACAGCATCTCCGTTCTTCTTTTGACTAATCAATGTTTCAGGAGTTGCACCAACCCACATACCTGAATGAGGAATAAAAAACAGGTAAACAAAAGCACCGGGATATTTCTCAGTCAATTTCAGAAAGAAATCGGCAACAAAAAAGTCCTCTTCTCTTTCTATACTTTTCACCCTCGATACCACCACTTTATCAAATTGCTTGCTACGAAGTTTTTGAATTACATTACCCGTCATCTCCAAATACTCTTCTCTGGTCATTTCTTTTGGTAACGAACCAAGTAATAGCTTACTATCTGAACCAGCATCTTTTATCTTTTTATACATCACTTCAAAACCAGCTTTATCGCAAGCAAACAAATCAGCATTGATAAAATACCCCTCCCCGGTTCGTGCTGATTCAAAAGGAGAAATCAAAAAACCATTGGAAGAACAAATTTCTTTAATATCATGCACAAGATGAATCTTCTCACGCTGTGCTACCACGCAAATTACATCGCTATCAGGGTACTGATAAACAGCAAAAGGAAAGGCCTTTTGGATAAGCAATTCAATCAACTTCAGAAGTATATCAGACTGTGGCATAGAATTATAAATTATAACTAATTACAAAAATCCGGTTTCTAACAACCATTTTTTCTGGTATATCTCACAACATAATCACCTTTCTGAAGGGCAAGTGATTTATCATTTAACTGAATAATTACATAAGTTTCGTCATCAAAAAACGATATTCCATTTCCAACACTTTTTGAACTCAGGGTTAGCCGGTTACCATTGAGTTTCCAATTGGTATATAATAATGTTTTTGAATGTAAAGACCTGGTTGAGCCATCCTCTAAAAACAAAATATCCAATCCGGTCTCCGAAGTATCTTTCCAGCTACCAATCAATTTGTCAACATCCACTTTGTTTGTCTCTTTATGTTTTTCAACTTCAACAACCTCACTAGCTTTTTCAGACTTCTTTTGAGATTCAGAACAAGAATTAAGCATTAAAAATGCTCCTGTAAAAATGAGTATCAATAGCACTCTTAAAAATAATAGATTCTTCATATATTAAATATTTTCAATAATTTACCAACTTAAAAAAGCAAAGCAGTTTATAATTTAACTATACGCCTTACCTGTACTCTACTGTTTCTATAATAAATCTTTAAGTAATATATTCCGGGGGGAAAGGTTGAAGTATTAATTCTAACACTTTTCTTCTCCGGGGTTTTCTCAAAAAAATCAAGCGCTCTCCCCTTTATCGTAAAAACATCTACTTTCAACACGGTTTTTCCTTCAACAATAACATAATCAATTACAGGGTTTGGATAAATAATAACCGGATCTGTTCCATTTTCCTCCAGTGCTTCGCCAATTATTGTAACTTCTAAAACTGAAGTATCACTTTCGCAACCTCCTGCCGATTGCGCAACAGCTTTTAATGTACCACTGCCCCCAATACCCCATTCAATATGGATTTTATTAAAAGCAGGTGTTTCAATCACCGTACCATTTTCAACATACCAGTGATAAACATTATTGTAAATTAAAGGTGCCGAATACTCAAACGCCCTACCAATATAAGGAGCTGACTCTCCTTCAATTTCAAAATTATCAGGATATCCGTTGATAACCAATTTCAATTGCCTGATACTATCAAAGCCACAACGACTAAGAAAACTCTTTTCATAAATTCCCGGTTCACTATAAAGTTCGCCCTCCCATTCAAATTGTTCACCTTCGCAAATGTTTGCCAACTCTTTAATAAAATAATCTTCGCACAGCTTAACCGTCCAGGTGTCCATTTTCCGTTCTAAATGTCCCACAACATCACCATCTTTCGAAATTGCAGAGCCAACAATACGATATCCACCATCAGCACACACAACAGCTCCATTAGCTACATCATGATACATTCCTCCCAATGCATATTGCCACACCAGTTTACCGCTTTCGTTAATCTTTACAATCCACATATCTCTGCCTCCATGGTTTCCGGTAACATCTCCGTCGTTGGAATAGGCATATCCCGAAATCAGGTAACCCTCGCCATCAGCAACAAGAATATTAGCAGCAATTTCATCCAAAGAACCACCAAATGAATGATCCCAAATTACATCTCCAAGCTCATCAACTTTAATAATTCGATAATCATTTTCACCATTGTTTCTTAATCCCGATTCACCGGTTCGCGAATTTCCAACAAGTAAATAACTACCATCTCTTGACATAATCATATCGGTTCCGGCATCACTTTCTTCTCCTCCAAACGTTTTTTCCCATACAATACTATCTCCGGTTATGCTATATTCAATCAACCAGTAATCAGTATTACCATGGTTTTCTTTAACATCTCCATCGGTAGATTTTGTGCTTCCAAAAATCATCATCACCGAATCGCCAACGGCAATAACTGACCTTCCGTTATCGCTTTCACTTCCTCCAAAACTTTTTTCCCAAAGCAAGTTACCCGATTCATCAACCCTAAAAAGCCATACATCTGCTTCACCGTGATTAAAACTTACATCCACATCATTAGAGCGAGTGCTGCCAATTACAGCATAACCCCCATCCACAGAAATAATATCATCAGCACGGTCGTAACCGGAACCACCGTAATTTTTCTGCCACAAAATATTCCCTTCCCTATCCATTCTAACCAACCAACAATCACCAATTCCATAATTGGAAGTAAGATCACCATCAGCTGATGCAGCAGAACCTGCCAATATGTAACCTGAATCACCCAATGGCAAAACAGCGTTAAAAGTTTCGCTTAAAGTTCCGCCATATGTTTGCGACCAGTCAATAATAGAATCGTTTACAAGCCTGTTCAACAGATAATCAGAGTAAACGTTATCTACCAACACATCACCAAACATTAAAAACTCATTTTGTCCGGAAACTACAGTTACACCATAGTTAATCTCATCCAGATTAAGAACCTTCTGATTCATCAAATAACCATGTTGACAAAAGGCCATTACAGGAAACCACAAATAAAAGAGTAGCAATAACAACAAACTATTTTGCCTTGAAACAATCATAATCAGAAATTAGTTTTAATTTTGGTAAAGATAATACAACAAACCAATTTAGCCAATGACTTTTGCTAACAGAATACTCGACTTTTACGCTTCTTTGGAAATTGAAGAAAAGCTACCGGAAGGTATTGAAATACTCAACCCTTACAAAAAACCGGAGGTAATGGAAGCCTGCACCACCTTTTACAAGAAGTATTACAACGACAGCAAAGGACGTGTAATGATTTTAGGAATCAATCCGGGCAGATTTGGTGCCGGTATAACAGGTATTCCGTTTACCGACCCTGTGTGTCTGGAAAAAGAGTGTGGGATAAAAAACAGGTTTGACAAAAGAGCCGAACTCTCTTCTGATTTTGTTTACCGCCTGGTTAACAAAATGGGTGGTCCTGACCATTTTTTTCGTCATTTCTATCTGGGTGCTGTCAGTCCGTTGGGATTTGTAAAGAATGGAAAAAATTACAACTATTACGATTCAAGAGAATTAACACATACGCTCAAGTCATTTATTATTAAAAGTCTGATTGAGCAGATTGGGTTCGGCATTGTATTCAAAAGAGTTTATGTGCTGGGGCAGGGAAAAAATTACGATTACCTTAAAATGCTGAACCTCGACCTGAAACTGTTTGACGAACTGATTCCGTTACCTCATCCCCGTTGGGTGATGCAATACAGGCGCAAACAGCTGGATGAGATTCTGGATGAAACGATTAAAACATTGATTACATAAATTATTGTTAACCTCGAATGCACGAATTACTTTTTATTAATACAATGGATATTCAAAGGTTGTCTCAAAAGTAGTGCATGATGTTATTTTGCGCGGAGTCGAAGAATGTTTTACATTGGTAATAAGTCGATTTCGACTCCGCTCAATCTGACAACAGGGCTATTATTAGAGACTTTCGGGGCAGTCTCATCTTGTACTAAAGAAAAATAAACTGATTACATTAGATGTTTCTAACGGTTGCAACCCGTGAAATAAAAAGAAAAAGAGGTGAAAAAGTTAATTCACTATATCTCTTCCAGTGACTTTTCCTGAACCCAACCAACACTACCGTTAGAGATTTTGATTTTTACCCAGCCATCCACTCTATCCAGCACTTTTACTTTTGTTCCTTCGTGAATTACAAAAAGATCAACAGCGGTGATGGTTGGCGAACTTTTTACTGTTATTGTAGGTGTAAAAATAATGGCTTCCTTATGTGAAATGGAATGATGATATTTTTGCGAAGCCAGTCCGTAACTGGCAATGGTGATCAGTAAAAAGAAAATGCCCAGAAAAAAACCCAGTTTCTTCGATCTTCTGCTGGCTGATATTAAAAAGATTCCTGCAAACAAAATAAACAGCGCCCATGAGACTAACAGAATAACTGCCCAAAGGTCGGCTCCAAAAAGATTGTAAAAATAGTTCCACCACTCCTGAAAAAATAGTTTCGGGACTGATTCGATTTTATCCACGATCATGCTGTTAGCAACTCCCAGATTGTAATCAATGTCCTCATCATTCGGCTTCAGCTTTTTCGCTTTTTCGTAGAAAAGAATTGCATGCGGGACTTCACCCTTTTTAAACCATGCATTGCCCATGTTATAATAAAGCTCAGCCGACTCAACGTTCTGACTTAAAACCTGATTATACAAATTAATGGATGAATCGTATAAACCCTGATTGTAAGCATTGTTTGCCTTTTCCATCAGCTGATTTGCCGGCTGGGCTTTCAAGTCTGAAATGAACAGAGCAAACAACATCAATAAAATATATGTGAATTTACTTTTCATCTGGTTATCATTTTGTTTTGACTGTATCTTACTATAATATTTCCACCCCCTTTGTCTCCCGCCAGCGGGAGACATTAGTAAAACCTAACTTCATCTGTCTTCCAATCTTCCTATTGTTGCTTCACATCATTTATTTTTTCAAAGCCTTTTCTGCCTGCAAAATTGCATCCATAGCTTCGTTATAAATATTTTTCATTTTACCTGCAGCATCACCCGGGGCAAAACGGGCAAACTCAATGTCGTTTAGCACATTGATAAAAGTATTCGAGACTTCATCACTTACACCACGGTCAGTTAATTTTTGTTTAACGGTCTCCATCGACAGTTCTGCCTGCGAAACATTAAACTTATCGGCAATATAACCCCATAAAGCTTGTGCAATCTCCTCAAAGAAAATTTTATCATTGCCTTCCTTTCTAAGCTTCTCGGCTTTATGCAAACGGCTACGGGCAATTTTTGTGGCTTTTTTATTTTTTATCAAGTCCACATTACCCATACGTTTTTCACGTTGCTTTTTCAAAACATAAGCAATTAACAAAAGTAATATTGGCAACATGGCCAAACCGTAAAACAGGTTTGAAGCAAAGAAATACTTACCTATCTCCCTAAACTCAACCTTTTCTGTTTTTATGTGATGAATATCCTTTCCAATATAATGAATGTCTTCCTGAGCCGAGCCGCTGTATGTAATTCCATTACTATTGCCACTCCCCTTGTCAACATGGATTTTATACTCTTCCGATGAAAAAGTGTAATACTTCCCGTCCTTTGGGTTGAAGAAACTAAAGGTTACCGAAGGAATGACGAAATCGCCGGGATTACGCGGAATAGCAAGATATTCAAACTTCTTATAACCATTTACACCGGCACCGTTGGTTCTTATTCTGCTGGTTTCTTTTGGATCATAGGTTTCAAAATCTACCGGAAAATTGATAACCGGTGGTTCGATTAGTTCCAGATTCCCTTTTCCGGAAATAGTGATTGTTTCTGTTAACGCATCGTTAGCAGTTAGGTTAGTGCGGTCAATCTTCGAAGCAAAAGTAAACTCACCCACTGCTCCTTTAAAGCTTACAGGCTTATTCTCCTGAGGTAGTGGTTTTACATTTAAAGTAAGTGCATTCGACTTGATTGTTACCTTTACATTTCTAACATTCCGATTAAAAAACGGGTCGTTGAAGAAATCCTCAAACGGGTCGTTGCTTCTACGGCGTTTTACCTGGGTTCGAACCTGCGTCATACACTCCAGCTCTAAGGGTTCGATGGTAAGCTTTCCGCTTTTCTGAGGGAACAATGCCAGTTTCCGAATGTCAGCCAGCACATACTCTTCTCCATTGATTACTTTGGTTGATTGTTTCAACTTCGACTTGTTATCCTGCAAATCCTTAGTCCAGAATCCCGGAAAAGAGGATAATTTCTTAACAGACAAGTCAGATACAGGTATCTTCGTGTAAATCCGATAGGTAACAATCACCTGCTCGCCAAGATAAGGCGAACTATTCGATATCAAAGCTTTAATATATAAATCATCGCTTTTTACAGTGCCATTTGAAGCAGCACCCGTTTTTCCGGCAGTCTGACTTCCCTGCTGCCGGGTTTGTGCCGGAGCATTTCCCTTCACAACTTTTATAGTAAGCGGATTGGACTTATAGGTCTTCCCGTTAACCTTAATAGTGGCAGGTGGAATATTGATGATTCCTTCCTGCGAAGCCATTACCAAAAGTGTATAGGTAAGCTCGGTTGACTGGCTCATTCTGCCATTGATATATTGAATACTGGAACTCGACGATCTGTTAGGGCCTGACAAAACAGAGAGGTTTCCCAAATCGGGCATCCTGAAATCGGAACCACTTGCGTTTACTGAATAATAAATCTGAAACCGTTCTCCTACCTCCACCATTGATTTTGATGATGCCTTAAAAGTTACATCACCTCCGGCGTAAGATGATTGTGCCATTAACAACATTACTGCCACCACAACCATCCTGAAAATATATGTTCGAATTAGTTTCATCTTAATTATTAAATTTCTGTTTTGTCACGCTTACCAGTCAATATCCGATTTCTTTGCTTTAGCTGTTTTGGCTTTCTTCTTCTGTAGCTTTTGCAAAGTTTTCTTCTCATCATTTTTCAGGGCATTCAACATTCGCTGTGCATCTTTCTTCGACATTTGCTGAGGCTGATTCTGCTGTTGCTGTTGTTTCTGCTGATCACCCTTCTGGTCTTTTTGATCTTTATTTTGTTGATCCTTCTTCTGTTGATCCTGTTTATTTTTTTGGTCCTGCTTTTTATCCTGCTTATCCTTGTCCTGATTCTTCTTATCCTTATCCTGTTTTTGTTTATCCTTGTTCTGATCTTTATTCTTATCCTTATTTTTATCTTTTTTATCCTTGTTCTTGTCTTTATTTTTCTGCTGCTTCTGCTGTTCAATCATCTTTTTACGTGCATACTCGTAATTATACTTGGCATCCTGATCCTTCGGATTAAGCAATAACGACTTTTTAAACGCCTGCATTGCTTCCTTATACTTTTTTTGTGCCATAAAAGTATTTCCCAGATTATACAAAGCTTCACTTTTCACCTCCGGTTTTTCAGAACTCTCAGCCAGTTCGCTGAAAATCTTCCCTGACTCTTCCATGTTCTTCTGCTCATACATGGCATCACCCAGGTTAAACTTACCCTTATAATACTCAGGATTGGCCGAAACCGCTTTACGGTAATCCACCTCAGCATCAGCAAAATTACCTTCCTCAAATGCATTATTACCCTTACGGATGTGCTTTCTTGGATTTTGGGCCGAAGCAGCTGCCACAGCAAAAACCATTAAAACAATCAACCAACTATGTTTCCAGTTCATCATACCTATTTTTCTTTTCCGAAAAAATCAAGTTTATCAGCCAGTTTTCCTCTTCTGTTGGCAATAAGCAGCTCAACCAATAGCAAAATCAGTGCCAATGCCAAAAAGACCTGAAACCTGTCTTCATAATCGGTAAACTGACGGGTTTCAATTTCCTGCTTCTGGATTTTATTAATGTCGTCCAGCACTTTACTCAGGCCTGTTGTTGCATTGTTAGCCCTCACATACGAACCACCTCCGGCAGCTGCAATCCGACGCATCATATCCTCATTGAGTTTGGTAATCACCGTCTTCCCCTGTCTGTCCTTTTTAAAACCAAGTTTATTGCCATTACGGTCGTAAAGCGGAATGGGTGCACCTTCAGGCAACCCCATACCAATGGTAAAAACTTTGATTCCTTTTTCATCGGCAACTTTGGCAGCTTCAACAGCATCGTCCTCATGGTTTTCACCATCGGTGATTACAACAATGGCTTTGTTGTGTTGTGAATCGTCGAAAGAAGAAACTGCCATATTGATTGCCTCGCCAATAGCCGTTCCCTGCGAAGGGACAATTTTTGTATCCACCGCTGACAAAAAGAGCTTGGCAGCACTGTAATCGGTTGTTAACGGCAATTGCTTGTATGCATGACCTGCAAAAACCACAATCCCAATCCGGTCACCCTGCAAGCGATCAACCAGATTGGCAATGGCCATTTTGGCTCTGTCGAGCCGGTTAGGACGAATATCTTCTGCCAGCATAGAGTTGGAAACATCCAGCACCAGATAGAGGTCAATGCCTTCGCGCTTTACCTTTTCAAGTCGCGAACCTACCTGCGGGTCGGAAACACCAACAACAAAAAAGATAAAGGCTATGAGCATAATAATAAACTTCAGCAAAGGCTTGGTTCCGGAATAACGAGGCATCAATACCTGAATCGTTTTCACCTCACCAAACCGCTTCAGCGCCTTTCTCCTCCATACATTCCACGCCAGATAAAGTCCGATAAATACCGGAATCAAAAGCAGGAGATATAAATACTCTATATGTGCAAATCGTATCATTTCTATGGTTGCTGATTATGGAATTTTTCTAAAAAACATATACTTTAACAAGACTTCAAAGATGAAGAGTCCGATTGCAAACAGTGCAAAGGGCAGATACATTTCATATTTTTTCCTGAACTCCTGAATATCGATTTTCGATTTCTCCAGTTTATCAATCTCTGTAAAAATTTCACGCAACTTGGCATTACCGGTAGCCCTGAAATAGCGGCCTCCGGTTTCGCCGGCAATTTTCTGCAGCAGCTCTTCATCAATCTGAACTTTCATTTGCTGCATTTGGGTTCCGAAAGGAGTTTGAACCGGATAGGGTGCGTATCCCTTTGAACCAATGCCAATGGTATAAACCCTTACACCGTACAGTTTAGCAATTTCAGCAGCCGACATGGGATCCACCGAACCGGAGTTGTTTACCCCGTCGGTAAGCAGAATGACCACTTTTGAAATGGCATCCGACTCTTGCAGGCGGCTCACGGCAGTGGCCAGTCCGTCGCCAATGGCTGTTCCATCCTCAATCATACCGCTTTTAATCTCACGGAACATATTTGAGATCATCACATGGTCGGTGGTCAGCGGAACCTGTGTAAAGGCTTCACCACTAAAAATCACCAACCCAATCCGGTCATCAGGACGTTTCATAATAAAATTATGAGCAATATCTTTGGCTGCTTCCAGTCTGTCGGGTTTGAAATCGCGGGCAAGCATACTACCCGACACATCCAGTGCCAGTACAATATCAATTCCTTCCACACTAATGTTTTGCTTACGCGATGTGCTTTGCGGACGGGCAACAGCAATTATAAGCAGCGATAATGCCAGCAACCGCAATACAAACAAGCTATGCCGTAACCATACTTTGGCACTTTTAGGCTCTCCCTCAAAAGCACCCAGGTCGGAAAAGCTCATTTCGGCATCATGGTTCTTTTGCCTGAACCAATACCAAACCACCAGAAGCGGGATTATGATTAGTGCATACAAATATTCCGGATTTGCCCAACTATCAATGTTAAACATCATTTAACTTCTTTTTGATCCGACAATTCTGTTTTCTCTTCATCCTTTATGACCACCGGTTTGGTTTCATTAACAAAATCAATGCAGTGGTTCAGACTCAAATCATTTTCCAATGGCGTTGGTTGCGCTTTAGCAAACTTAACCAAATCGGCAAGCTGCATCATTCCCTGCAATTTTTCCATTGCACCGGGATTAACCGAATGGTTCGACAAAACATCAATTATTTCGTCCGATGTCATTTCCGGAGCATCAAAACCATAGCGGCGCTTCAGGTAAACCTTCATCACATCAGTAAGCGATGAAAAATATTGCTTCACCTTTCCACTTTGCCAAACTCTGGCCAGTCTGATTTCTTCAAGTTTATTAATGGCTTCCACATCGGGTGGCAGCAGAGGCTTGGGTTTTGCTTTAAACAGCGGTTGATTCTTTTTCCGTTTTCTTAACCAGAAAACCAAAAAGACCAGTGCTGCCAGCACAACTAAACCAATCAATATCCATGGTAAAATTTCACCAAAAGTATAAGGTTCCTCAATAGGGCCTTTAATCACTTTAAAAGGCTGTGCCGTATCCACTTCAGGAACATAAACCTGCAAATAGAAGCTGCCTGATTCGGTATTATAAACTGTTGTATCGTCTTTTAAAATGTACAGAAAATCAAAAGGCGGCACTTCAAAATAACCCGAGTCGAACGAAGTAACGGTTAAGCGCTGCTTCATAATCATTCTGCCCGAATCAAACAGCGTATCAACTTCCCCCCTGGTAACAACTTCAATATTTTGCATAATAGTATCGGCAATCATCGGCCATTGAACCTGACTGTTTTCCGGAACATTGATACCGAGTTCCATCCCAATCTGATCGCCAATCATAATGGCAGCGCTATCCACCAAAGCCCACGCTTCCACCTTTTGCGAAAACCCCTGAAACCAGGCCACCATTAAAACAATCGTAATATAAATTCTCAGATTTCTCATTACTTTCTGGCTTCTCTCTTTTTAAACATATTCATCAGCGGCTTTACGTAATCCTGACCAGTATATACACGTGCCATGTCGATTCCAAAACGGCTTAACCTCATATCGAGTTCAGCGGTTTTTTGCAATGCGGTTCTCTTAAAATGCTCTCGAACCCTTCGGTTGGAGGTATCTACCCACCGAATGTTACCTGTTTCGGCATCTCTCATCTTCACAAGTCCCACGTTGGGTATTTCCAGCTCCCGCTCATCGGTAATACGGATAGCAATCAGGTCGTGTTTGTGATTGGCAATCTGAATGGCTTTATCGAAACCATCGTCCATAAAGTCGGAAATAATAAACGTGGTTGAACGCTTTTTAATGGCGTTGGTAAGATAGCGCAAAGCTTCTGAGATATTTGTCCCCGTATTTTCGGCGTGGAAGTCAATCAACTCACGGATAATCCTCAAGATGTGTGACGAACCTTTTTTAGGAGGAATGAACTTCTCAATCTTATCGCTGAAAAATATCACTCCAACCTTATCATTATTATTAATGGCCGAAAATGAGAGCACAGCTGCAATCTCAGTAATTAACTCCTGTTTCAGCTGACCGTTGGTTCCAAAATGTCCAGAACCGGAAACATCAATCAGCAGCATTACTGTTAACTCACGCTCCTCCTCAAAGATTTTCACAAACGGATGATTGAACCTTGCCGTAACATTCCAGTCGATGTTTCGAATATCATCGCCATACTGGTACTCACGAACTTCGCTAAAGGCCATTCCTCGTCCTTTGAACACACTATGGTATTCACCAGAAAAGATTTGGTTCGACAGCCCTCTGGTCTTTATTTCAATCTTCCGTACTTTTTTAAACAGATCTTGTGCTTCCATTTGGATACTCTGGTTGCTGGTTGCTAAGGTACTTCTACTGAGTTCAGAATTTCGTTGATAATATCCTCCGAAGTGATATTCTCCGCTTCTGCCTCATAGGTTAAACCTATTCTGTGACGCATCACATCGTGAGCAATGGCACGGATATCTTCCGGAATTACATATCCACGTTTTCTAAGGAAAGCATAGGCTTTGGCAGCCAGTGCCAGATTGATGGATGCACGTGGTGATGCACCATAAGAAATCATGTTTTCATATTGGGTTAAACGGTACTCCGAAGGATAACGCGACGCAAATACGATATCGGTAATATAATTTTCAATTTTTTCGTCGAGATAAACCTCACGAACCAACTCACGGGCTTTCAGAATTTCTTTAACCGACAACACCTTGCTTGTTTTGGCAAAAGCGTTGGTAATGTTCTGACGAAGGATCAGTTTCTCTTCTTCTTTTTTGGGGTAGTTAATCACTACCTTCAGCATAAAACGGTCGACCTGCGCTTCAGGCAACGGATAGGTCCCCTCCTGCTCAATGGGGTTCTGCGTAGCCATTACCAGAAACGGTTCATCCAGCTTAAAAGTTTCATCGCCAATGGTAACCTGACGCTCCTGCATGGCTTCGAGCAATGCCGACTGAACCTTGGCAGGTGAACGATTGATCTCGTCTGCTAAAATAAAATTGGCGAAAATGGGGCCTTTCTTTACAACAAACTCCTCATTTTTCTGACTATAAATCAATGTACCCAACAAGTCGGCAGGCAACAGGTCGGGAGTGAACTGAATGCGGCTGAATTTTGCATCCACCACATTAGCCAGCGAATTAATGGCCAAAGTTTTTGCCAGTCCCGGCACCCCTTCCAACAAAATATGGCCGTTGGCCAGCAATCCGATTAACAATCTTTCGGTCATATGTTTCTGACCAATGATTACCTTGTTCATTTCAAGGTAAATCATATCAACGAATTGACTCTCTCGTTGTATTTTCTCGTTTAATTCTCTAATGTCTGTTTCAATCATTTTACCAGATTTATTTTGTTCGACGCAAATGTATTAAATCGGTGCAGAGAGCCGCTGTTAACAGATGTTAAAGGATTTTTAGAAATGTTAAAAAGGGAAATTTTTGAAGTTGGGAGTACTTGAATTCAAAACTATTTGAAGTGTCCAAACAAATAAAAATTATAAATTATAATAATTGATATCTGATAACAAACATCCCTTGAACTACATGAACACCACACTTAGAGCCAGTACAGATACGAAAAAGAGTAAAAGCAAAAAACTAAAAGCTGAAAGAAAGAGGAATGTTTTCCAAACAGCTTTTCTTTTACTTAAACTATAAAACCGTTTAATCCAAAAAATCGTTACAAATAACAACAGTAAAAACTCAAATGAGATAAAGGTTTCTTTTGTAAGCAGCTTTATCAGGTTAAACAAAGTGAATACTATAAACCATACTGACTGTAAATGTATTACTAATATCAGATGTTCAAAATAGTAACTTCCTTTGTAAAAAAGCAACAACAGAATAAACGCAGTAAGAGGCATCAGTAAAAACATGCCTGTGGATATATTCTTACGAAAAGTATCCCAAAAAACTTTTCTACCTGACTTAGTATTAAGCAGTTTCAGTTTCTCCTTCAACAGCATTTCAATACTGCTTTCAGTAACTAAATCAACCGAATCATTATCCTGGATTGTAGAAAAATCAATAGTTGTACTTTTTTCAGTACCAGTTAAAGCTTCTTGCTCTTCATTATCATTAAAATCGACAATATCACTTTCTGAATCAACTGAAAAAGATAAAATAAAAAAGTAAATCAAACTAATAAGCAGATATAGCCTAATGGGAGAAATATATTTTGTTCGTTTACCGTCAAGAAACTCGTGAGTCAATTTAGCAGGTTTAAACAAAAGCAACTTCAGTGTAGCTATGAGCTTGGAATCAACATTAAAATTTGCCAATAAAAACTCAGATATCACAAAGTTAAAACTCAGATTCAACTTTTTGTTGGCTTGCCCACAATGGGGACAATAACTGAATTCCTTAATATAGTCCTTTCCACAATTAGGACAAGATGTATTGTTACTATCAACCATTGAAGTTTAATTGGTTCGACGAAAATAATAAAAACATGGTATAATTTCTAAATCAAATGCTTTATCCAAAAAAATACCATGCCCAATCATACGCCGCTAACGCTTTACCAATCCCCTCTTGTATCACAAGCACCTCTTTTAAAAGAGTTACAGCGGCCTTTATCAAGACTGAATTTCAATGAGAAATAAAAATCGACACTATCGAGGTCTTTAAAATTAAGCAAAGTTCCTAAACACTCAGTTCCTACAGTCAGACTATACAAACGCAATGCAAGCCCAACCCTCGGAGTCTGGTACTGAAGTGATGAGATTGGCAAACTAACTCCAAACATCCGTGTTTCGTAACGAGGTACTACAGCAAGCTGCGCTGCACGTTTAGCATCTTCAAGGTGAAAGTGAAGAGGATGAACCCATATTAATGACAAATAATAAGCGTCGTAAGCGTGCCAGTCAAACTGTAAGCTTAAAGCTGTTGGTAATCCAATACGGATTCTATTACCTGAAAGTGAAGCATTAGGATCACCTGTTAAAACTTCACTCAAGAAACGCATTCCCACATCAGCAGACATTCCTTTAATTGTATCAAGGTCTGAAGTATTAACTGTTACATCCTTAATATGAAAAGCATGTAACTCCGTCCCCCTGTTGAATGTAATACCTCCGATATCCAACACCGACAAACCAATTTTATAAATATAATCTTCATAAGTAGCTTCACAAGCTCTTTTGCTATTTCTTTGCCCGTACCTATTCTTCTTTTTTGTATAAACAATACCTATATCAGCACCAACTCCAAACCCGGGTGCATTGAACGGGTGTTTGATTGCTGTGTTTAAACTGGTTTCCGGCATTGAAAACGCAACATCAGCATCAAACTCATAAAAGTAAACCGAATCAGAATTGAGAGCCATATAATCAGCTTTCCAAAACGCACTATATCCGCCTTCAAGACCAAACAACAGTTTCCCGGTTATACCCACCGATATAGAATGTCCAAATTTATTAAAGATCTCACGTGCATATGAAAAAGATATCTCCTCCCATGTTAACTGAGTCAAACCAAAATGTTTGTCATCAAACCTAATTCCCTGTAGCGGCGGATATCCCAACCCCTCATACAAAAAAACCATCAACTCCCATGGAACATTAACACCCGAAGCTACCGAACGAAAGGATGTTGCAACCGAAAAAACATTATTATTGTAATGAAACATTGCAGAAGGCCCGTTCAATCTAGTATTTAAAACAGTCCATTTTAAATCATCATTTCCATAATAAGTATAAAACCCATTGTATGAATAACTACCATATTTTGACACCAATGAATCAGCCGAAACCAAATCAAACAAAGAGTAATCCTCTGCCGGTATGTAAGCAAAATTATTGGAAAAATGTGCTGCCCCTCCAAAAAGATTTATATCGAGATAAGTTTTATTCGTCATCACCCAGGCTGGGTTTGCCTGACTACCCCAAACACCACTATAATTGTTTAATGATAAGCCAAAAGATTCCTGCCCCTGCACCTGAAACCTCATCATTCCCAGCAGAAATAATAACACAAATATCCCCTTTACTCTAAGCATAATAAATTTGCCTTAAAGTGAATAGTTTAGTTGAAGTAAGAATGATTGACCTTTATACTGGTACAAATGTAAAACAATAATTACTCTGATGCACATTTTCACCCAAGATTATTAACTGTCTTCCGTTAATAACGGCATATGAAGAGGCTATAATTAATTAAAAAAGGTTTTTCCATTCAACAAAGCATTGTTGCATCTAAAACCCTATTTTTGGCATTCAAAATGAAACAGCCGACTTAATGGGAACTTTTTTTACACTTCTATACAGATTAATCAGGCGCTACAGGTTGTTGGCACTAATCATGCTCGCAGCCTTTATTGGCATAAGCGGTTGGTATGCATCGCAACTGAAGTTCTCCGAAGATATTACCCGTATTTTCCCTTCCAATAAAGCGGTTGGGAATATGAACTTTGTGTACAACAATTCCAAAATTCTGGATAAAGTTGTATTTATGGTTTCGTTAAAGGATACTACCAGATTATCTAACCCTAATGTATTGATAAGCATTACTGACAAGTTAACAGATTCAATTAGCCGGAGATTTGTTCCAAACCAGGTAGCCTCTATCAATACAGGCCCTGACAGTAAATTAATCAATAAACTGTTTGATGAAGTGTACAATAATCTTCCGCTATTCCTCGACAGTACTGATTATTTTAGCATCGACTCATTGCTTTCCGATTCAGCCATACACCACACTTTACAAAGGGATTATCAGACACTGGTTTCCCCTGCAAGCTTTGCCACTAAAGGAATGATAAAAAAAGACCCTTTGAATATTACTTTTATGGCCTTAAAGAAATTCCGGCAATTTCAGGTTAGCAACAATTTTGAGCTCTACAAAAATCATATTATTACAAAGGATAAAAAATATCTGCTTTTTTTTATAACACCGGCGCACCCTTCCGAAACCGGTTTAAATCAAAAACTATTTACCGAAATTGACAACCTGCTCCAAAGCATTGTTTCAAAACCATCAGAATCTGAGGTTTCCGTAACCTACTTCGGAAGTGCAGTAGTAGCAGCAGGAAATGCATCACAAATCAAAAAGGATATTATCCTCACTGTTTCCATTGCAGCTATTGCGTTAATTTTACTTATTTCACTCTTTTTCAGAAGTTGGAAATCATTCTTTTTAATTATGCTTCCGGTTCTGTTTGGCGCGCTGGTTGCGCTGGCTGGTCTGGTATTACTTAACCGGGAAGTATCTGCCATCTCCTTAGGAATCGGATCGGTATTGTTAGGCATTTCCGTTGACTTTGCCTTGCATATCTATTCGCACTACAGGCAATATGGAAATGCTGAAAATATCTTAAAAAACCTTTCAACGCCTATTGTTTTAAGTAGTTTAACCACGGCGTCGGCATTCATGTCGTTACTATTTATCAATTCCAAAGTATTAAATGACCTGGGGATATTTGCCGCCATCAGTGTAATCAGTGCAGCATTGTTTACTTTACTGGTATTACCCCACCTGTTCTCCTCAAAAATAAAAAAGCAAAAATCATCAAGTTTTTCACTCATTAATAAATTAGCTTCTGTTGACCTTTCCCGCAAAAAGAAAGTAGTATCAGGCATTGTATTAATCAGCATCCTGTTTGCCTTCCTGTCACACAAAGTGATCTTTAAAGCTGACATGACCAATTTCAATTTCATGACAACGAAAACAGCAGAGGCCGAGAAGCTCCTAAATGAATTAACGGGCACAGCAGGTAAATCTGTTTTTATTGTTTCAACCGGAGACAATCTGAATGAAGCTCTGTCAAACAGTGAAGAAGCAAGCAACCATTTAAAAGGGTTAATTAAAAAAGGCGTTTTACAAAAGAGTAATGGCACCGGTGTATTATTCAAATCATTCACTGAACAACAAAAAGCCATCGAGCAATGGAATGATTTCTGGAAAGTGCGTAAAGAACGGGTATTAAAATCCCTGCTGGAAAACGGAAAAGAATTTCACTTTAAGCCCGAAGCTTTTTCCGGCATCACGAGTGTAATCGAAAAACACTATCAACCTGTAAACTTTAATGAACTACCGGTTGTAAAATCAATTTTTGAAGATAAGCTGATTGAAACCGACAGTCTGACAGCAGTTTTAAATGTAGTTCATGCCTCATTGGATAAATTACCCGAAATTGAAAAGGCCTTTAACAACAATCCTGATATCTGGGTTATTAACCGGCAAGTTGTAACCGAGCAACTGGTTTCGATATTAAAGGACAATCTCAATAAACTGGTTTGGTTCTCCATCATCATTATATTCATCATTTTAATGATTGCTTACGGACGAATTGAGCTAACCCTGATAACCATGACACCCATGATGCTGAGCTGGTTCTGGGTAACAGGAATAATGGCCGTAACGGGTGTAAGTTTCAATATTTTCAACATCATTATCATCACCTTCATTTTCGGATTAGGAATCGATTACAGCATATTTTTAATGAGGGGCATGCTGCTGTTTTACAAAACAGGCAACATTGATTTAACCTCCTATCGTATTTCCATTTTACTCTCCGTAATTACAACCCTGTTAGGCATAGGTGTATTGATTTTCGCCAAACATCCGGCATTACAATCCATTGCATTAATGTCGGTCATTGGCATTTTGTCGGTTGTACTGATAACCTTTTCAACAGAACCGTTACTATTCAGGTGGCTTACCACTTATTCCAAAGGCAAACGAAAGCGACCGGTTACAGCACTTGATTTTATTTTCTCTATTTATTCAGGAATAGTTTTTATAGGGGGAGGAGCCATGTTTTCTTTGCTTGCTTTACTCCTTACAATCCTCCCCGGAAATGAAAAAAAGAAGAAGATCCTTTTCCACAAACTCCTAAAAAGTGTAACCAAAGCATACATTTGGTCTAACTTTTTAACCCCGAAGAAAATTATCAATGAGCATGGTGAAGATTTTTCAAAGCCTGCCATTATCATTGCCAACCACCAGTCGCATATTGACTTAATGATTCTGCTTCTTCAAACACCAAAAGTTGCCGTTTTTACCAATAAAGATAACTATAACAATATTGTTTATGGCAGAGCACTTAAATATGCAGGGTTTGTTCCTGCGTATACTGGTCATGCTGATGCTTCGCAACAACTTAAAAAGCTTGTTGCTGAAGGCTATTCTCTCGCAATATTTCCCGAAGGGCATCGATCGGATAATGGTAAAATAAGACGATTTCATAAAGGAGCCTTTTATCTGGCGCAGGAGCTGAACCTTGACATAATTCCCATGGTGATTTTCGGCCCTAATGAACTGCTTAAAAAAAGCGAACTCTTTCTAAAAAGAGGAAAAATCACTGTAAAAATCTATCCCAGACTAAACATTTCAGGTAATAATTGGGGAAATGATCTGAGAGAAAAGAAATACAACATTCAGGAATGGTTTAGGGGTGAGTATACCAAACTAAAACAAAAGGAAGAAACAACTGCTTATCTGTCTGACTTCATCAAAAAGAATTTCATCTACAAAGGGCCCGTGCTGGAATGGTACACAAAAATTAAAATTCAACTGGAAGACAATTACGACTTTTTTGACAAAACTATTCCCCGTAAAGCTTTGATTACCGATTTAGGTTGCGGTTATGGGTATCTCGATTTCATGCTTTCGATGAGAGCAGAAGAGAGATATGTCAAAGGATTTGATTACGATGATGAAAAAATTAAAACAGCAGAAAATTGTGCTATCGCAACCGGAAACCTTTCATTTAAGCAGGCTGATATTACCAAACTCGATTTTGAAAATTCAGATGTTTATATACTGAATGACGTACTTCATTATCTTCCCCGTGAACAGCAGGAAAAAGTAATCACTCAATGCATGATTAAACTTAACAATAACGGACTCATCATTATTCGCGATGGCAACAAAGAGTTATCGAAACGACATACCGGTACAAAGCTGACTGAATTGTTTTCAACCAAATCAGGATTCAACAAAGCAGAACACAAACTGGAGTTCATTTCGGAATCGATGGTAAGAGCTATGGTTGATATTACAAAGTTTGACCTTGAAGTGGTGGATAATACCAAGCTGACTTCCAACATTATTATTATCATTCGAAAGAAACAAAACAACCATGAGTAAAAAATACGATTTTATAATAATAGGTAGCGGCATTGGCGGGTTAATGAGTGCTTTCGTGCTTAGCAAATACGGCTATTCAGTTTGCCTGCTGGAAAAAAACAACAAACTGGGTGGCACACTGCAAGCTTACAAACGCAATGGTAGAATGCTGGGCACAGGCATGCATTATATCGGCAGCCTTGACAAAGGACAAATGATGCACAGCATCTTCAAATATTTTGGACTTTTCGACGGTATTGAATACCAACGAATGGATGAAAACGGATTCGATATTTTTAACATCGCCGGACAAGAAATTAAATACCCCATGGGATTGAACAACCTGCGTACGCAGTTTTACGAATATTTCCCAAATGATAAGGAAGCTGTTGATCAATACATATCGGGGCTGGTTCGTACAGTCAAACAACAAAATGTATATTCTTTAAAGGAACCCGAAAAAGCAGAGAACTGGGAAAAAGGAGCCCTGGCTGAAAGTGCATGGGAATTTATTTGTTCACTTACAGAAAACGAAGATTTAAGAAATGCCCTGGCAGCATTAAACTATGTTTACGCGGGACGTAAAGAGGTTACACCTTTTTACAACCATGCCCTCATTAACTATTATTTTATCAGCAGCTCGTACCGGATTGTTGGAAGTTCACAATTAATGGCCGACAGACTGGCTGAACAGATCAAAGATTTTGGCGGAACCATTTTAAACCGTCAGGAGGTTGAACAATTTGTTTTTGATGATAAATACCTTACCGGCGTTAAAACCAAAACCGGAGACACTTTTTATGCAGATAACTTTATTTCCAACGCCCACCCAACCACCACCATGAAGTGGATTCCTGAAGGAAAGATCAAAAAAAGTTATCGTAAAAGAATGAGTAAGCTTAAAAATACTTTACCCGCTTTTTCATTACACCTGATTTTAAAATCCGACACGGTAAAATACCGTAATTACAACTACTCCTATTACAAGAATAAAGATGTTTGGTACGCTTCTTCTTATGATGAGAAAAACTGGCCTGAACATTATCTGATTCATTTTCCGCCCAAAACAAAAGACCCTGAGTTTGTTGACGATGTCACCATCTTAACTCATATGAAATATGCAGAGGTAGAAAAATGGAAAGACCTGCCATTAAAGCGAAGGGGAGTTGAATATGAAGCCTTCAAAAAAGAGAAAGCCGAGAAGCTATTGGATTTTGTAGCAGAAAAATTCCCTGAATTCAAAGAAAATCTTGAATCTTATTACGTAGCAACACCACTGGCTTTTAAAGATTATCTGGGAACACCCACCGGTTCAATGTATGGAAAAGAAAGAGATTATCAGCGACCACTGGAATCAACCATCTCGCACCGAACCAAAATCCCTAACCTTTACCTCACCGGGCAAAACCTTAATCTTCATGGTATGCTGGGTGTTAGCCTAAGCAGTTTGATTACTACCGGTGAATTTGTAGGACTAAAAAAACTTTTAAAGGAAGTCAGAGAAACCTTTTAGTAAATTTAACTGTCTGCATTGATAGTTATCAATCTTATTATCTCTCCCCATTATGAAGAAACCCGGAAACAAAATACATTACAAACAATTGTTCAATGGAATAACCGTTTTATTTGCACTTTTAGTTTTTTTACAACTGAACCTTTCAGCTCAGCAAGAAAGAATCTACATCGGAAGTGGTCTTTCAACCATAATGATTAAAACCTCGGGGCACTATAAGCAAAATACAAACTATGATAGTTTCTGGAATATGGATTCCGATTTTAAATATGGTATTTTATACCTTATAAATGGCGACTCCACAGATAACCTTGGGGTACGGTATAATATAACCCGCGACCGTTTTGAAGCCATTTCCGACACAGCAGAAGGTATTTATATCATTAGTCCTGATAACGTTAAAAGAATTACAAGAATGAGCGAAACTTTTGTTTTCTCAAAATACATCAACTCTAAAGGTGTACTGGCAAAAGGTTATTTTAAACTGATTTATGATGGCGACACCAAACTTTATTACAGGAAATCAGAGATTCACAAAGAGGGAAAACATGGTGCTTTCGGATACAATCCCTATAAAACCTTCGATACTGATTATTACATAAAAAAACCAGGTGAGCAATATCCGGCAATTGTAAAAAAGAGAAAAAAGTATATTTTAGAAGCACTTGCTTATAAAGGACCTAAACTGGAAGTTTACGTTCAAAAGAACGGTCTTCGTTATACAAATGTTAATGACCTGAAGATAATCATTGCTTATTACGACCACCTTATGAATGAAAAGCAATAATGGAAAAACACCTGCTGTCGAAATCGACCTTTATCAGAGGGAATCAATGCATTAAGTCGCTTTACCTTAACAAAAAAAGGCCGTTTCTTCGAGATCGTCTTAGTCCTGAACAACTTGCCAAATTCCGTAGAGGAACCAAATTGGGAATTATTGCTCAACAGCTATTTCCGGGTGGAATTGATGTTGGCCCCAAATCGTATCGGCAGTATGAAAAAAAACTACTGGAAACACAGGAGGTTATTAATAACCAATCGAACAGCGTGCTTTACGAGGCAGGTTTTCAATACGACCGGTTACTTGTGTTTCTAGATATTTTAGTTAATAATAACGGCAATTGGACGACGTACGAAGTAAAAAGTGCTTTACATATTTCTGATACTTTCTTACTGGATGCAGCCTTTCAGTACTACGTAATTACCAATTCCGGACTTACTCTTAACGATTTCTACATAATCTACATCAACAAAACCTATCAGTTTGACGGAACGCTGAACCTTGAAAAACTATTTATCAAAGAAAGCGTATTGGAAAGGATTCTTCCCATGCAGGATTACATTAAGAAAAAAGTTGAAGAAGAGAAAACAGCATTGAACCTGGAGAAATCTCCTCCCATTGAACCGGGTGTTCATTGCACCAATCCTTACCCCTGCGATTTTATAGGCCACTGCTGGAAAAAGATTCCAAAGGAACAATGGCCTGTTATCAATTATCAGAGTGAGAATTTTTACCATTTTGTAGATGATATTTTGAAGCTAATCAGTTAAACTCTTGTATACTCAATATTGGTTTGATACTTATTAAAGAAATTAAACTGCCACTATCCAATTCAAAATCAACCATTACTTTTTTTTATTAACAATCAAACTCTTTTACACTTCTATTTGTACTTTTGAACCATGGAAGAAAAGGGAAACACAAAGTCGAAAAAGAGTATTACTTCAAAAAGCAGCTTATTAAATGAGGCTGTTTTAGAGCATGGTAAAGTGCCACCACAAGCGGTAGATTTAGAAGAAGCTGTGCTGGGCGCCATGATGCTGGAAAAAGATGCGGTTACTGCTGTAATTGACATTTTAACCAAAGATGTTTTTTACAAAGAAGCACACCAAAAGATATTTGGTGCCATTCAGCGTCTTTTTGAGAAATCAGAACCCATTGATATTTTAACCGTTACCCACGAGCTTAAAAGCAGTGGCGAGCTGGATATGATTGGTGGCCCTTATTATATCACTATGCTCACGAGCCGAATTGCATCAGCTGCCAACGTGGAGTATCATGCCCGGATTATCCAACAAAAGCATATTCAACGCCAGTTGATTAAAATCTCTTCCGAAATTATTCAGGATGCTTACGAAGACACGACTGATGTTTTTAACTTATTGGACAAGGCAGAGCAAAACCTTTTCAGTGTTTCCGAAACCAATTTGCGCAGAAACTACGAAGACATGCCCTCATTGGTTAAACAAGCCATTCTTGACATTGAAACTGCCCGAAATTCAGAAACTCATTTTCGTGGTGTCCCGTCAGGATATACCGAACTTGACAGAATCACTTCGGGTTGGCAAAAGTCGGACCTGATTATTCTCGCAGCCCGTCCTTCCATGGGAAAAACAGCCTTTGCACTTTCTATTGCTAAAAATGTTGCTGTTGACCATGATATGCCGGTGGCAGTATTTTCGCTGGAGATGTCGGCAGTTCAGCTGGTAACCCGTTTAATTTCTGCAGAAACCGAGATACCTGCCGGAAAACTTAAGCAAGGTGAACTTGCCGATCATGAGTGGCATCAGCTTAACAGCAAGATTAATAGTCTTGTTGATGCCAAAATTTTCATCGACGACACTCCTGCCCTTTCAATTTTTGAACTCCGTGCCAAATGCCGAAGACTAAAACAACAGCACGATATTCAAATGGTCTTTATTGATTACCTCCAGTTAATGAGTGGCGGCGGCGAAGGAAAAGGTAACCGCGAACAGGAAATTAGTAAGATTTCCAGATCGTTAAAAGCACTGGCAAAAGAACTGGACATTCCGGTACTGGCTCTTTCGCAGTTAAGTCGTAATGTTGAAAGCCGCCCGGGCACAAGCAAAAGGCCTATTCTTTCCGACCTCCGTGAATCAGGAGCCATCGAGCAGGATGCTGACCTGGTAATGTTTATCTACCGTCCCGAGTATTATAAACTTGATGTGTTTGAGGATCAAACTCCAACTGACGGTTTAGCAGAAATAATTATTGCCAAACACCGTAATGGTGCCGTTGGTGATGTTCGACTTAAATTTATCAAGCACCTTGCCAAGTTCGAAGATTACGACCCAAGCCCGATGGGAGATTACGTTCCTGCTGACGTAAGTGCAGGTTTAGTAACCCGTCCTTCGAAAATGAATGAATTTGAAGATTTTGGTGAAGGTCATTCCGGTGATTCATCACACTTTGAGGGGGAACCTTTTTAGATTTGAGATTTAAGAATAGAGTTATTTTTAGTTGATGAGCATCACTGAAATAGGTGCAACACTGCAATCATTAAATACTCCTTAAAACCCTCCCCTTGCGTACGGCGTAATACTTTGCGGAGCAAAATCATTTTCAAGATATTTAAAATAACCTGCTACTGCAATCATGGCAGCATTATCTGTAGTATATTTAAACGGAGGAAGAAATACGCTCCAACCACTATTCTCCGCCTCTTGTTCAATGGCATTACGCAGCCCTGAATTTGCCGAAACACCACCTGCAATGGCTACCTGAGTCAGGCCGGTTTGCTTTACCGCCAACCGGAGTTTCTTCATTAATATCGAAATAATAGTATGCTGAATAGAAGCGGCAAGATTTGCTTTGTGCTTTTCAATAAAATTATCATCCTCTTTCAGCCTGTCACGAAGAAAATAGAGGAATGAGGTTTTTAACCCGCTAAAACTGTAATCCAGGTCTCCAATTCTTGGTTCAGGAAATGAAAAAGCCAACGAATCTCCACTTTTTGCCAGCTTGTCAATTTCCGGACCTCCCGGATAAGGAAGCCCCATAATCTTAGCAGCTTTATCAAACGCTTCGCCGGCAGCATCGTCAATAGTTTTCCCGATTATCTCCATATCTGAAGCACTGTTCACTTTTACAATCTGTGTGTGACCGCCAGATACAGTGAGGCAAAGAAAAGGAAACTCAGGATGATCCTGCTGGGTTTCATCCTCTACAAAATGAGATAAAATATGAGCTTTCAGGTGGTTCACTTCAATAATAGGAATGTTAAGCCCCATGGCAAAAGCCTTTGCAAAAGAGGTGCCTACCAACAGCGAACCAAGCAACCCCGGACCCCGTGTAAAAGCCACGGCACTCAACTGATTTTTGGTTATCTTTGCTTTTTGCAGTGCCACTTCCACCACAGGTATAATGTTCTGTTGGTGAGCACGTGAAGCCAATTCGGGAACCACTCCGCCAAACTTTTGGTGAACATCCTGATTGGCAATTACACTGGAAAGCATTTGGGTGTTTTTCAAAACTGCTGCCGAAGTGTCATCGCATGAAGACTCAATACCTAAAATATATATACTCATTTGGATAGTAATAAGGGGCACAAAAATATAAAAAAGAAGTTAGTCAGAGGTTTCTTTTGGGCTTTACTGGTATTGTTTTATATTCCGGTTAGTTTGGCATTCCTATCCAACCAACCCTTATTCCAGACTTTCACAGCACGTTTGGCAACCAATATACTTACAGAATCAACCGGCTACAGGTTTAATATTAACTCAATAAATATCGACATCAAAAAAGGTATTGAAGCGGGAGGACTTACCCTATACGACCATCATGACAATATTATGATACGTATTGGTGAATTAAGCTTAAAGCCAATCTTTGCTGATTTTAAAATTGTAGGTATTATTGCCCAATCGGTTAAAATAGACAATCTTGATTTCAGACTTGGCACCTACCGGGGTGAACAAGAATTAAATCTTACTCATTTTATCAGTTCATTATCTGATACAACATCTGAACCATCCAAAAATGTTTTTAAATTGCGAGTGAAGAAAGTATTAATTACAGATTCACACTTCGAACTATTTAACAAAAACGACACACTGGGCAACGGAAAGGCTATGGATTACAGCAATATGTATTTCACCGGCCTTAATCTTGATGTTACCGACTTCAAACTCTATAACGACTCGTTAAACTTTAAAATTGAAAGCCTCTCTACCCATGAAAAAAGCGGACTGATTGTCAAAAATCTTCAAACTGATTTCATTTTAAGCAGCTCCACTATCAGAGGAAGAAACTTCAAAGGTGTTATTAACCACTCAAAGCTAGATGCGGATATTGAACTAAATTATAACGGATGGGATAAGATGAGTACTTTCCTTGATTCGGTTCATCTTGTTGGTAATTTCCGAAAAACAAGAATCTTTTTGTCGGATATTGGATATTTTGCCGATGTAATGTTCCCCATGAAAGATTCTGTTGAATTCAGTGGTAAAGTTACCGGAACAGTGGAAGATTTTATTACCAAAGATTTAAAACTGAGTTATGGTGACGATACTTATTTTGATGGTGACTTTTCGTTTGTAAAAGTTGTAGAGTATCAAAAAACTCAGATTAACGCCACCATCAATCAGTTTACAACTGCTGTTTGCGATATCAGGTCGTTTCTCTTCCCATCAGGGGAGAATATGTCGGTACCAGATAATTACGATTGTAAAGACAAAGTTAAAATCAAAGGTACTTTTAAAGGCAATTACATGGATTTTACTGCCGATCTTGATTTGGCAATTAACAAATCGCCATTAAAAACAGAGGTCAGGTTCAAATATGCCGAAGATGACACCCTGTTCTTTTTGGCAACAATAGATGGCAACAACATAAGCCTTGGACATATTCTTGGATTAGAAAATTACTTTAGAAAAGGTAATATTGAAGGATCGGTAAATGGAAAGGGAACCTCTTTTGATGATGTACTTGTTGATGCCAACCTGAAACTTCATAAACTACACATTCTGGATTACACCTACGATTCTATCATCATCAATGGAACCTATCAGTTTGACTCGGTCTATGGCGATCTCGCTGTTCACGATCGCAACCTGTTATTAAAAATGAATGGCGGGGCAGGCTTCAGGGAAACTCCTTCATACGCTGCTCATGCCAAGATTGGAAAAGCAAACTTAAAAAAGCTCAAACTTATTAAAGACGACTTTGCTTTTGCCACTATTGCCGATTTCAATATCACCGGTAATAATCCAAACATTATGAATGCCAGCTTAAAACTTGACAAAACACTTGTAGTATTCAGCGACTCCACTTATTTCATTAACAACATTGATCTTGAAAAATATGATTCCTCTGACACAAAAATAATAACGCTAAACTCCGATATGCTTGACGCAAGATTATCGGGGCAATTCAAAATACTTGAAATAGGAAACAACATTTCTGCCCTTTTGAATAAATATATTGAGTTTGATGATAAGATTAACAAAAACGATACAACACCCAACAACTTCCATCTTGAGGCAACCTTAAAAGATGATAAACTTTTTAAAGAGCAGTTCCTTTCCGGCCTCACTTTAGAAAACGGCACCCATCTGGTTGCTGACATCGATTTTGCAAAGAATAAATCAGACATCAATTTTACTTCTGATTTTATTGCCATGAATGATATCCGCTTTAAAGGCAACACCCTTACCATTACATCAAACAATGAAAAATTACTTTTGAATGCAGAGGTAAATCACGTTATCCTTAAAGACAGTACTGATTCCGACAAAAAAGTTGTTGGAATTGACAACTTCTCCGTCAACACTTCAACCATGCAAAATATGATTGATTTTAAACTAAACTGGCTAAACAACGACACTACAAAGAATAACAAGGGCATTATAAAAGGGTACTTTTACAAAACGGATGCACAAAGCGAACTCACACTTGATAATGTAAACATTAGTATTGAAGATACATTATGGACCATTGACAAAGAGAACAAGATCGTCTTCAATAAATCAGGTATTCATTTTAACAAGGTAAAAATCAGTGGTGGCTCTTCCACCCTTGCCTTACAGGGAAATATGCCACAAACTAAAGGAGATTCATTAACGGTTACTTTTAAGCAATGGAACTTGTCTAACTTCGATGCTCTTCTGATTAATTCAGGTATTAACCTTGATGGATTCATTAATGGAGACTTGGAAATTAGTATTAATGAAAATTCGCCAACATTTATCTCCGACCTGAAAATAAACAATCTAGGACTTAACGATGTTTATCTTGGTGACGCCCGGATAATGAATACGTGGGATCACACGGACAAATCTGTTTTCATTAAGGCGCAAATTATCCGAAAGGGGTCAGTCGGCAGTGGCGAAATCTTTGCCTTAGATGGCTACTACTATCCCTTTAAAACTAGCGATGGCCTTAAGATTCATGCAGACTTCAACCGTATCAACCTTGCGCTACTCAACCCTTTCTTAAAAAGCCTTTTTCATGGTATTGAAGGAAAAGGGAAAGGTTATTTCGATATTACAGGCACCATTAATAAACCTGTTATTATAGGAAAAGCAAATCTTGAGAGAGCCAGTTTAATAGTGAACTACCTCAACACAAGATATTCATTTTCAAACTTTATTGAATTCAAACAGAATGAGATTAGTTTCGACAACATTGTTGTTTACGACACATTGGGAAACAGCGGAACAGTTAACGGAAGCCTAAAACACACCTACTTTAGTGATTTCAATTACGACATTAAAGTAACAACCGATCAACTTCTTTTTATCAATACCAACCGGAAGATGAACGAACTTTACTATGGCAGTGTAATTGCTTCAGGAACCATCCACTTATGGGGCGACCCCGGTTCCATTAAATTAAATGCCAAAGCCAAAACTGTTAAAGGAACCGACCTGAACATTCCGTTAGATTATGTTTATGATGTTTCCGATAACGATTACATTATGTTTATTCCTCCTCCCAACGATTCACTTTCCATGGAAACAGAAAATGAATACCTCACTAAAGAGATGGAAATGAAGCAGCAAGATGAAGAGCAGGCAACATCTTTCGAAATTAAACTCAATACCGAAGTTACTCCTTATGCCAAAGTCAACATCTTTCTTCCGTCTGACTTTGGAAGAATCGAATCGCAAGGACACGGAATACTAAAATTAGATGCCAATTCAAACGGTACATTTTCAATGATCGGCGATTATATTGTCAACAAAGGATATTTTCATTTCAGCTTTAAAAATCTAATAAGCAAACGGTTCGATCTTGTTGAAGGCGGCAAAATATCGTGGACCGGCGACCCTACAGGAGCTAACCTTAACATCAAAGGACTTTATAAAGTCAAAACTGATGTCAGCAGTCTTGGCGTGGTTATCGACTCAACAGCATCATACAAAAACAAAGTACTTGTAAACTGCTACATTTCACTTACAAACACTCTACTGAACCCTACCATCAGGTTTTCGTTCGACCTGCCTGATGCGGATCCTGACTTGAAGAGACTAATCTTTTCTAACCTCGACACAACCAATGCTTCGGTGGTAAATGAGCAAATGATATCACTTTTAGTATTAGGAACCTTCAGTTACAGCAATGCAGGCAATGTAAACCTTGCCTCATCAGGATATAGCATATTAACGAACCAGTTAAGCGGAATGCTTTCAAAAATGAGCGATAAATTTGACATTGGAGTTAACTACAAACCCGGGGATGCTGTTTCGCAACAAGAATTTGAAATTGCACTTTCGACGCAGCTGTTTAACGACCGGTTGTCCATTGATGGTAACCTTGGCATGACCTACGATCAGTCACAAGGCAATGCAAGCAATATTGTGGGAGATGTTGACATTACTTATAAAATAACCGAAGATGGCCGCTGGCTACTGAAAGTATTTAATCACTCAAACGCGAACTCATGGTACTACTACAATAACTACGACAAAATATCGCCCTACACGCAGGGCGTGGGTGTTGCCTTTAAAAAAGAGTTCAATAATATTAACGAGCTGTTCACCAGACAGCGATCCAGAAAGAATAAGAAACAAAAAAACAATTAGTATGAAAAATACATGGATATCCATTTTAACAATAGCCCTGTTTATGGTTTCATATTCCGGCTTTGGCCAGATTGTGATTGGCAAAAGCGATATGCCGGTTAAAGGAGATACCGTCCGTATTAGTACAGGGTTAAATGTTAATTTAATTGACGTTTCCGAAACGGGAGCTGATTTTACATGGGATTATTCAGAACTAATCCCCATCAAACAGCGTATCGACACTTTCAGAAGTGTTTGGGATACTCCTGCAGGCCTTTTATTTGCTTTAACCTCCGATTATGCTTCCCGCATGATAGGAAACCTTCCTTTTCCGGGACTTGAAATTTCAAATACATTCCAGTACTATAAGTCGCTGTCCGATGCATATGAAATAACCGGATTTGCCATAAGTATGCAGGGATTTCCAATTCCGGCCAATTTTTCAAGCTACGATATTTTATATAAATTTCCTTTAGAATACGGCAACAACGACTCATCAACATCAGGTGTAGATATGATTGTCCCAACAATTGGTTACATAAAAATTGACCGGAAACGAAAGAACACTGTTGACGGTTGGGGAACACTGACAACACCATATGGCACTTTTGATGTGATCAGGATGAAATCAGAGGTGTCTGAATATGACAGCATCTATCTTGAATCACAAGACATGGGTATCGGAATACCCTATTCATATACTGAATACAAATGGCTTGGAAAAAACCAAAAAGTCCCGTTATTAACAGTTCGTAACTTTACTGCAGGAATCCTTGTTGAATATCCTGATTCCATCAGAGGTACGTTAGGAGTGAATAATCAGGATAAGACGCTGTCTCAATTTAACCTGTTTCCCAACCCGGTTAGAAATAAAACAACCATAACATTCGATTTACAACAACCAGCCGGTATATCTGTTTCGGTACTTGATATAAACGGCAAAACCATTTATAATTCAACCTTATCAGGATTAACAAGAGGTCAACATCAAATCACTCTCAATTTTAATGATTACAAAATAAATTCCGGCAGTTATTTCATCGTGATCAAAGCAGGGAATAATACCTTTTCAAAAAAAATAATCTATCTACCCTAATGAGTCTGGTTGTTTACAAATCGTCGGCAGGTTCAGGAAAAACCCATACACTGGTCATGGAATATCTGAAAATAACAATTCAGAATCCTGACAAATTTCGTCATGTGCTGGCCATCACCTTCACCAACAAGGCTGCCGGCGAGATGAAAGAACGCATTATTTCTGAATTAAAAGAACTCTCAGCCGGCAATACAAAAAGCAGCATGGCAGGTTCAATTATTGAATCGTTGAGATTTACAGAGGAACAACTCACCAAAAATGCCACCATTCTGCTGGCCAACATTATTCACCATTTCGAAGATTTTGGTATAAGCACAATCGACTCATTTGTGCACCGAATTATCAGAACATTTGCCACCGACGTTAAGCTCCCCCATGGCTTTGAAGTAATAATTGATAACGAAGACATCATTCCTGACATCATTGAAGATCTGTATAACAAACTTGGGAACGACAAAGAGCTGACCAGTATAATGGTGGCATTTGTCCTTTCGCTGGCTGATGATGAGAAAAGCTACAATCCTGAAAAATCGCTAATTGAGTTCATCCAACAACAAACCCGGGAAGATGGTTTTGAGGAGATAAAAAAACTAAGCGAATTAAACCTGAACCGTTTTTTGGAAATTCTGAAACTGATTGATGCAAAACAAAATAAACTAAAAGCAGAAATAAACCATGCTGCTCAGAATGCATTCATGCTGGTTGAGTCCAACGGGCTGGAAGCTTCCGCGTTTTACAGGGGAAATACCGGAATTATTTCCTATTTCAAAAAGAACCTACATAAAACCGATGAAAAAAGTATTCTTCCAACATCATATGTACTAAAAACCATTGAAGAAGATAAGTGGTATGGCAGCAAAGCCAAACAAAGCGACAAAGCGACCATTGATGCAATAAAGGATGAGTTGATTACTTATTATCAAGCCATCAAAACAAACGGCCAACAATATATTCTGTTAAAAACAGTACACTCAAAACTTTATGCTGTTGCACTGGTAAAAGAGATCAGAACCCTTTTTGATGATTTCACACTTCGAACCAACAAAGTTCATATTTCTGATTTTAACAAAAAAATCAGTGATTCCATCGCGGGACAACCTGCCCCTTTTATCTACGAACGTCTGGGCAACAAATATGAACACTTTCTAATTGACGAGTTTCAGGACACATCAATATTGCAATGGTACAACCTTCTGCCATTAATAGAAAACTCCATTGCCAACGGTAATTTTAATATGCTGGTCGGTGATGCCAAACAGGCCATTTACAGGTTCAGAAGCGGGGAAGTTGAACTTTTTTCGAGCCTGCCAAAACTTTACGGTAAACCCGACCTGACCGACAAAGATCTTCGCGAACAATTGCTTGAACAAGAGATGGTAGAAAAGCCACTCATTAACAATTTCAGGTCATACAAGGAAATTGTTGATTTCAATAATAACTTCTTTACTAAAATTGTTGAGGGAAATGATATACTCATCGAAGAGATATACCGCGATCATGAACAAATTGTCTCAGACGGCAAAAACCGTGACGGCTATGTTTCAATCGATCTGATAGAATCCGAAAATACGGATGATTACAAAGAGAAGAGGCTGGAAAAAATTTTGCAACAGGTAAACAACCTGCAGCAAAAGGGGTTTGCCTTTGGCGACATTTGTGTGCTTACCTTAAGACGTGAAGATGGCAGCAACGTGGCAACCCACTTACTCAGCAACAACATACCGGTTATTTCGTCCGAATCGCTATTACTTTCAGGCTCTGCCGAAATACGGGTACTAATCGCCATTTTTAAAGGTTTATTACAACCCGAAAACCCGGTAGTCTTAACGCAGCTTATTGAAAATGTGTTAATCATTAAAAATCAACAAGAAAATCTCAATGAACTCAGCACCCGACTCTTAAGTAACTCCCATACAGCATTCGAGAGGATTTTAAATTGGGCAGGTATCGAAACCAATATTGAATTGCTAAAGCAGAAGCCTGTTTATCTTTTGGCCGAAACCCTTTTCAATTCACTTACCGGCAACAAAGGGACCAATATATATTTTCAATACTTCCTTGATTTTATTGTTGAAACAGAGGCCATTTTTGAAAACCGGCTGGATACCTTTTTGGAACTTTGGGAACAAAAAAAAGAAAAGCTTTACGTTCTGCTTCCCGAAGGTGAAAATGCGGTTCAGATAATGACCATTCACAAAGCCAAAGGACTGAAATTTCAGGTTGTAATTCTTGACTTTCAGGGAAGAAACAATAAAAACACAAAAGAGGAATTCTGGACAAACATTGACATCCCCGAAGCACCTGACCTTTCAACAACCCTGTTACCAATACACGAAAAGAAATTAACAGCCATCGGACTACCGGAAGTTTATAATCATGAAAAAGTAAAAACCCGTCTCGATTTCTTAAACCTGATTTACGTTGCTTTCACACGGTCTGTTGAGGCACTTTTCATTTTAGCAGAGAAGAACAGTTCAAAGGAGAAATTTTCAAAAGAGATTACAAAATATCTCAAATCTTCGGGTCTTTATGAAGAAGAAAGGTCACATTACGAATTTGGCGAATTACAAAAACTGGATAAATCATCAGTTTCTAAACACCAGCACATCCCGCTTACAAAATGGGTCAGCAACGGGGGTGATTTCCCGGTTCAGGTAGCTCCTCCTGAAGAGGTTTATTGGGAAATGGCAGGAGGAAACTCACAACGCATCAAGGGTAAATTAATCCATGAAGTTTTATCACGCATTAAAACAGAAAAAGAGATTAGCAAAGCCCTCAACCTGTTTTTAACCAACGGAGTAATTGATGAACATGAAAAGCAGCAGCTTCAAATCAAAATCGAATCGGTTGTTAATCATCCCAAACTAAAACCCTATTTTTCTGATTCAGCTTTGGTTAAAAACGAAACCGAGATTGTTCTTCCTGACGGTGAAATTGCCCGGCCAGACAGAGTGGTAATAAACGATAACAGCGTTACTATCATTGATTATAAAACCGGAGCAAAAGAAGGTAAACACATCAACCAAATAAGAAAGTACAAAACAGCCTTTCAGAAACTAGGCTTCCGGGATGTAAGAAGCATACTTGTTTATTTAGGAAAAAAAATCGAATTTATACATTAAATAGAAATATTAAACGTTACAAAATAAACACCTTAAACAGTTAATATGAAAAAATCAATTTCTACATTATTCACGCTTATACTTTTCCTGAGTATAGGGTTGGCACAAAATAATGAAGCCAGGCTTTTACGTTTTCCTGCAATTCACGGAAATCAGGTAGTATTTACCTATGCCGGCGACCTTTACACCGTTTCTCTTGATGGAGGAACAGCCCGTAAACTTACTTCTTACAGCGACGGATACGAAGTTTTTGCTAAGTTTTCTCCCGATGGAAAACAAATTGCTTTTACCGGACAATACGACGGCAACACCGAAGTATTTCTGATTCCATCCGAGGGTGGTATACCCAAACGACTTACCTACACTGCCACGCTTCACCGCGATGACATATCGGACAGAATGGGACCAAACAATATTGTTATGACCTGGGAAAATAATAATACCATTGTCTATCGTTCGAGGAAACAGTCGTTCAACTCATTTAAAGGACAACTTTTTAAAGTTTCGACCGAAGGAGGACTTTCAGAAGAACTTCCCTTGCCTTCAGGTGGATTCTGCACATTCTCACCCGATGGTAAAAAGATGGCCTATAACAGAGTGTTCAGAGAATTCCGTACCTGGAAATATTACAAAGGAGGAATGGCCGATGATGTTTGGATTTATGATTTTGAAACCAAACAAACTGAAAAAATCACCGACAACATCGCTCAGGATATCTTCCCGATGTGGCATGACAATAAGATCTATTTCCTTTCCGATCGCGACCGAACCATGAACCTGTTCGTGTACGATGTTACCACAAAAGAAACCAAAAAGGTAACAAACTACACCGAGTACGACATCAAATTTCCCAGTTTGGGCAATCAATCAATTATTTTCGAAAATGGCGGATTCCTATACAATTACGTATTCTCAACAGGTGCTGTTAACAAAATACCGGTTCAAATTGAAAACGACCTCATCACCGGACGAAATGAATTAAAGGACGCTTCCAGGCTTATTCGCTCATCCGCCATTGCACCCGATGGGAAAAGAGTTGTCTTTGGTGCCAGGGGCGATGTTTATACTGTTCCTGCCAAACACGGCATCACCCGTAACCTTACACAGTCATCCGGAGCTCATGACCGTAATGTGGAATGGTCACCCGATGGAAAATATATTTCCTATATCAGCGACCGAACCGGTGAAGACGAGATTTATATTCAAAACCAAAACGGATTGGAAGAAGCTATCCAAATCACTAAAAATTCTGACACTTACAAATACAACCCTATTTGGTCATCCGATAGCAAAAAGCTGCTTTGGTCGGATAAAATGGGCAGACTTTCTTACGTTGATGTAAACAGCAAGAAAGCAACAACCGTTGTTGAAGATTCAAAAGACTGGGAAATACGCGATTACACCTGGTCTCCCGACAACAAATGGATTGCATACACCCTTCCTAAAAACCGCGGAGTAAGTCAGATAATGATTTACAATCTTGACAATAAAGAAACTAAACCGGTTACTGACGAATGGTACAGTTCAAACAACCCCGAATTTGACCCTGAAGGAAAATACCTCTATTTCACTTCCTCACGCGATTTCCACCCTATCTACAGTTGGACAGAATGGAATCATGCTTATCAGGATATGGATCAGGTTTATTTAGTAACACTTCAAAAAGATACCCCCTCCCCTTTCGCTCCCAAAAACGATGAAGTAACAGTTGAAGAAAAAAAGAAAGATGAAAGCAAGTCTGACAAGAAAAAGGGTGAAGAAAAATCAGATAACCTCAATATTAAAATAGATTTTAACGGCATTACCGGACGTATTATAAAGGTATCAAAAAAACCGGGCAGCTATTGGGGGCTTTCTGCTGTTAAAGGAAAAATCTATTACGCCTACAACTCCCGAAAAGATGGTATGCAAATGAAAATGTTTTCATTGAAAGATAATAAGGAAACCGATTTGGGTAAAATCGGAAGCTTTATTGTTTCTGCCGACAAAAAGAAAATGCTGATTAATACGCGTGGTAAATATGCTGTTATCAACCTGCCATCAAGTAAAATAAATGCCAAAGATTTCCTGAATCTCGATGGCATGAAAACCATGGTTAACCTTCCGGAAGAGTGGAACCAGATTTTTACCGAGAGCTGGAGACAAATGCGCGACTTCTTTTACGCTCCCAACATGCACGGACTCAACTGGAACAACATTAAAAAGAAATACAACGTATTAATCCCGTATGTAAAGAACCGCAACGACCTCAACTATGTAATTGGTGAGATGATTGGTGAGTTAAGCATTGGCCACGCCTATGTAAATGGGGGCGACAAACCTTCACCAAAAAGAATTAAAACAGGATTGCTTGGTGCAAAAGTCAGTCGCGATGCATCGGGATATTTCCGAATCGATAAAATATTAAAAGGAGAAAACTGGACAACTGAAGCCCGTTCACCGCTAACTGAACCGGGTGTAAATGTTAAAGAAGGTGATTTTATTACTGCTGTTAACGGAAAACCGGTTACCGAAACCAACGACCTCTACTCGCTATTAATTGGAACAGCCGGACAAGAAGTCATTCTTTCAGTTAACTCTTCAGCAAGCAAAGATGGTGCACACAACGAGATCATCATTCCCATTGCTGACGAAGCAGGTCTATACTATTACAACTGGGTAATGGATAATATTGAAAAAGTAAACAAAGCCACCAACGGACAGGTCGGCTACATTCACATCCCTGACATGGGTCCTGAAGGATTGAATGAATTTGTAAAACTCTTCTACCCTCAGCTTAACAAAAAAGCTTTAATTATTGATGACCGTGGCAATGGTGGCGGTAATGTATCACCCATGATTATCGAACGATTAAACAGGCAGCTTACTTTATACGGAACCTCACGTAACAACGGCGTAACCACCAAACCAGAGCAAATAATGCTGGGGCCTAAGGTATTGTTAATCGATAACTATTCAGCATCAGACGGCGACCTTTTCCCTTACCAGTTTAAGAAACTAAAAATGGGTACAGTTATTGGTCTCCGCTCATGGGGAGGCGTTGTAGGCATTCGTGGTTCGTTACCATTTATTGATGGGGGCGATTTACGTAAACCCGAATTTGCACCGTTCGACACTGAAGGCAAGTGGGCCATTGAAGGCCATGGTGTTGACCCTGATATTGTTGTTGACAATGATCCTGCCAAAGAGTACAATGGAGAAGATCAGCAACTGAATAAAGCCATCGAAGTGGTAATGGAGCAATTAAAAAGTTATAAACCATTACCGGAAATTCCTCCATTCCCGGATAAAAGCAAATAATCATTAATTTCTTAAAACGAGTGCACTACCCAAAAATGCACTCGTTTTTTTTGCGTGATTAACACCTTTTTAAGATGTCGTTTCTTTTCGTATTTTTGAAAAAACTTTCTCTTATGATTTACAGAAGATTTCGTTTATTTTTAATTGGCATTATTTTCATTTTACCATTTGTAGCATCAGCTCAAAACAACGGCAAGCAAAAAAATTTGACGGCTGACACCTTAAATCAGCCTATTACCTATAGCATTGTTGACATAAATTTTGAAATTGAACAAACACAACGAACACTTTCCAAACTTGAGAGTTCTCTTGTAACAACCTCCTTTGAATTAAATATAGATTCCTTACTAAGAGAAAAGAAAATCTTTCTTAAGAAAGAAGCAAATGATTTTAATAACTACAACCCCCACAATTTATCAAAGTTCTTCCTTGAAAACGCTTTTCGGGCATGGAACGGACATCAAAAAGAACTACTCAACTGGAAAAAAATCGTTAACGAGAAACTTTCCTCTACCCAAGAAGGAATTAATGCTTTAAAGAAAGAAAGAGAAATATGGCATCGTTCTCTTGAAAATATTAAAAAAACCAAGGGAGTTCCGATACAGCTACTGAACAGGGTTTCAAAACTGATTGTAAAAATTGATAATATACAAAGTGAATTCATTACACAGAAGAAAAAGTTTATTATCTGGGAAGATAAAGTAACCGATTTGATTCTCTTTTCAAACGATGTTATTGAGGAAATTACTGCTTTGCAGGATTACCTGCGAGATAATCTTTTTGTTGCTGACAAAGAACCTTTATGGAAAGTTAAACTTTATAAAGAAGATATCTTTCCCATTGATGAAAAAGTACTAAAAGCCCTTCATGACAACTCCAAAACAGTTATTAACTTTTTGTCTCAGCAAACATTTGTAGGGCTGGCTATTGTTTTAATACTAATCGTTGTTGGTTTCTTCTTTTTAAGAAAGAGCTACAACAAACTTGGTTACGATAAAGAAAAACCCGGTTTTGTAAATGCCAACAAGATATTTAATATTCACTGGTTTGCTTCAAGCTTTTTTTTAGTATTAATTGCTTCCTTACTGTTTCTCTCAATCATTCCGCTATCTCTTTCGGCTATTTTAACCATGCTGATGCTTTGGAGTGTTTTCTACATTCTGCCTGAATTTATGGGTAAGCAGGGTAAAATCAGAATCTTTATGATTTTTGCCATCTTTTTCATCAACGAGCTGGAAGTATTCATGTGGTATTTCAGATCGCTTGCCAGAGTCTATATCCTTATTGAATCAATGCTGGGAATATTCCTTGTCTATTATTATGGCACAAATAGGTTTAATAAGCAAATTGAAAAAGTTTCCCCCTTTGTTCACAATGTATTTCGTTTGTCAATTGTATTGATGGCCATGTTCATTGGCGCATTCATAGGCAACCTTTTTGGCTACGTCAACCTTTCTGTTTTTCTCTTAAAAATTGCTGCAAAATCAGCAACAATAATCCTTATTATTTATAGTGTTCATAAAATACTGGAAATAATTATCAATGCAGGATGTGAAGTTGGCAGAGCATCAAAAACAAGTTTCCTGAAAGATTATTGGGATTTTATCCAAAAGCGGCTAATTCAAACACTAAATTTCTTTGCAGTTTTTTTTACTGTCAAACTCATCCTTGAAAGCATGGAAATGTACAGAACAATATACAGTTCCATTACTGATGTTTTAGTGTACAACATAAAAATAGGTACTATTACACTCTCTTTAGGTGGTGTTATTGGAATGATTCTGATATTTATTGTTTCCTTCTTTATTGCAAACATAATAAGAGTAGTTTTTGAAACACACGAGTATATTACAAACAAATTATCAAAAGGTCTTTCATTTGCCATTTCATCTACCATTCGTTATTTAATAATCATTTTCGGAGTCGTACTGGGATTAGCATACGCGGGAGTAGATATGAGCAAATTCGGATTACTTGCCGGTGCTCTTGGTGTTGGTATCGGTTTCGGTTTACAAAACATTGTTAACAATTTTATTTCAGGATTGATTTTGCTTTATGAACGCCCCGTTGAAGTAGGTGACATCATCGAAGTGGGACAATTAATGGGTGAAGTGAAGTCGATTGGTGTTCGTGCCAGCAGAGTAAAAACTTACGATGGTGCCGAAGTAGTGGTTCCCAATGGAAACATCATCTCCAACGACCTGATAAACTGGACGCTTTCTGACAATAAACGACGGGTTGACATCAGAATTGGTGTCGCCTATGGATCTGACCCGAATGAGGTACTCAAGCTATTACAACAAACAGCTGTTGAACACAACAAGGTATTAGTCGATCCGCCACCAAGGCCATTGTTTATTGAATTTGGCGATAGTTCGCTTAATTTCAGATTACTGTGCTGGACCCATTTTGAAGAAGGACTTGGCGTAAAAAGTGATATTTTTACTGCTATTTACAATGCCCTTGCAGATGCAGGTATCGAAATTCCTTTCCCACAAGTTGATCTTCATATTAAAGACGGACTTACTGACTCTCCAGAGGTGATTATACCAAAGGCTCCTGACAACTCACCTGAAGTAATCAAACAAGCCAATGAGGAAGAGACAGATAAGAAAACAAATAAACAAACTGTATTAAAACCGGAAAAAGGAACATCAGGTCCTGATGAAAAAGAAGGCGAAGATTTACCGGAAAATGATATTAATAGTGAAAAAGAATAGTCCCCTTGTCATGGTTTATACCCTGATTTGTTAAGAATCATCTGAGCATCGTTGGTTTTTAACAACTCTTTTAAAGTTACATCAGGGTTTTTTTTCATGTAATTACTAACGATCTGCCAGCCTACCCACTCCCCGATTCGTGCAGGCGCATCACCCTCGAACCCTTTGGTAAAGGGTCCATCCTGCATCAGTTTATTAGTTTGTATAAAGTTGGCACTAAACAGTAACTTCTGAGAAATTAAAAATCCCCAGATACTCTTTTCATTTTCCTTAACCCATCGAAGTTGTTTTTGCGAGTATTTTATTTTTAGTGAATCTGCTACATCAGGCATTACAGCATCAAGAAAAAATAATTGCTTGCCCGAGGCTATCATCATATCCAGCAATATTCTTGGTTTTTTTTGCCCTAACGACAACGTTTGGTATAGTGAACGCATTACATCCACGGGCACTTCCTCTTTTACCATCCAACGCATTTTGTACCGGGGAATCCCCAAGCGGGCATAATGCATAAAATCTCTTCCCAGGTAATTATCAAGCCCAATAAGCATCACATCATCAACTGCCATAACAGGCATCTCAAATAAACCTCCTGAGATGTAAGAATAAAAAGAAGGAGTAGTCATTTCAGGAAAATAGTACTGATAATACGACAAAGCCGAACTTATCTCTTCTTCAAGTAGGTTCAGGTCAGGAAAAACCTTCATTGTTTTATTAAACAAAAAACGATTGAGTGTATCAGAAACAAAAGCCTTCAATTGATTAACATTGGCAGTATCGTTTAAATCAGCATCCAGAAATAGCAAAAACTCAGGCTTAATGGTTTCCAGCCCGGTTTTAAAACTAACTGTATCCAGTTCAAACAAAGCCTTACCATATCGTTTTATATGAACCTCCACATTTTTAAGTTCTGACTTTTTTACCTGAGGAACGTATCTATTTGTTTCTCCGCCACAACCTGCAATAAGTATAGTTACAAACACAAATACCGATACTCTTAAAAAAATGCCACGCATATAAACCAGATATTTTAAATGAAAAATGCCAATACAAAAGTAATGGCATTTCTCAAATTATTAATAAATACTCTTTTAAAAGATTTTCCAACCAAGGGTTACAACAAACAGGTTTGATTTCGAAGTTACTGTTTTTCCGTCAAACTGTACATCGTTCAAAACATTAGTAAAACCTCCCACATACTTTACATCAACGGCAAACATCAACACGTCAACACCAACACCTACATCATATTGCCAGTTAACATCCTTAAAATCCTCAGGAACCAGTGCATTTTCATAATCATCAGGGTTACCACTGGTTGTTTCTATTTTCTTATCTAATACAAAATTGGCAACTACGCCTCCAAAAAGTCTGATGTTCACTATTTCAAGATTAATCATTCTCCAGCCCAGATTTACAGGAACCTGTAATGTTTTAAGGCCTATCTCCTGCTCAAGTGGTGAAAGACTTCCAATGGCCGGATATTTAAAAATACTTCCCTGTGTATAATAGTTTACTTCCGGCTGAACATAAATCTTCTTTCCCATTCTCACAAAAGCACCAATAAGGAAATTAGATTGTAAATCGTTTTGAATATCATCAACATCCAGTGTAAGATTCGATGCCGTAAATCCTATTTGAGGGCCAAAATGCAGCTGCCCGTATGAGAGAGCAGAGGTCAACACTGCAATCGAAAAGATAATAAGTTTTTTCATAATTATATTTTTTTTGATTATTAATTAACGGTTTATTGAAACATTATATTACTGACAAATGTAATTTTTTTCAGAAATAGATCAACAACAATAACCACAATCTTTAAAGTTACAAAAAAACACAACCAGATATCAGCTTTCATTTACTCTATTTCGATACGTTGAATTTATTACTTTTGCACCTTAATTAATATGAGAATATGTTAACAACTGAAATGGTTAACCGCCTTTTTACTTCTTTTGATAACACAAAGGTTTTAGTAATAGGCGATGTAATGCTTGACGCGTATGTTTGGGGTAGCGTTGACCGGATTTCCCCTGAAGCTCCTGTTCCGATAGTTGCAGTTGAAAAAAACGAAAATCGTTTAGGCGGTGCTGCCAACGTAGCTCTTAATCTTGCTTCATTAGGAGCAAATCCGGTTCTCTGCTCGGTTGTTGGTAACGATACAAGAGGTAACGACTTCATCGGGCTACTCAAAGCAGGAAATATGTCGACAGCAGGCATTGTTCAAAGCAACGGCAGAAAAACCACCACTAAGTTCAGGATTATTGGCAACAACACGCAACTATTAAGAGTTGATGATGAAACTACCGACGACCTTACTTCTGATGATCAGACAGCTTTAAAAAGCAGAATTAATAAAATACTGGACAACGAACCTGTAAGAATAATCATTTTCCAGGATTACGACAAAGGTATCATTTCGGCTGACCTTATTAATTATACCGTTGAACTTGCAAAAACCAAGAACATACCCGTAGCTGTTGATCCTAAAAAGAGGAATTTCTTATCCTATAAAAATGTAACTCTTTTTAAACCCAATTTAAAAGAAATTCAGGATGGACTCAACATCACTGCATCAGGAAAAAACCTTGACAGTGTTAATAAAGCCGTTTCACAATTACAGGAACTACTTCAAGCCAACATTGTAATGAACACACTTTCGGAATATGGTGTTTACACGAGATGGAGAGAAAACGACAACTTTGAATCGTCACACCACGTGGCCCATATTCGAAATATAGCTGATGTATCGGGTGCCGGTGATACAGTCATCAGTGTGGCTTCGCTATGCCTTGCCGAAGGACTTGAACCGGGAGATATGACTGCCATTGCAAACCTTGCCGGCGGTTTGGTTTGTGAAAAAGTGGGTGTTGTACCCATCGACAAAAACAAACTTCAGGAAGAAGTTATTAAGATGCTTACTTTTTAATACCGAATGATTAATGACAAATAAAGAGACAGGAAAAAAGGAGCAGGTTCGGACCATGTTTAACGACATAGCTCCTAAATATGACTTACTGAATCACGTTCTCTCGATGGGCATTGACATTCAATGGCGTAAGAAGGTGAGACGATTATTGTCAGCCATTGAGCCCAAACGAATTTTGGATATTGCTACCGGAACCGGTGATTTGGCTATCGAACTTGCCAAACTCAAACCTCAGGAAATTATAGGAGCTGACATTGCTGTTGACATGCTGAAGATTGGAGAGGTAAAAGTTAGCAAAAAAGGGTTAGCCAACATCATCAAACTTGAACCCGGAGACTCCGAGAACCTTCGTTTCGACGAAAACTATTTTGATGCTGTTACAGTTGCTTTTGGTGTAAGGAATTACGAAAACCTGCTGAAAGGTTTGCAGGAAATGAACCGTGTAATGAGACCCGGTGGTCTGGTGGCTATTTTGGAGTTTTCAAAA
>Ga0256913_10000055_pt1 | contig 44656 bp, 48 predicted proteins | sample Axial_MatmetaG_FD_185970 | JGI IMG/M metagenome (GOLD analysis project Ga0256913, IMG submission 185970) | Deep-sea worm associated microbial mat communities from Axial Seamount, Juan de Fuca Ridge, Pacific Ocean - Axial_Mat | ecosystem: Environmental > Aquatic > Marine > Oceanic > Microbial... | reverse complement strand
ATTTTTACAAGTTTCAACATATTTAAATAATATTCCACAACGATATGATATAGCTAGAATATATTTTCCAATAAGTTATTCATTTGATGATTATATTGGTTTTTTAGTAAATATTTATGTATTAGATATAACTGGAAAAAAGAAAATATATTTATCTAATTACTTTTTTGATCAAACTGATACAAACAGATCTCTTGATTTAGCTGCACCACCATTTTTACATGATGATATTTTATGGGGAAAGTATATTGAAATACAAATTCCATCAGTAAGTGTATTATCTAAACAAATAACACAAACTAATACTGGTGCATTATCATTAGTTCCAGTTCCTGGATCTATTAATTCAAATTTAGCAGGCCAAGATTTATCTGGTATTAGTCCGACGTCTCCAATATTTATAGATTTTTCATTTTTACTTAAAAAAGATTTATTATTTGATCAAATAACATTTTTAGCTGGAGAACCATATACAACAAGTGTCACACAAACACCAGAATTTGAAGATTTATCAGTTGAAATTACACCATCACAAAAAGGTGATTTTTTCGAAATAGTTGGGATTTATAATGGTAATAGTAGTGATTTTGAATTGTTTATAGAACAACAACGTTTATTAGGAAATAATTTTTATGTAACGTATAAAGTTAATACGATTGAACAAAATGTTATAACTAATACTGTTCAGTTTTTTACTGAAAACAATTTTAATAATGAAATTTGGTTTAGACCAATTATAACATATTCAACAACAACTGCTGCAATTGATGTAATAATGTCATTAGTTAATGTATCAGATTCTACAACGATAGAACGAAGAGCAACATATACAATGTTGCAGGATGAAGTTGCAAAATATTCTAGAGTTTTAACTAAAATTAATGTTGAAAACGCATATAATGTATCAGTATATAATGCAAAGGCTGATAAATTAGAAATTAAAAGTTTTAGTGATCCTAAAGTTGTTGTTGAAAAAGTTAAAATACCATATCCTGTATTATATGATAATTATAAAGTAATTACTAGAAATAAGTCTGAAGATATACAAGATGAAACATATTATGGAATTGGTCAATTACAAATATTATTATATCCATTTGATAATGTTGTAAAATTATCAATTGCAAAACAATCTAAAGACGGAAATATTGTTCCATATAGTATACCAGAAAATGGACGAATTACAATGACATTTAAATCTGTAACAGATGAATTAGATGTTGATTTATACACTGATTCAGGAGAAGTTAATTTAGAAAATGGTGAAGTTGTATTTAAAATTGAACAATTAAATATGGATTTAATAACTAATTTTTATAAAATGGGTTACGATCAATTTTATATTATAATGAGAACAAATGTAAATACAAATACGATTATATATGCTGGACGTTATGTTGTATATAATGAATATAATAAATAAAAATAATAATAATATTTATAAATGGCTACATCATTAAATTCACAAAATAATCAATTTGTATTTAGTTTTCCAACTGATTTTGTTCCTAAAGAATTACAAATTAAATATAAGGAACGATTAGAAAGAATGCATAGTGTATTTGACGATGTTATTGATTATTTAAATAATTCAATTCTTAGTGTAACGTTTCCAGGATTAAATTTTAAAACGTCAGAACAAATTAAACGATACGGTAAAACTATAAATTATAGGTCTGCTCAAGCACCATATGATACATATACAAATGATGTTGTAATTAAATTAGAATCTGTTAATAATAACGCAAATTATTTCATGTTGCATGATATTTTAATGTGGCATTATGTAAACACACAAAATATGTTTGTAAATCCTTTTTTAATTCAAATTTTAGATCAAAATAGAGTTATAAATTGGCAATATGAATTTAGAGAAATAATTTTCACAAAAATATCACCAATAACATTTTCATATGCAGAAACAGATGTAAAGGTTAATTCATTTGATCTTTCATTTAAGTTTAATTATTTAGATTTTATTTATATTCCAGAAATAAAAATGCCAAATTTAATTAAAACAAAACTATAATTAAAATAATAATAATTATGAATGAAAACAATGTATTAAAAAATTTAATAACTTTAATTAAAATTTTTAATGATGTTCCTGAATTATTTGCTAAAAAATTATTGGAACATAATGTTTTTAATGAAGAATTTATTAATGTTTTATCTAATAATATTGATTTGATAAATGCGTTCAATAATAATGTTAAAACAAAAAAAGTTTTTTATTCTATTGATGATGTAAATAAATATTATGATAAATTTTTTAAGGCAAATTTTTATAAACAAAATGAAATTGATAAATATAATGTATATAATGCTAAAGATGAAAAAGAAGCATTAATAATACAATTAGAAAATGCATTAAGAAATGAAGATTATATATTAGCAGATAAAATTAATGCATATATGAAATTGTTAAATATTAATTACATACCAAATATTAAATAATTTTTATTCACTAAATATAATAAATATGAAAGAAAAAGTAAATGTTAACGAAGTTCAATTAGAAAAAGAACCTCAAATGGTAAACGAGTCTAGTGTTCAAACTGAACCTAAACCAGATGATACAATGTTTTTTGACGATGAACTTCTTAGGGAGAAAAAAAGAATACTTGAAGAAAAGTATTATGAAGAATTCGGCGATCGTATAAAGATCTTATCAAATGAACCATACGTTGAAGATTTACTAAAAGTGTATTATGGTGAAGCAGATGATTATATTTATGAATTGCCACGTGTTGGTGAAATTGTAAGTGGTGAAGTTGTTGGAGAAACTAGTAAATACGTTTTAGTAGATGCGGGATATAAAGATTACATTTATATAGAAAAGAAAGGAAAAGAACTAAATGCATTAATGTCTGCAAATCTATTAGAAGGACATGAAGTAGACATAATGATTAAATCTGTAAAAGAAAAAAATTACTTTGTTATTGGAAGTATTGATTTAATTTTACAACAAAAAGCATCTGAATTACTTGAAGAAGGAATATACGAAGATCGTATATTTATGGGATATGTTAAGGAATTAACCGCTGCTGGTTATATTGTAATTCTTGATGTTGATGGATTTGAAAGTGAAGTATTTATGCCTAAAACATTAGCTGGAATAAATAAACTTCCTGATCCTGAATCAATCGTTGGTAAAACATTTGAAGTTATGATTGAAAATAAAACCAATGAAGGTTATATTGTAAGTCGTAAAAAATTCCTTAAAACTTTAATTAAAGATAAAGTTGAAGAATTGGAATATAATAAAAAATATTCTGGTAATATAACTGGAAGTACTGACTTTGGAATATTTGTTGAATTTAATGAATGCTTAACTGGTATGATTCATAAAGCTAATATTGACAAGGAACAAATTCCAAATATTAGTGACGTTAAACCAGGACAATATATTGAATTTTATGTTAAGGAAATAATTAAGGAAAAAGGACGTCCTGAAAAAATTATTCTTACTCAAGTTCAAACTGAATCATTATGGGACACTATTAAAGTTGGTGATGTTTTAAACGGAGTTGTTAAATCTAATAAACAATTTGGAACATTAATTCAATTAGATGAAGGAACAGTAGGTTTAATTCATGTAAGTGAACTTGAAAAGTTTGATAAAACTGAATTGGAAGAAGGTACTGAAGTTAAAGTAAAAGTTATTGCTATTCAACGAGGAGATAGAAAAATATTTTTATCTTTAGAAAAATAGTTTAAAATGGATAAAATAACAATGATAACAAAATCTACCCTGCGCAAAGCCAGGGTAGATTTTACAAAATTAAATTCATTATTAACAAACTTACATCCACCGACTGATTCTCTATTATTAGATTATATTAAGCATGTATCTGTTGCGCATGATGAAGAATTAGATAAAATATCAATGATAACTGTTTTAAATACATTGTCTTATTATGGAATTTTAGTAATTGATGATGATGTTGATAAACCAGTTTCAACTGCAAATGAAATGTTTGAATCTAAATTAAACTATGTAGTTGATAAAGACACTAATCAACAAATTTCTAATCTAGGTTTAGAACTAATTAATGAAAATGCTGATGAAGATATATTTGATATTGAAGAAGAAGATGTTGAAATAGATATTGATGAAGATCCATGGTTGTAATAAAAAATATTACTTAAAAAATATATAATATACTATGAGTTTTAATCCAAAACATAAAGAAGAAGTTGATATATTAGATAAAACTGAATCTAAATATCATTTAGTTTTATATAATGATGATATTAATACATTTGATTGGGTTATATTAACATTAGTTCAAATATGTAAACATACATTTGTTCAAGCTGAACAATGTGCATGGATTGTTCATCATAAAGGAAAGTGTTCAGTTAAAAACGGTGAATTTGATGAATTAAATTCAATGAAAATTGCAATTAATAAACGTGGAATAGAAGCAAAAGTAGAAGAATTATAAATCAGTTATATTAATAATATTGTTATTGCACTTGTTTTTTTCAAGTGCATTTTGCATTTGTGTTATTCTATAATAAAAATCATTTTTTGCTTCTATTAATGAATCATAATAATATTCATATATCATTCCACTTAAATGCTTAGATGCATATACAGTTGAAGGATATTCAGTTTTAATTGAACACATGTATTCAAGAGTATAAAAATATTTTTTATCATAATAAATTAATCCAATATTTTTAGACGTATTAAAAATATCAATTATATTAATAATAATATGTTGTGATAAATTATATGTTAATGAATTTGTTATAATATTACTATTTTTATCATGATATCTAGTCAAAACATTAAAAAAATTATTATTATTATAAGCATTTTCGTTGTAATATAATTCAAACGAAACTTCATATTTATTTTTTAATAATTTATTCATGTAACAAATATAAAAAATAATTCAATTATAAAAAAATTATTTTAATAACATATCTGCTGCTGATGTTGCTGCATGAGAATTTGGTTTTGCAATAGTATTATAACCCATACTTTTAAACCAATGTATAGCTGGTTTGTATACAGTATTAGATCCATATTTTTTATTTGGATTTAAATCTAAATGAACTTCTACTAATTTGTAATTGGTTAAACTTTCATTTGTATATCCAATATTATGTAATGTATTATGCATTTCTTCAGATATTTCATAAATATATTCACATTCTTTCCATAATCTAGAAAATCTATCCTTTATTTTTGGAATTTTAAATCTACTATATACGATATGAGCTCCATTATGCATTTCAGGGGAATGAAACATAACTGTAACAACATATTGTGTTTTATATCTAAGTTGTTTACTATCGCATCCTATTGCTACTTTTAATGATGGATTTTCAGTTACTTTATTTGCAACATATTCAAATATATTTTTTATTGGTTCTCCTCCGTATTTAATAAACTTCATTTGTTGTAAGTACTTCAATTATATTTTATATATTACATTTAAATTGATTTTGTTTTGTCTTATTTTAATATATAATAAAAATATATGAAATTGTTTAATGCCAAATTCTGTTAAATTATTAAATTATGTTGATCCAGATGGCGAATACATAAAATTTTACACCGAACTAAATAGTGATTTTAATATTGGAGATAAAGTTTTCATTATTGGAGGTCATTATGATAATACTTATATAGCAAAAAAAGATCCATATCATAAATATGCAGCTGGTTATACTGTTGTTTCTGTTGATAAAACTAATTTGTCAAATAGTGTAACACTAAACATATCAAATCAAGATGAAACTTATTTGAACTCAAATAATACAACGTTATTTGCTGTATATAATCCATATTATACAAAAGAAGAATTAGATTATTTTTTATCATTAAAAGATAAAGATGAAAATGATTTAACAATTGAAGAAAAAGAATTATTAGAACGTGGAAATTTTAGTAAAGAATGTTGGATAAGTAAAAGTAATTTTAAAATTGGAGAATTTAATGGTGGAACATTTAATGATGGTATTTTTGGTGAATATAATATTTATGATAATGAATATAAAACGTATTTTAATAGAAAATATGAAAATAATAATGCTATTTTTTTAGGTGGAGTATTTGTTGGCGGTAATTGGCAATATGGTGTTTGGGATACTAAGTATGATCAATCACAATATGGTAAATTACAAAAATTAAATGAATTAGGTGGTATACGAGATTTATTAAATTCTAATAACATGATGGTTACAGAATTTAATAATAATAATAATGGTCAAGGCTGGAATATCGCTGTTTCTGGAAATTTTGGTAGAATTTGGACAGGAGAATTATCTGTAATTTTTGATTCTAATAATAATACAATAAGTTTTAATTATATACCATTAGATTTAAAACGCGCGTTACTTAATAATATTGTAATACAATTAAATATTAATATTTTAAATGATATTGAAAATGAAATTCGTAATAAAGATATTTTTACAATTAATTTTAATCCATTAAATGCTGATGATATTAATTTATTAAATTCTAATACAGTTAAAGTGTTTGAATCTATTTATATGTTACATAATGTAATACATGTTAACGCGCACGTTGACGTGACAGTTGCAGATCCTGAACAACATTTATTAGATAATGTTTCAGCATTAACGGAGAAATATAAATTATCAAAATCAAAAAATGATTTTACAGAATATAATGAATTTATATCATCAAAAGAATTTAATAATGTTAAATTACATGAAATATCAATACGAAATAATTTTAGCACAGGTGAATTTTTAGAATGTAATATTTATAATGGATTTTTATATAATTTAGCATCTTGGAAATTTTCTAAAGTTAGAGGTGGTAACTGGTATTATGGTGAAGTTAAATATGGTAAATTAGGAAGTGATTATTCTAAATTTAATTGGTATAATGGGTTTGTAAATGGATCAGTTAATAGAACAATTGTGACTGATACATTTTGGCATAACGGCGTATTTTTAAATGCAGTTTGGGATGGTGCTCAAATATTTAAAGTTAAATCGTTAAGTAAAGTTCATGATGGAACAACTAATATTGAATTAGATGCATTTACGTATAATAAGTTAGAAGTTGGAGATACAATTTTAATGTCTTATTTTAAATATCCAAATTCAATTGAGTATTTACCAAATTGGACAAATGAAATAGATAAACAATTATTAGAATTTCAAACTTTTAAAATTAATAGTAAAGTATTAGATGATACAAGAGCTTTAATTAATATTGATTTAAATTTAAACAATTTAAATATAACTGCATTTGTTACAAATATTTATAATGAACAATTTTTAGATTTAAATTATCAATATTCTAGAATTAGTAATTCATTTTTTAATAAAGGAATATGGGTTGATGGTACTTGGAACGCTGGATATTTAAATGGAAAAATTAATAAAATATACAGTTTAGATTTTGATATAAATGATCAAACAACATTAAAATTTAGAACTGATTCAGTTGAAAATTTAAAATTAGGTGATTATATTGAATTAACAAACGTTAAAATTATACATTTGTTTGATTTTGTTGAATTATTACCTGGTACAAATTTAGATGATAGAAATACTGTAGAATATTGGCAAAATTGCGATCAAATATTAAAAGTTAAAGATGTTGATTTAACAAATAATATAGTAACAGTTGATTTGTCCAATTTAAATAATGATATAAATACAAATTCACAAATAATAGGCGTTAGTGAATATTATGAAAATTCTATTACTGGATGGACATATCAAGTTTGGGAAGATGGAATATTTAATTCAGGAGTATTAGAACGAGTTGTTTGGAAAAATGGAATTATTAAAAATATATTTGTTGAAGATTCATCTAATACACAAATAAAATCAATTTGGAGAAGTGGCGTTTGGAAAAATGGAGAATGGGATAATGGTGTATTTCTTTCTGGTATATGGGAAAACGGTGAGTGGATGAATGGCTATATGACAAATGGCTGGAATAGAGGTGTTGAATTTTGGACACATAATAATAGTTGGCAAATTTCAGATAGTGTGTGGATGAATGGTACATGGCATAATGGTAGATGGATTAGAGGTATGTGGAACGATGGAACCTTTATTAATGGTGTAATAGAAAATGCAGGAATTGATAAAATTGAAATTGTAGATGGTACATATTCAAATGGTAGAACTGATATGGATGGAAATCCAGTATTTTCAACAGAATTAAATGTAAATAGAACATTTAATGCTGCTCCATCATTTGTATACATGGATTCAGATGGATGGATTCAACTTGATCAATCTAGTTGGTACCAAAGAGATTATAATATTATTTTTAAAGATTTAAATTTTCCATTAAATGGTTATCCATGGAATGACCAAATGTTTGACGTTTTAGATAGAGATAAGTATGCAAGTAAAATAAAAATTGATGTAGAAGGATATGTTCCACCTACAACAAGTGGTGAAGATTGTAATATAACTGAAGATACAAAAGACATTTTACAAAGTGATATTGATAAATCATTACCAATTGTTGCATTAAGAAATATTGTTGCATTTATTGAATTAAAAGAAAATGTTTATTGGATTGCAGATGGATCAGGCTATGTTTTACAAGAATATGATAATAATGGTAATATTGAATATGATTATAAAAAAGATCCAAATGATCAATCTAAAAAATTAGTTGTTAATGGTTATAATAGAATTTTTGAATTAGATTTAACTGATAGTTCTAAAATTAAATTAAATTTAATTCAAAAAGTGTTAAATAATCCTGAAACATTTAATATAGAATATGGAAATATTCTTAATATTAAAACTGATAAAGATTCTAATTACATATATGTGTTAGAATATGCTAAAATATCAAAAATTAATAAACAAACATTTGAAATATCTACTGTAATAACATTAGATGAATTAAAAAATAATTATAATTTAGATAAATGGTTTAATTTTTCTGTTTTCCCAGGACGTCAGAATATTCCTGAAACATTATTTATATATGGATCTTTTATTAATGGAACAGAAATAGAATTTAATATTTTAAACATATATCCAAATGATAATAAATCTGCTGAATTTATCAATTATCAATTACAAACATATAAAGATATATTTAATGCTTGGATGAATGAATTAAATAGTAATGGATATTCTTTTTCAGATGTAATATTTGAAGGATTTAGTGAAATAACTAATTATATTTTATATGAAAAATTACCAATTAATGTTGATTATAATTCAACAACATATTTAGAGAATAATATTCAACGTCAACAATTTTCATATGACGTTATAACAAATACATGGAATATTCTTAATTCAGATTATAATATATGTTCTAATACCACATTTGAATTTGTTGATTTTATTGTTTCACCACCAATTAACAATGAATCATTTTGGTTATTAAATAAAAATAGAAAAACTATTTATTATAGTATTGATAATAGTTTAACACCATTAATTAATGATTTTAATACGCCAATTAAATCGATATATAACAGTGAAAATAACATATTAGCAGTTGCATATGATAATATAAGTCCTTATATAATTCCAAAATATGTTACACGATTAGGTTTTGGAATTAGTAATGTTGTTAATAATGGTTTACAAATTGATTATTCACAATATGTTCAACGTACAACTGCATTTATGTCATTAACTATACCTGATTCAAGTAACTTAACATATTGGATTTGGGATTATCCAACATATAGATTAATAAAAATTGATCAATCAATACCAACGTTATATACTGAAGATACAGAATTTGGTGTTGATTCACCTAAGATAAATAAAATCATATTTTTAAATAAATCTGAAATTAGTTATCAACTTTTATTTATTGATGAAACAACAACAGAACGTGTTATTAAATATTTAAATTTAAGTAATAATAGTATTTCTATATGTTGTGCTCAAAATACGTTAAGCTCAATGAATATATCCAATATATTTATTAATGCAATATATCTTAATAATAAAATAGTAATTTTATATGAAGACAATGGTATATATTGTTATGATATTGTAAATTTAATTGATTCTACAAAAACATATAATGTAATAAACACTTCATTAGTAACTCCAAGCCATATTTTAATAACAAACGAATTATTTGATAATAATGTGTTTAACAAATATAAAACATATTTAATAGATAAAAAATTCGTAACTGATAATTATCAAACTACTGTTACTTCATCTGGAGTTGAATATGTGTTTGTATGTGATGAAGATGAATATATTATTAATGGTACTACTTATAGCGTTGGATATTATAATTATATGTATATTGTAACATATAATACAATAACTGAATTATATAATGTTTATCGTTTAACTAAGCATAATATTTCAGATTTTTCAATTCACGAATGGCCAGTTAATGTTTATGAATCTGTAAATGGACACATATATTTAAAACCAGAAAAATCTATATATCAAACATCTGAAAAAATATTAAATATTAAAGCATTTGTTGAAACGGAAATATTTGATGGAATTGAACTATTAACAGATAATTCATTTGTATTATTAAAACATGATTATGATAGTTATTCTATTAAAGGTATTAATCAAGTTATTAATACTAATTTAACTGATAATTATTATATATCAGATGCAAGTAATAGAATAATTGAATTAACAAACGCATCAACTTCTGGAACTGTTGAATTAGCTGAAAATTTATCGTATGGTCATTATTTACAACCATTTCAGTATGATTCATATATTAGAAATGCTTCATCATTAAATTACGTTAATTGGGTTGGAAGTCCAGGTGGTAAATTTTTAATTTATATTGATGAAAAAATTGAAAAAATAACAAGTAATAATAATATAATTGCTATTTCAAATATAAAGAAATATATTAAAGCAATTGATTTAACACAATATTATTCAAATCAGGCCGATGTTAATATTGTAACAATTTTCGATGGAGATAAATCCTTAGACACAATTAAGGATCCATGGGGAAATGATTTATTTGGTCAATCTAGTACAAGTAGTAATAATGGTAATTATGAAATTATTGGATTATGGACTAATATGGATGTGTCTAATTTAAATATTGCTAGAATATACTTTTTAACAAGAGATATTGATACTAATGAATATGTTTTAATTAGAATGGATATTGATAGTTTTGGTACTGTTAATGTTACATTCGATCATAATGTTGCTTCTAATTTAACAAACGTTCATTTAAAAGGTTTATCATTTAATATGAAAGATAATGACGTAAATAGTCAAACTGCATATGTTTATTCAGACGCGTCAGTATATCAATTAGATCATAATGATTATACGAATGCAGTAGAACAAATTTCATTTACAGATTCAATAATTGATAATGTTGTAATAGTACAACCAAGTGGTACAACTAGAATTGATTATATTTTTATAAAAAGTGCTGATATAATTCAATCTAGTACAAGTGGAATTAATAATCAATATAATATATTAGATTTAATTAATAAGATTAATAATTATTTTGTGAATTTTAATATTTATTCATATTCATCAAATGCAACACAATATAAACAAGTATTAAAACAAATAATTAAAAAATATATTATTGATAATAATGTACAATTATCTGATATTGTAAATTTAATTAATAAAATTAAGGAAATAGTTAAATCATATAATTATGAAAGTGATTTATCAAAAATAAGTAAATTGTGTTATTCAACTGTAAAAATAATAAATGATTTAAATTCAAATGATTTAAGAGATTTTGGTATTAATGATTATGAAATGCATTTATATAGTGCTGTTTATGCATATAGTAATGATCCATTAGGAACATTAAATGTTATGGATGATGATGGATCTCAAATTATTAGGGATATGACTAATATTAATGTGTCAATAGATAAAACATCGTTATTAATAAACAATTTAAATGAATTTTATGCTGTTGATATTACATATGATAATAACACACCTGAAATGATTTATGCATATAATATATTATACACTAAACCAAATGATAGTGATGTATATTCTGCAAATGTTATTAGTACAACTGAATTACCTGAATTTAAAGCAGTTTTAGATTCTGAACCATTATTTAACGCATATTATAAAGAAATTGAAAAAACTGAATCTAATTTAGTATTATATGATTTATATTCTCCATTTGTATCTGGACGTGTTCTTAAAAATATGATATGGAGAGATGGACAATGGAATTATGGATCAGATACTAGAAATTTAGGATATACTGCATTTTTAGTTAGTAGTAAATGGTTAAGTGGTAATTTTAATGGTAGTTGGGATACACCAGATTATTTTAATCATAGTGTTATAAATGAAGAATCTATGTTTATTGGCGGTATTTTTGGAAACGATACAACAGATATTGTATCAAGTACATGGCATAATGGATTATTTTTAGGAGGTACATGGGTTAGTGGATATTTTAATAAAGGACATTTTATTTCTGATTTACCAATTACTGCGCAATCAATATCATTTACAAATTATCCTGATAATACAATAGTTATAAATCAAGTATATGAAGCGCAATATGATGTTATAACAAATGAATTTAGGTTAGATTTAGAACATTTTTATTATAATGAATCAATAAATCCAGCTTCGTATGAAGAAATATCATCATTTTTAGTTAGAAATAGTTATATATTTGTTCCAGGATTATTTCAAAATTGGAAAATTTATATACGAGAAATCAGAAAAGTAGAATATCAAATATCTGGTAAAAATGAAATAGTTTTAATCGCAGATTTACCTTATTTTGATGTTCCTGAAAATTGGTTAAAAGATAATTATATTTATATTTTAGGTGTATTAGAATATACTGAATATTTACATGGTTATCATTATGTAACGCATTCATTTACATATAATAATAAATTATGGATTACTATACAATCAGATTTCAATAAATTTGATGAAAATGGTAGATATGTAATTGATCAAATTCAATATCCATATATATCACTTGAACCATTAAAAATAAAATGCGTTATATTTAATGGATATAAAAGTAGTATTTATTTTGATATACCTATACCTAAATATGTATCAACAAAAGATAAATTAAAATTTCTGAAACAAAATGTTGTTTCAAGTTCTTTAGATATTATTGATGATGAATTAGCTATTGATATTGGATCTGTAGTATCTCCAGAACGTGCACAGGTGTTTACTAGAAGTGTTATTGGTACATCTAGTATAATAACATTAAACAATGCTACGCGTATTAAAAACACTTATTTTAATAATGTGACAGAATTAAATTATATCAGTGGAGAAGATATAAGTGATATTGTTTTAATAAATTCTAATTTAACAACAAGTGAAACTAATGAAATTAGTATTATAAATTCATTAATATATTCAGGAGATGTATCAATGAGTTTAAATACTAGTGGTTGGTTAAATTATGATGAAAATGGATTTTGTAATGCAAATTCTAATTTCACTGGTAAAACGTTTAATGGTGATTATTCAAGAATAATAAATTTTTATATTGAATCATCAAATGAATATGTTTGGATTGAGTTAGAAAAAACAATAAGTAATATTAGTAAATATCAATATATTTATTTACGTGGTTTCACTGGAAATAAAGCTAGAATAATTGGTAGTACTTTTAGTCAACCATTTAGAATTTTAGATATTAAATCTAACTTAATTAAAATAAGAAATCCATTTAAATTATATAATAAGAATAATATATTAACTGATACGCAATATAAAACATCATTTAATGTTGGTGAATTAACATTATTTAAACAATCAATGTTTTTAGAAGTTAATTATCCATTTACATTTTATTATACATATGCATCTAATTCAGCGTGGAATGGTGGAACATTTAAAGGTTTTAACGCTAATGATAGTTTCTTTAATAGTGTGTGGAACGCAGGATTATTTGATGCAAAACAACCAACAACAACATTTAATGGTGAAATGTTTGGAACGCCACATTCATATTATTATACTGGCACGTTATACGTTAAAGTCGTTCAAGATGATGTTAATTTTAAATTAATTATTGATTTAATAGAAAATAATATCAATTATAATAATAATGATTTAATTTATGTTGAATTTGAAAATAATACACCTCCGTCATTTTATGCAAGAGTTGTTGATCATAAATTAAGTGTAATATATCCAATATATTATCCAGAAGGAAATTATATAGTTCAAATGACTCGATATAGAGCTGCAAATGAAACTGAAGATTTTGAACAATTAATATTAGACCAAAATTTATTAATTGGACCTGAAAAAAGTTATGAATATGATTTAATTACGGTTAAAAATACATTTGATTATAGTGGAAATAATACAATATTAAATTTTAAACCAATTTCAAGTGGCGTAGACGAAGGAGTTTCTAATATTAATATAAAATATGTACTTAAATCATTATCATCAAGAAATATTATATTTGATGCATATGTTTCATTATCAGATATTACAACAAGTCAAACAATTTTATATTTTAAAATATCTGAACAAAAAAGTACTAGAATAATATTAACAAATTCACTAATAAGTGACGCAAATAGTTATGGTATTCAAATATTTACAACAATATATCAAGATACAACAGAATCTACACTTATGGATGCATATAATGGTGTTGAACATGTTATAGATGACATATATAATTGGTATCATTTATATGTTGAATATGATTATGTTAATAAAATTACAAAAATCGTATTAGATGCAAATGATATGATAACTGTTGATTATAATAATGATGTTGTTTCAAATGGAAGTTGGATATTTATAGAAGATACAACTTCATATGAATTAAAAGGAATTTTATTAGATAAAAATGTAATTTCTAACATTGTATTAGGGCAAGGACATGAAAATTCAAAAATATCATATCAAGGTAGTATTGATAATATTCGATTTTGGAATATATTTTTAAATGATGGTTTAGATGGTAATTTAAATGAAATTGAATATGTTAAAAATAAACGATTTATGTCATATAGTGTTAAACAAATTGATGCTAAAATTACATTTGATGATAGAATAAATGAATTTACGCATGTGTTTAAATCTAATGCAATACGATTATTTGAAGTTGAATATATTAATAATATATTAATGCCTCATTCTGGATATTTTGTTTTATATGTTAGATTTAAAATTGATCAATTATTAAATAAATTAACATTATTTAGATTTACAAGGTCTGATGACGAAGATCATATTATTTTAAATGAAGTATTATTACATAATGAAGGTAATAATGAAATATCAATTAATATTATAGAGAACAGCACTTCATTGGATCATATATGTAATATAACTTATTCTAAATATTATTCAATGTATATTTCACAAGATAGAATTGTTGTTATTGATAATGATAATAATATTATTATTGAAGATAAAGAAGATATAGATTTAAGTTATATAATTGATGAATTTAGTATTGGAAATGCTGAACACACTGTAAATGATTATGGAATAAGTATACTAAATATTTCTAATATAATTTTGTATAAAAATGCTTATACAAATGAAATAATTGATCAATTAATTAATAATAAATTAAGTTCATTTAAATCAGAATATATTGATAAGTATGTTAATATTGATAATTTTAAAGATTATTCAAATAAATATTATGTTGTTGATCCTGCAACATCAAGTTATCCTACATTAATACAATCTACAACATTAGGTGATCATGGTTCTATTTTAGTTGATTTAGTTGTTGATTATGAAAATTGGGAATATTTATATGGTGAAGATATATTTAAAACTAGAATAACTGATAGTAAAGGTACAAATTTAGAATTATGGGGAACAAATGGACAACAAATAACAGAGCATAGAATAGCAGAAATATTTGATATATATCCAAATGGTGAATTAGTTTGGGATATTGACAATGTGTCATGGAAAACTGTATTTAGAAATGGAACATATACTTCTAAAATATGGAGAACTGGTATATTAGATGGTGGAACAATACTTAGTAATGATTTTATTTGGAAATGGGGAATTAATAATGGCGGAAATATATTTGATGCACCATAATAAATTATATTAAAATTTAAATATATATTATATGAGTGTAAATAATGCTGAAAGCAGAAATTATTGGTTAGGTGGATTTTGGAAAAATGGATCTGTCCGAGGTGTCATTTGGAGACGTGGAAGATGGTATAATGGAACATGGTTAAAAGGTCAATGGTATAGTAATGATTTAGAAATACAATGGATAAATGATGATCCAAATAAAAATAAATGGTCTGTTTGGTATGGTGGAATTTGGAAAAGTAATAGTCGTGAAAAATATGATTTAGATAATTTAGATTTAGATTCTGAATACAGCGTTTGGCATGGTGGAATTTGGAAATGTTCATTACATGAAAATGCAACATATACATGGCAAGGTGAAAATCCATTACCTAGAATAAACATTTATGGTAATATTGATACATTTACGTGTGATAGAGTATATGCATATAATGATATTCCACAACGAAAAATAACATTACCAACTTCAAAAAGTTTATTTTTAGGTGGTCAATGGTTACGTGGTGAATGGTACGGTGGAATCTTTGCGAATTCAATTTGGCATAGTACAGAATATGCAGATTCTTTATACGATTACTTAGATGAATTAAATTATTTATATAATGAAAATGAATATTTAATTTTTTCTAATTCTGATCCAAAATATTCATTAATATATGGTAAACATTCAATATTAACTATTGATGAAACAACGAATAAAGTTGTAAATGTATTTGATGCAATTATATTATATTTTAAAGTTAGAGATACAAGATTATCATATTCTGCTGGTGTTGAATATAATAAAAAAATGTCGTCATTTATGTCTGGCGCATTTGTAAATTCTGTTTGGGAAGGAGGAATTGTATATGATACATCAAATGATCCATATAATGTATTATTTGGTATGTCATTATCAGCAGTTAATACTGTTGTATATGATGATAACGGTATACAACCACAAAATAATATGGGTGTGTATGAATCAAATGAATTAAAAACTAATAGATATTATGGATTATTATTACCAGATTGGGATACATATTTAAAATCAACAAATTCAAAATATCAAGTTATTAATTTTGGAGAAGAAATAGATAATGATGGTAATATTCATAATTTGTATGTATTTCCAATGAATTTAACAGATACAACGATATATAGTAATATTTGGAAACGCGGTGAATTTAGACATGGAACATTTAATTATAGTCAATTTTATAATTATGATGAACATAATAATATTAATACTGAATATATTCAAAGTGATACAATAAATAATTTACAAGATCCAAATCGTTTTGATGTATATGATAGTATATTTATGAAAGGTTTATTTAATAAATCTATTTTTTATGGTGGAATATTTTTAGCCCAATATAATGCTGATTATGAAAATTTAAAGTCATCGTTTAGTAGAAGTGTTTGGTGTACTGGTTATTGGGCTGCTGCAACTGAATATGATTATGGTCAATTATCATATTTACCTATTGGATATTATACAGATGATGAATATGTTACAAATGCTCGTTTTTGGAAATCAGTTTGGTTGAACGGTATTTGGGAAGGTGGACATATGGCAATGTCTGCTTGGAATTGTGTAAATCCTTTTAATTATAATATAACTATTAATAATGAAACATTTGAACCAAGTGCAAAAGATTTATATTTATCTGATTTTATTTTTGATAATATCAGAATAAATCCATTAGGAAAAGTATTAGATTTTAATTATTATGATGAAAATGGAGATTTACTTCCTGAATACTTAAATATTATATCAGATTTAAATAACACTGATTTTTTAAATGTTATAAATAGACATAATTTAAAACATGTTGATATTGTTATTAACACTAATTATGCATATGTTGATAATGGTTTAGATTATGACGATGAAAATAATGTTAGTGCGCCATATGATGAAAACACACCGTATGATTTAGTATTATCGAGCAGTGATTATTCTAATCCAGAATTAGTAGATCCAAATGATGGTGATGCGCCAATAGTATGTAATGAATATTCAGTTTTATGTTATCCATGGTCTGAATATGTTCCATATGGTACATTATTAGATAATGATACTGAATTATTTTTAAACGATGATGTTTTAAATGAAAATATATTTAGAACATTAGGATTAGTACATAATTTATTAAGTGTTTGGCAAAATGGTACATTTGAAGGTGGTGTTTGGAATGGTGGATATTGGATAAAGGGAGAATTTAAACCATATAGATTTGATAATTATCCAGATAATGTATTAGATGAATCTGGATTACCTGCAATGTATGATTATTTTGATGATAATATTATATCAACTCCTGAAAAATTTAGAATAGATAATGCAATATGGTCAAGAGGTGTGTTTTATTCTGGATATTTTAGAGCAGAATCATATTTCTTTGCAGTACCAGCATATATAACTGATACTGGTGTAAATTCATTGAACGTGTCTCTTGAATATAAAATGTGTATAAACGATTCAGTACTATCTTCTAATTTTAATGGTGATACAATACAACAATTAAAAGCTTTAAATTTAGTATCATTTTTTACTAGAAAGGCATATAAATCTAGTGCACCAAATATGTTATATTTTTCTCTTATGAATGGACAATTTATGAGTGGATATTTTCAAGATAGGTTACAAGATGATACTGGTTTAGTTCCAGTTATTGGCACAAGAGCTCCTGAATTTTCTGATGATTTACATACAAATGATATTAATAAATTAATATTTGGTAATAATAAAATTAGTATTATACGTGAAAATATAAATCAGAATACACACGGCACAGAAATTGGTGTAGCAACTGAACAAAAAACAAAAAATACTGCTGGAAATATGCCAGTTCAATTGAATATTGCTAATCCGGTTTTATATAATCCAAATAATAATGTATATGATACAACTATAATTGAAGGTGAAAATTCTTGGCATAATCCATATACAACTAGATTTTTCTATGAATATTCAACAGAATCACAATTATATGTTTATCCAATTAATAGAACAAATATAAAACATGGTAAAATTGGAACAATCGATGCTAATTTAGGAGAATATCAACAACCAATGTGGACTGATGTTGATACAAATATTTCAACAAGTGCACCAATTCCATCGTATGCACAAGGATCTGGTATACATTCTGAACCATATTATGAAGCTAATGAAGTTGATGATCCTACTGTATAATATCATTAATATTAATTATATCTATTTTTTTAAAATTTAAATTTAATATTTGATAATAATATTTATTACACAATAATAATGTTATTTGTTGTAATGCTTTCCACTTATTAGATTGCCAATTTAAACCAGTTAAAAATTCTCCTTTAATATATGCTGATGGTCTAACTAATATTTGATTGTGTAATTTACTATATTCGTAAGTAATTGTTAAATTATAATGAGTTATAAAATATTTATATAAATTTATTATAAATTTGTCTGTTTCAATATATTTATTTATATTATTATGATATAATATTATTATATCTGGATTACAATTATTAATCCAGTCACGTTTCATACCAATTCCAGTGTATGGGTTATAATCTATATTCATATAAACAATTTTATACAAATATACTAAAAATTATTGTTTTTTTGATCTTTTATTAAAAATATTTTTACGTTTTTTAGATTTTTTACGTTTTTTTCTCATTTTAACTTTAGTTTTAGTACCTTTTAGAGTTTTAATGACTTTATCATAATTTTTTATATGAGGTCCAAATGAATCTTTTCCAGCTGGACTTGCATTTTTTCCTGGTGTTCCGGCTGCTGAACTTGATGCAACGCCGCCCATATTTGATTTTGTTCCAAATGCAACTGTATTACCAGATAAAAAATTCATATCACCTGGAGATGTGTAGTATTCATTAAACTTTTTTAAATATTTCATATATTATATATTAAAGATAGTTTATAAATAAATTGATATGCATTCACAGCAAATAATACAAGATAAAATTCAAGAAATTTTAAATAATAAACATCAAAATAGATTAAAACGACAAATTGTAAATTATCCAAATCGATTAAATTTTGCGTGTCCAATATGTGGTGATTCTAAAAAAAATGCACATAAAAAACGTGGAAATGTGTATTTTAAAAATATGCGTTATAAATGTTTTAATTGTGGTGTTAGTATGTCATTGACAGATTTTTTTAAAGAAATGAATGTTAATTTAGATCCTAATACATTATTAGATATTAATAAACAAATTGATGAATATAAACATAGTAGTTTTTCGTCAACTACTGCAATAACAGATTTTAGTTTAGATAAAATATTAACGTTATCTGAATTAACAGAAAGATTAAACACTAATATTCAATATAAAATTTTTGATTTTAAGCCAATTGATGAAAATTCAAGAGTTGGAAAATATTTAAAAATTGAACGTAAAATACCAGATTTATCTAAATTTTATCAAGCAATTTATAAACCAAATGATAAATACACAACACCAGTATTAGTAAATTTAAATTTTTCTGGTAATTATATTCTTGGTTTTCAAATAAGAAATTTAAATACATCAAAGGAACGTAGATTTTATAAAATTTATAATTTTGAAGATTTATATAATTTTTTTCCAGATAAGGAACCATTAACTGAAGAAGAAAAAGTTAGATATAATAAATTATCATATTGTTACAATATATTAAATGTTGATTTTGGTCACGTTATTACATTATTTGAAGGTTATATTGATTCTGTATTTTTTCCAAATAGTATTGGATTAGTTGGAACAAATACAGATTATAGTTTTTTATTGGACGAGTCGATTGATGTAAGATTTTTCTTTGATAATGATTATGCTGGATTAAAGAAAACAAGAGAAATGTTAATGAAAGGATATAAAGTATTTTTATGGGATAAATTTTTACATGATTTAGCAAAAAGGTCTAAAAATCCAACATTAATGTATTATAAACTTAAAAAAGAACTTACAGATTTAAATAAACTTGCACAACGTGTGCCAAATCCATATAAAAAATTAAATTTAGAACAATATTTTAGTGTAGATTCTTTAGATCTTCTTAATATATAATATATGAAAGATTATTTAAATTACACTGTTTCAGATTGTTGTGGTGAAAATGTAGAATTACGTTATAAAGTTATTAAATCACATAGTTTAATTAATAACAAAATAAATGAATATTATGTTGATAAATTGACGGGTGATGTTATATATGATGTTACTTCAATTAATTTATGCGAATTAATAGCACCTAAACAAGAAGAAGATAATTTATATAAAAAATTAGATCCATTAAAATTAGATCCATTATATACTCCAAGTAGTTTTAATAAACCTAGAATTGAAAATGCTGAAGAAACAAAAAATTGGGAATTAGTTAATTCATATGATAAAATTGGTAATAAACATGGACGTTGGTTTTTAAATGGAGTTAATTTAACGCGATATGATATTTATAATTTATATGAAAATCAAAGTAAAAAATAAAGTAATATAATTATTAATATATTTTCTAATCTTATTAAATAACCTTTTGTTTTTATTTTTAAATTTGAACTAACTACAAATTCAAGTAAAAATGATAATATTAAAATAGTTATAAAAATATAAAAATTTATAAATACACCAATTAATATAAATATCGTAAAAAATATAAGTGATGTTCGTTCATAAAAATTATATTTATTTAAATTAGATTTATGTGCAAATTTATATACATATTTTAAATTTAAAATTGAGTATAGGTGCCAAATTATTTGATAAATAATTAAAATATTCCATATAATGCTTAAAAATTCTTTCATTTTATTTATGTTAGTTATAAATTGTAATTATTTTTAATAAAAATGTTATAAATTATAATTAAAATTTTTATTTTAATGAATAATTGTTATTTTTACATATAACAAATATAATAAATATATATGAAAAAGTAAAATGGTTTATTTATATGATTAATAAAAATAATATTGAAAAAACTAAGAAAAAAATACCTCAAAACGAAGAATATAAATATTGTCCATCGTGTGGCGAAAAATATCCCGATTCTATTATTTCTCGCATAGAAACATTTAAGTTTCGATTATCTATTACGTGTCCTAATTGTAATTACCATAGTGAATTATATGAAAGTATATAATTTTTTTAATGAAATTTAAAACATTTTATTATTATTGTATAATAATATTGTGTTATTTTGTAAAAAGACGCAGTTGATCATTATATATAGTTTTCAACTGATTGTTTGATCTTATTAAATGCAATAATTGCATTTTGTGCTCTAAAAAATATTATAAATTAAATATGTTAAAATTTGAAGAAAAAACTGGTGTAAAATTCGAAAATTATTACCAAAAGTACCATCCTAAATTAGTTAGGTTTTTAGTATCGTTTAGTAAAGATGAAGATATTGCATATGATGTTGCAACTGAATCATTTATTACTAGTTTAGAAAGAATAGACATGTATGATCCAGATAAAGCTGTATTTTCTACATGGTTATTTACAATCGCAAAACGTTTAATGATTCAAAAATTACGAGAAAAAAGTAAATTTAGTTCTATTGAATCTCCAACATATGATGGAATTTCAATAAATGATACACTTAAAACTGACATGTATGATTATGAACAAGATAAAGAAATAAATGATTATAAAGCAGATATAATTAAAAAATTAATACCTAAACTTCCTAAAAAATATGCAGATGTTTTAACATTAAGACATTTTAAAAATTATTCATATCAAGAAATATCTGAAGAATTAGATGTTAATTTAAATACGATAAAATCTAGAATTAGACAAGCTAGATTATTAATATTAAAATTAACAAAAAATGAATTTAAATATTTAGATTCATTAGATGATGTAACACAAGTTGATTTAAATTGTATTAAAGTTGTTGATTTAATTGAAAATTAAAAAAAAAATAATAATTTAAAAATGGTTGTATTATTAAATACAACCATTTTTTGTTTGTATACGTTGATGTTTCAAATATATAAAATATAAATATAATTTTTTAATGTTATGATAAATCACGAATTAATGCAAGAATTTTTAAATTTTTTAACATCTGCTAAGGATTTTAATATAAAAATAGTTGACGATGAACAAACAATGAATCAGTTGGTTGATTTTTTTATTGATATATCACTTGAAAATGAAACAGATGCAGACGTATTAGAATGGTTATTTGGATTTAATAGAGTAATATGGGCGACAATATGGCTAACAAAAAAAGATTATAATGAAGTTATAACACAATGGTATGGAAGAGAATATATAGATCAGGATCAATTTATTAGTAACATTATTACAAAGGATAAGAAACAAATGATAATGCTAGAATTAATTAAAGTTAAAGATAAACGAAATTATAAAACAATAGAAGAATTACAAAATGAATTAGATGATGCAGTTAATAATGAAGATTATAAAAATGCTGCAAAATTAAAAAAACAAATTGAAACTAGATTAAAAAGAAAAACTAAAAAAACTAAAAAACATGAATCAAAAACAAATAATTAATGAAATTTCAACATATTTTGATATTTATAATAAAATAGATTTAACTTTTGTAGATACAGATATTAATAAAATACAATATTATATTTATAAATTTAAGGATCATGAATATAATTCATTTTGTACTTTACAACAACATGTTCAAAAAGTATATGAAGATGGAATTAAAAATATTACAATGATAGTTGGTTATCCATTTTCAAGTAAAATAAAAATAGATCATAATGCATTAATAAAAAGTGATACCGTTGAGTTCTGGATTGAATCTAGTAGGATATATAGAAATCCAAAATCAATATTTAAACCTCTTAGACGTCTTGTAATTAAATCTCATGCAAACGGAGTGAAATTCAGGGCTGTTACGGAACTTAAATCATTACCAATTGAAAATATTAAAGAATTTTTAACAATATGTAAGGATGCAAATGTTGATTCAATTCAAACTGGATATGGATTGACAACATTAAACGATAGTTGGATTCCAGAATTGAAATCTAAAATTGGTAATGATTTTGAAATAAAGGCAGTTGGTGGAATTAATTCACTTGAACACGCTGAAAAATTAATAAAAGCCGGTGCTGATTTAATAGGATCATCAACTATTTAAATTATATCTTCTAAATAATTAATCGTATTTTCCATTACAGAATTATTTATCAATTTTTGTAATTGATTATAACAAAATGATATTTGTTTTTTTGTTATTAATACTAATTCATTGACAAATGAATGTGATACTGAATCTTCAATTTCATCAAAATTCATCCCATATGTTCCATAAAACATTGTAGCATCAACTGAAATATATTTAGATCTTAATGTTAATTGGTATTTATTTTTTTTATTTTTAGATATTTTATATAAATGTTCAGCGTTTTTTGCATAAATAATCCATTGATAATTTTTATTTATTACGTCAAATTTTACAATTTTAAAAACGTCAAGTTGTATATTATAATCAACATTATTTTTTAATTTAATTAATAATTTAAATATATCATTAATGTTTTTATTTTCTTGATAACGATTTTTATAATATAATAAACGAAAACCAGTATACCGTTCTATTTTTTCTTCAATAGTGTTTTGACGTGCTTGCCATTTAACATTATTAATATAATCGCGTCTGTTGTAGTAATGGTGTGCCATTAAAAAATATTTTAAAAATTATAATTCTTTATCAGTCTTTTTTATTAATGCTAAATTTTTTCCTTTTTTCTTTTTTTCACCACCAATTTCTTCGGCTTTACTATAAATATCAGGATACACTTGACCTTGTGCGTCTTCATCGTATTCAACTTCAGCAAAATCATTAAAATTCATTAATTCTTTATTTCTAAGAATTTCATCTCTTTTAATTGATAGTTCATTTTCAATTCGAGTGTTTATTTTATCAACCATGTCATTGAATAATTTTAAACTTGTTTGATTAAATAATCCAACTGGTTTTTTACGTTGTTTAAGAAAACTACCAACAATTGACCTAAACGCATATTCTTTTTTTTCATCATTTTGAATATGTTTTAAAGTTTCTATATTTGAAATATTGTTTAAATTTACTTTAAATTTTTCTTCTTTGAAAAATTTTGGTATAGAAAATTCAAAATTTTCAAAACTTTGTTCAATATTATCTAACCAGTAATTATATAATATACTCATTAATTCTAAATATAATTCATTTCTTGATTTTGATTTTAATTCTATATCATTTAAATCTATTAATTGTGTTTGTTCTAAAAAATTAAGTAATATTATACTATATGTTTCTAAGAATGTTGTTTTTTCATCTTCGTCTTCAGCAATTTTATATAATGGATTTAAAATTGCAATATTTATTTCTTCTTTTTTATTTGGTATTTTAATAATTATTCGTTCAACATTATCTTGAAATGTTCCATTATTCATTAATGTTGAATTGTTTAAATTTGGATTTAAAATACTATAGAAAAAATGTGTAAAATTACTATCATCAAATATAAATTTTAAATCTTCAGGAGATGTATTTAAATAATATTTAATAACTTCAATTTGTTTATCATTTAATTTACCATTAAATATAATAGGTAATGAATCAACTTCAAATAAATTAGCATATTCTTCAATTTCTTGAACATTCCATACTCGTTTTTTACCTTTTATAATACTAGTTAATATTAAACCATTTTTAGGTTTTTTATCATATTTAATATGTGCAGGTTCATTATCAAAGAAATATTCAAATTCAAACCACCAATTTTTTGGCATTAATGATTTAACATTTTCAGATAATGATGTAAAAAAATTAAAACACGGTCCATAATATTTTTGTATAGCTAAATCGATAATATTTAATGGATCGTTTGACAATTTTCTTGGTTTAATTATAATTTTTTCTCCATCATATTTTACATAAATTGGACTACCTTGTACATCTTCATATACAATGATATTATTATTAGATATTAATTCTATAAACGTTTCAGGTGTTATATCGTTTTGTGTTATTAATCTAGACATATAGTATTTATAATTTGTTTATATATTTTATTTTCATTTATACAAAAAAACACTCTGTTAAGAGTGTTTTTGTTGTTAAATAATACTAATATTACTTTTTAGATTTTGCTTTCGCTCTAGTTTTTTTCTTTTTTGGTTCTTCTACAACAGGATCCTTAACAAATATTTCAGCTCCAACAGTGTGGTACCCTTTAAGATCTGGATTGTTTATTAATTGAACATTATTTGAATATTTAGATAATAATATAATTAAATCAGATTTAACATTGATAATTGGATTATTAATTAATATGTTAATTAAATAAACACTTGCATCACCTTCTACTTGTGGTGCTTCTTTTAATTCAGTTGCAACAAAAAATTTAGTATTAATTAACAATGTGTTTAGTAATGCTGAAAATTCTTCATTTGTGATGAAAATTGGTTCTATTCCTGATGCAATTGTTGCACCTTCAGGTTGAGTTGTTACTTTAGTTTCTTCTGCCATTTTTTATTATTTTATTTTTTCTATATTTATATACAATATATTTGTCTAGTTTAATAATATTTGAAAAAAAATGAAAAAAAGTTAAACGAACTACGATTTTAATAACGTAAATATTTAATAATTTTTTATATGCTTTAAAACATAAACAGTTTAGTTAAGAATGTTCGTTTAACTTTTTAAAATTTTAAATTATATTTATCAGTAATAGAATTAATAATTAATTCTGTTACTATATACATGTTTTTAATGCATATATTTCTATATTCATCTTTTTTACCTTTATAATAAAAAGATTTAATAGCATTTAAAAATTTTTGTGTTTTTTCATCATATATTTTTGATTTATGAATATGTTTATCAATATTTAATTTATAGTCAATTTTTTTATTTTTATAATATTCATATAAATATTTAGTATAAAAGTAATGATCTATTAATGATTTAGAAATATTTTCTTTTTTTGCACATTTAATCATATGTCTCGATAAAAATCCTAATTTTTTTCGATTATCTTTTAATTTATTGTAAACTTGTTGCTGTTTTTCATTTAATGGATGAATTGCTAATAATTTAGCATATAGTCGTACTAAATTAGAATGTAAACCTAATTTAGTCATGTTTATAAATTCATGAACATATTTCTTTTGTATTTCTTTAATATTCATTACATTTTAAATATATCATCAATACTATAATCAAATAATTTATTAAATTCTTTTTCAGCTTTTTTAGATTTAACTAAATCACTAACAATTTTTTTAAGTTTTTTAATATCAATATTTAACATTGATGCAGCGTTTAAAAATAATTTAAATTTTCGTTTAAGTTTTTTGTATTTATATTTATATTCTTTAGATTCTTGTTCTAACTCTATTAATTTTTGATTAAGATATGTGTTTCTTGCAATTAAGTGCTCATATTCCATTCGCATTGCATCATGATAATCTGTTGAAATACGTTCATATTCTGTATTTGTATCTGTATTTGTATTAATATAATATGTTGAATTTCTCATATTGTAATTTGATAAATTGTTAACTGTTAAATCATGATCATATGATGTAGCTGAAGATGATATAATTTCATGTAAATCAAACATTTTATATAGATTTAAAATAATTAATAGTTTTAATTAGTCCTTCTTTTAATTCAACATGAGGTTCCCATTCTAATTTTTCTTTTGCTAAAGAAATATCGGGTTTCCGTTTAGTTGGATCATCAGTTGGAAATTCTTTATATTCTATTTTACTTTTAGTTTCAGGTATTAATTCATATATTATATTTGATAATTCTGATATCGTAAATTCATTTGGATTTCCTAAATTAATTGGTCCATGAAAATCTGAATCTGTTTCCATAACTTTTATCATTCCGTCAATTAAATCATCAATATATTGAAAACTTCTTGTTTGTAATCCATCTCCATATATTGTAATATTTTTATTATTTAACGCTTGATTTATAAAATTAGATATCACTCTTCCATCTTCAGGATCCATGTTTGGTCCATACGTATTGAATATTCGTATTAACTTATAATCAATACCATATTCTAAACCATATAAATAACAGTACGTCTCAGCTACTCGTTTTCCTTCGTCATAACAAGATCGTGGTCCAATTGTATTTACGTTTCCCCAATAAGATTCAGTTTGCGGATGTACAATTGGATCTCCATATATTTCTGATGTTGATGCATGTAATATTTTAGCATTATGCCTAATTGCTAATCCTAATACGTTTTTAATTCCAATTACACTAGTATTTAATGTAAATAGTGGATCTTTTTGATATTTTGGTGGAGAAGCAGGTGATGCTAAATTATAAATTTCATTTATTTTATTTGGTAAGTTAAATACTGGTATTTCATTAATTATATCATGTTCAATAAAATAAAAATACGGATAATTCCACACGCTTTTAAGATTTTCTTTTCTACCTGTAGATAAATTATCTATACATATTACTTTATGACCATCATTTAAAAGACGTTTTGTTAAATTAGATCCAACAAATCCAGCACCACCAGTTATTAATATAGTTTTCATATTATTTTATAATTAATGTATTAATTCACTTGTTATCTTTATTAAATTTTAAACTTTCAAATACTTCTTCTGATGTGTAATAATATTTCATTTTAATCTGCATATTACCTATTGCTAAATTATAACATAATTTAAATGATGCTAATTCATAATGATTTGTGTGTATAATATAATTATCATTTTGTACGTCTGAATATATTCGTACTTTTTTTATAAAATAATAATAAAAAGTTAAAAATGGAATTAATATATACCATCTTAATCTCCAAATTTTACATATTTTATTGCATTCTTGATATCTTTTCATTCTTCATATATTAATATGGGAAATTTTTTATGTTCAATCCATTTTAAGAAATTTAAAATTTGTTCATCTTTAATATTTGTTGTTTTAATTAAATATTTAAGACGGTGCGCAATTATTGGAAGATTATGAGCTGAAAAAACACCTAATATTGTTTCATCGTGTTCATCGTAATCAGGCATATTTGATTCATCAGGACAATCTTCAAATACACCTCCATTTAATATTATATTAAATTCTACATTATTAAGTGTAAAACACTCATTTGTATTTACGTTACAAATTCTATATGAATATTTTGTTTTAGTCATAATTACTTATATATATCATTAATATTATTTATATATGGTGAATTGTTATTTGTTTTAAATTCAAAATTTTTTAATTTTGTATCTAATATAATATGAATTTTATATTGGTTACTTGAGTGTGGTGCTCTAAAATAAAAATATCCATTTGTAATTGGTAATATTTTATATAAATTATAAGATACATATAAAAATTTATCATTCGTGTTATTATTTAAATGATCTAATAATTTAGGTATAATATCATTTATATCATTAAAAGATATATTGTTTTGTTTATTCAATGATGATGCAATACGTGATGTTAAACTTATTATTAATAATAAAATTATAATTGATATTATAATAGCAGTATAACTATTTTTATATGCATAAAATATCATTGTAATATCAATAATTAATGCAAATATTAATGCAATAATTAGTTTATATTCAGTTTTTATTATATTTTTTATTTTATTAAACATCATTTATAAAATTGTCAGTACTTATATTACTATTTATAAAAAAATCTGCGTGATCAACATTAGCCCAACGTTTAAAATATTTTAAAATAAATTTATTAAATAATACTTTATGTATTCCACTTTGTCCAATTTTTTCGTCTTTTATTAAACGTGGATCACCAATATATTTTATATATTTTTCTATTATATAATCTGGAGACATATTATATAATTTTTCATAATCATTAGAAAATATTGATAAAAATAATAAAATGTTTTTAAACTGATTTCCGCTTATTTTATACCGTTCGCCTAAATAATTAAAACTATATTTGTCTACAATTTCATTATATTTATCCATAATAATATTATTTTATACAAATATAAAAAAATAATTTAAAAAATAAAAACATATAAAATATTTTAAGTAACTATTTTATAATTAATTTAATAAGTTTATATAAATAAATTGAAAAATACGTTATTAATACACCAACTATGCTTGCAACATAATCATATAAATCAAATCCTCTGTTAACGAATGGTTGTAATAATTCAATTATTATAGCATATGCCAATACAAATATTAATGATGCAATAAATGCAATATATGTTTTAAAACTTATTTTATAAATTAAATACGAATACACAAAAAATATTATAATATGTATTATTTTATCGTGTTTTTCAATTGATAATATTTTATTTAATTCAGGTAACTGATCTGGAGGCATTAAAAATAATAATGTTGTAATTACCCACCATACTAAAAATAAATATTTATAACTTGTTTTATATCTCATTATTATAATCTTCAAATTTATCATTATAAAAAAATTCTTTAGCCGAATATTTATTTTTAAGTTTAATATTAATTATAAATGAATATACATATATTATTATACTAATCCAAATAAATATTGGTAACACATATAATATTTTTATTTTTATTGATGCTTGTGGTGGATTTACGTATATACCAATTAATCCCCAAAATAAATAAACGTATGTAAAATAATTAATATATGTAATATTTGAATATTTTAATGCAATTGTAGTTAATAAAAATAATATTAATGATATTGACGCAATAAAATCAACATGATTAGAAATATGTTGTTTTATTCCAACTGGTAATTTAAAAATGTTAATAAAAAAATCTATCATTTTTTAAAGAATTTTGCTATTAATATATCTAAAAGATGATCTCTATGATCTTTATTTAAACTACTAAAGGAATGTTTAAAATGAAAATTGAGTTCTCTAATAATTCCTTCGTATAAGTCATTAATATTTGATCTATTTATTATATTATATTTTATAGCTTTATTTATAATTGGAGTAATTTTTTTAATAATATATTTTTCAATTTTATATTCTTTATTTATACTATAACTTAAATCTATATCTTCATTTAAATTTTCAAATATATTGTCCATATTAATAATTTTTAATTGGGGGCCCAGCGTTGGATTCGCACCAACTATATGTATGCGACAACTAAAAATAGGATTTTAACCTATTCAGACCATAAGGCCAACATAACGTAAAACGTATGTCGTGACTCATCTTCACCGTTTCAGCTTCACATACATTACATTAAAAATGCACAAACTAATTGTGAATACTGGGCCATGTGTCATTATATTACAAATATATATTATATACAAAAATAATAAAAATAGTTTAAAAAGAATAACATATGGAAAATTATTTCAAATATTTAAAATTTGAACGAGAAGATTTATTACATCGTTATGATGAAAAAATACAAATAAAATTATATTCATTTAAAATACCTATAAATAAAGATATTTATTCATATAGATTACCAGATTGGTTATTAAAATATGTAAATAACGCGTTATATGCAATACCTGATACAGCATTAAAAACACTTGAATTTTTGTTTGAAAAAGCAGTTGAATATGACGACGTAGATGTATTTAAAGGATATGACACTATTGTTCGTGAAGAATTACATGATATTTCGTATCATTTCTTAATTAAAGCAGTGTATTTATTAACTGATCATTATTATAATCCTGATACTGAATATTATAAATATGGTTTAGATAGTTTTATAGATAGAACATCACTTAAAAAAATGGTAATTTATCAAATGTTATCTGGATTAGTTGGTCGTGGCATGCAAAAATATTATGCGTTTAATTATAAGTTTGACACATATTATACAGGTGTTACGCATTATCAAAATGATTATTGGTTGTCTAAAATTATTGATAACGAAGAAGCTATACAGGAAAAATATATTAACAAAATAAATCATGATTTATTTTATAATGATGAAACTGTTGAAATAGTAATGCCAGTTGAACATGAAACAGATGAACCACCATTATGCAGGTATAATGTTACATTTATGTTTTATCAACAAAATGAAATAAAATCTGATAATTTTGTGATAACATCATTTGAAGATAATTTTACAAATGATGTTGAAGAACGAAAAATATGGAAATATAAAGTATTAAATTTTAATGAATCATCTGCACTAAAATTAGCATTTAATACGTTTGTGTATGATTTATTTGGAGATGTAAATAAATATTCAATACACTATCCAATTACAAAACTTAAATATAAAATAGAACTTATAAAAGAGCATATAGAAGGTGATACGCCTGAAATTGAGTTATTAAAAAAATAGAGGTAAAAACACCTCTATAATTTATCATGTTTATATTCTATTTTTCTAGCTTCAATTAAATCTAATTGAAATTTACGTTTATTTTTATATTTTTTAAATATTTTTTCTGGTATATTATTTACACCAACACGTAAATTATATCCAGTTGAATGAGCTGATTTACCTTTTAATGTAATCATATTACCATTTACATTAAAAGTTAATGCATATTCTCTTCCTAAATCAAAATCTGATTTATCGTATTCAAATAAGTTTCTTAATGCAGAAGTGTGAATTATAAAACTTTTATCTTTTTTACCATTATGTATTGCATTTATAAGCATAATTATATTATATTTTTTACTTATATATGTTTTTTGAAATAAGTTTATTTTTATTATTTTATTAAAAAAATAAATAAATAAAAATAATATTTAATATGACTGTTCTTGCAATATTGTTAATAGTATTTATGATATTCGTTATAACAAAAGCTATAAAGACACTACGAGAAGAATGTGGCACTTCTGGAACTGGATATATGTATGATTATTATGATTTTTATGATGATAATAAAAATGATGATTATATTTAAATATCTGATATAGTATTTATATTTGAAAAACTATATTCAATATCTTTTCTAAGAAGATCAATTGTTAATGGTTGTAATTCAGGTATTATTTTTTCAATTAATTTCATATAATCTTCGTGTAAAATTCCACCTTTGTTAATACTATTAATAAATGAATAATAACCTCTACCTGGGCGAGATATTGTCTCTTTATTTTCATTTACATATTTATTCCACATTAAACGTTCAGCTATTTCTTGAGCTCTTTTTTTATCAGATGGAACATTTTGAATCATGTAATTTAAATGTAAATTTGGTTTTTTATTTAAGTGATCAAAATATACAGCATGTTCTGGAACATAACCAATTCCTGGTAATGCTTTTTCCCAATCTAAATAGCGTTGATTCCATTCTTCTTCTGTACAATCTTCATCTCTATCTGTATTATTCCAATATCCATAGTATTCAACTTCATCAAATTTTAACCAATGTTTTTCAAATGCATTATATTCAGAATAAAACAATGATAATATTTTATTTTCTAAAGGAATGAATGCAATTCTAATTGAAAAATCATATTGTGGATTTCTTATATCAGTTTTTAAAATATTATTATATTGTTCTTCTAAAAATTCATCTATTAAATAATATAATTGATCTGTAAATGTTTTGTTTTGTTTATTTTTTACAAAATAACTAGAATATTCAAGACCGAATTGTGCAAAATCAGTAATAATACACGCGATTTGAGCGCCTCTTTTACCAATTTCTTGTAATTGTTGTTGTTCTAAAATTGGTGATATTTTTTCATAAAAATTACGTAACTCATAAAATGAATTAATATTTATTTTATATCCATTATAAATTTTAGTGCTCATGCTTTTAGTTTTAATTTTAATTTTATAATACAAATATATAAATAAAATTTATTATTTTAAAATAAAATGAAATATATTAAACGAATAAATGAATTAATTCATGTTGATACATATAATTTAGATAAATTACGAGACTTAGTTGGAAAAAATTATAAGTATAAAAAATTATTAAATATTATAAATGAACGATTAGATGAAGATGGTATATTCTTCATGGATGTTAAAGATTTTAGTAAATGGTATGAAGAAGAAATAAAAGAAATATATCCAGATCCTCCTCCGTTATGGGGTGGTTTGTATACTGGTATTATATTATTAGCAACATTTCCAGAATTTACAGATGATGTTATTATAATAACGCGTGATTCATTTGTTCATAATTTTAGTTCTAAGGAAAGTTTTAATAGATTTAAATCTTTTTTAGAACCAATTATAACTCATGAAAATATTCATAAAGTTCAAGCAGATAAAAAAGATCCTAAATATATTCCACACGCAAATGTAAATAATTTTGCAGAATATGTATCACATCCAGATGAATTGATGGCGTGGGCAAATACTATAGCACATGAAATAATAGAGATGTATCCAAATGAAATGCCTAAAAATTTAATGGATGTAATGCAATATACAAGATCAGGACGTTCTGTGTTTTCTACTTTTAGAGATATAAATGATCCAATTCGAAAAAAATTTATAAAATATGTTTATCAATATTTAGATAAAATGTATGATGATAGAAATTCAAAAAGTTAACCAGTTTTTAGCAGTTGGAATATATTGACTTAAATTATTAATAATTGGCTCATGTAATTCTAATAATTTTTTTCTTGTTACACTATTCATTTTTGGATAATTTGCAGGTCTTCTTCCAAATGGAGCAATTTTGGCAAGTGGTTGATTTTTATATTCAATGCCAACCCATTCAGATATTTCTTTTAATATATTATTATCATTAAATAATTCTTCAGATATTATAAATTTCAATTGATCTGAGTTAAATTGTGAATTCCAAGCATTAAAAATTTTATCATATTGTTGATATTGATTTTGTTGATTATTATTAAAATATTCTAAATATTCGTCATTAAAATTTATTTTTTTAATCCAACCTTGTTTATAATGCATGATATAATTTGAATACAATCTATCTACTGGATTACGAAATAATATTATAATTTTTAATTCGTCTTGAAACATTTCTTTAAGTATAGGTATAATATGTTCTGAATTAGTTGCGTAACTTGTAGACGCATCAATTGTATAATATTTTTTATTATATTTTAAAAATTTTAAATACCCTATTTTATCACTATGATTTAGTATATATTGACCTTCTTTTTGTGTTGGTCTACTAACTTTTCCAGATGTTATAAAATAATTATATAATGAAGTTGTTCCACATTTAGGAAGTCCTGGAATAACTATATGCATGTTGAAATATGTTTGTTTTGAGCGAAAAACGGGATTTGAACCCGCGACCCCGACCTTGGCAAGGTCGTGCTCTACCAACTGAGCTATTTTCGCGTTTGTTCCGTCTGTGGGCATCGAACCCACATATTCTAGGATATGAGCCCAGAACCTTGCCAAAAGAGACGGATTATATTAATCTGAAAAAATATTAGGTTCATCGTATGATCTTTCACCATCTATTAATGGTTCTGTTTTTGTAATAGGTTTTTTATTTTTATACCATCTTATTAAATCTTCTAATACATCAGTTATTTCATAATCTGGTATATTTAATTCATTACATGTGTTTAATAATTCCTGAATTTTTGTTTTAGTATCTTCTTTCATGTTATTTAAGTTTTAAATTATTATATTGAGCGAGTAAAGGGATTCAAACCCTCGACCTACGGAGTGGAAGTCCGTCGCTCTAATCATCTGAGCTATACTCGCGGTTAAATTTAGTATATAATTTATTTGTTAATGAAACATATAATTTAGTTCCTGAATCATCCTCTGAATCAATTTCAAATTTAATATATTCGTTAGACAATAAAAATGATATTTTTTGTTGCGCCATCCAAATTATAGCGCGTTTCCAAACTAGTCTTTCGTGTGTATTTTCAACGTTTTCACTAACATATGAATACCATTCATTAAATAATGCATTTTCATAATCATCTACTAAATCGTCAAATATGTCAATCATTTGAATTTATTTTAAAATTTAATTTATTATAAACTTTACTAAATTTTTGTTGATTTTTTATAATATTAATAATATGATCATATTTATCAAGTATATTATTTTTTTTACAAATTTCATAAACCATTTTTTCTGTAATTTCTTCATTGTCTAATGGTAAATCATCAAAAATATCACTAGTATTATTCATTATTAATTATATATTTTATTTATTTAATGTTTATAACAAATGCTATATTTTGTAGCGGGGGCAGGAATTGAACCTGCGTACCCGTGGGTTATGAGCCCCGGAATGAACCAACACACTCCCCGCATATAATTTAAATTGCACGTCTGGCAAGACTCAAACTTGCAACATCTGGTTTTGGAGACCAGCGCTCTATCAATTGAGCTACAGACGCATAATAAAATATTAGAGAATAGTAAATAAGAGAAATGTAGGTGCTCTACCAACTGAGCTAAAATATTTTGCAATATCTGCAAGACTCGAACTTGCGACCACCCGGTTATCAGCCGAAGTAACTCTTATTATCACTACTAATAATTGCGCTGGGAGCAGAATTCGAATCTGCGACTCCCATATTAACAGTATGGTGTTCTACCAGCTGAACTATCCCAGCGTTTTATTATTCCAACATGTCAAAGATCTTTTTTAAACTAAAAAAGCCGTTCAAATTTGAACGGCTTTTCATATGTTAAGCTATGTTTTCACCGTTCAAAAATCACAATATTATTACGTCCCCAACCACCGTTGTTGATCATCATAATAATATTTGTATTTGTAACTATTGAACGCATTTTAATTTTTATTTTATATTCTATATATACAAGTTTTTTTCTTTGTTTTACAAAAATAATAAAAATATTTTAAATAAAAAATATTTTATGCATTTTTTTTATTTTTTCTTTTGAGCATGTTGTTTTTGTAATGCAGCACATTCAGCATCGTCAGCTTGTTTATTTAATTTTTTATTTCCAGGATTAGCTGCAGCTGCTTGAGCAAGTTGTTGTGGTGTTAATTGTGGTTTATTAATAGGTTTTTGTTGTCCTTGTTGATCTTGGTTTTTGTTTCCTTGTTCTCTATTTTTTTGTTCATATGCTAAATAACTTGGATACGAATGTTCAATTACATCTCTTAATACAGGAGATTGTTTTGACATATTATAAAAAGAATTAATTAAATTTAATCCTAAATATTCTTTTGTTCCTTGTTTAAATTTTTTAATATTAGTAGGAATTCCTTTTTTAATTTCATCAGTTATTCCAAATATATCTTCTATATTATAGAAGAAATCATCAATTGTTTCATCAGTTTCTTCTTCATATGCATCAAAAAATTCTTTAGCATTTTTAGCAGATATAAATCCGTTTTTAATTGCAGAATTTATAATATTGTAAACTTTTTGCGATTCGTTAGATTTACCATCTACAAAATTTGCATTTTTTAATTCTTCTATTACTTTTTTAGATTGCGGTTTATTTTGTTTATTTTCAGTGTTTTCATCTGGTGTTTCTTCAACATCTACTCCTTGTTCTTTTAGTTTATCTTTTATTTCTTCTTGTTTTTCTTCTACTTCTTTTTTAGTTTCTTCTGTTGTTTCCTTTGGTATATCTTTTTGAACAGTTGCAACATATTCATCTGGTTTAATTGCTTTTACTGGTTCATTTTTTCCAACTGCTTTTAATAATGCATTCCACGTATCAGTTCCAATAATTCCATCTGGATTTAATCCATGTAATTTTTGAAATAGTTTAACTGCTTTTTCTGTTCCAGGCCCGTAAAGTCCATCTATTCCTGAATTATAATATTCTTCATTTGCTTTTGGTTCTTTTGGTGGATTAGTCATTTTAAGAATAGTTTGTATAATCTTTATTTCATTTTGAATTTGTTTATTATTTCCATGTCGTTTTATTAAAGGAAGATTTCCAACTTTAATAATTTCATCATAGTTTGGTAACACTTTTCTTAATTCATTTGCAATTGTATCATACATATGTTGTTTTTTAGGATTAACTTTTTGAGTGTTTTCTTCTTTTGTTTCTTCTTTTGTTTCTTCTTTTACTTCTTCTTTTGGTTCTTCTTTATCTTTAAAGTTGTTTACATTTTGTTCTATTTTATTAAATCTACGTTGACGTTTTGGAAATTTATCACTAAAAATATCATTTTTATATTGATTTATTATATTGTTTAAATCTTTAAATAATGAAGAATATTCTGTTTTTTCTTCATCTGATAATTTATTAATATTTATTTTTGATAAAGCAGCTAATGCATTTCCAACGTGTCGTCCAATTTTACGCGGTTTATCTTCATTTTTTGCTGTTTCAATATTATTTTTTACTTTATCTAATTTAGATGAAATACTTTCGTTTAACGATTGTGAAAATTGTTCATATGTCATATAATGTTTCATTAAATATAATAGTATTTTTTGTATATATTAAAAAAGGAAACATTTAGAATGTTTCCTTTAATTTAATTAAATAAATTACTTTATTTATTCATTATCATTATCGTTTGTTAAATTTGTTGCTTCTTTTAATTCATTTAGTGCAGCTTTATCAGGTGCTTTACTTGCTAATTTATATAATAAATATAAAATGTATGCAGTTTTCCATTGATCAGTGTTTGTGTATTTAAGATTTTCACCTTGTAACATTTTATTTAAATGCTCTGTATATCCACTTTCCATATCTGTTATATCTTCAGGCAAACTGTTTCCAGTTTTAGATTTATATAATTCAAAGAATTTATTAATATTTTTTGAATTAATATATCCTTTTTTAATGGCACCATTTAAAACATTAAATACTAATTCTTCATTAGTGTTTAATACACTATTATTTAATCCTGCACCATCAGTTAATTTTTTAATAATTATTGCAAATATATCATCTTCATTTAATTTTTTAGGTTTAGAATCATCAATAGTTGCAGTTTTATATCCAGGATACCATTCTAAAAAGTTGTTTAATTCTTCAGTGTTTTTAGATTTTTTTAATAATTTATAAATATTTGTTATAATATATTTGTATCCTTTATCATCTTCAGTTTTTGCTTCAGCATTTGGTAAATCATCTTTTGATAAATCATCTGCAACATTATCATCAATATCTTCATATAGTGAATCATCTGCGTATTTATCGTTGTATTCTTGTATAAAATTCACAATATTTGAAGCATTTAATTCACCAGTTTCAAATGCGTTTTCAAAAATTGTAATAATACGTTCTTCATCAGCATTCATTATTACATTAGATAAACCTGCATCTTTTAATTCTTTTAATATAATTTCAATATTATCACCAGAATTATCACCAGAATTATCACCACTAATATCATTAATGTATTTACCAGCTTCAACTACTTTAATATCATCATTAGATATACCATATATTTTTAATATAATTTTCCATGTTTTTTCTCCAATTTCTCCATCTGGTAATAATCTATATGCCTTTTGTAATTTAGTAACTGCTTTTTTAGTATTTTCATCATAAATACCATTAATATCACCAGTGTAATAATCTATTGATTCATTAATATCAGCTTCTCCATATTTTAAAAGTGCTTGAACAACTTTAACAACGTTACTTAAACGTTTATCATATGTTTCAACTTTTAAATATGGAAGTTCTTTATTATTTAAGACTTTTTTATATGTTGGAACTACTTTTTTAATATTATCAAGTGCAGAATCAGTTAATTTTATTCTATAAAATTTAATTTTTTTAGCAACTGGTTTTTTATCAACAATTGGTTCATCTTTTTTATCTTTATTTAATTTAATATTTTTGTTTTTTAATACTTTTTTAGATGCATCTTTAACGTGCGCATATTTCTGTGCATCTGGGTGTTCCTTGTTGAATTTTTTATCTAATACAGCTCCTAATTTTTTAATTTTATGATATCTATATTTTCTTTTAGGATATTTTTTAGTAAATACTATATTTTTTCTATCATTTATTAGTTCTTCTAATTCTCTAGATGCAATAATATATTTTGTTTTTTCATCATCTGATAATTTATTTATGTCATTAATTTTTGATAATGCAGCTAATGCTTTTCCAATATATTTTGAAAACTTTTTTGAATTTGTGTTTGATTTTGCTTTAGCTATATTAACATTAGCTTTTTGAATATTATTTTCAACACTTTCAGTTAATAATGATTCATTAAATTTTTTATATGTCATATAAAATTTCATAATACTTAAAATATTTTTATTATATATATAAAAAAAGAGAACTAAAAATATAGTTCTCTTTTTCTTTTTATCGTAATATTTATATTACTTTTCTTCTTCAGTAGCCTTATCTTCTATTGATAAAGTTGGTTTTTCTTCAGGTGTACCTTTAAGGAAATTTGGAAGTTCAGCACCAGTCATTTTAAATACTTCTTGAAGTGCTGGAACAGAACCAAGCAATCCGGTTAAGAAATCGCCAGTTGTTTTACCTTGTCCAGAATCCCAAACTGTAATTTTGTCAATTTGAATATCCTTAATTGCTTCAACTTGTGTTTTAATAATTTCAGGTAATCGTTCTGAAATCATTAACATTGATGCATCTGCTGCAGTTCCACCTGATGCTTCAACAATTGATTTGAAACCGTCTGCTTGAGCTTGCATTTTTTCACGTATTCCTCGAGCTTCTGCTTCAAGTTTAGCATAAATTGCATCTGCGTCTCCTTTTGCAATTCTACGAATTTTTTGTGCTTCAGCTTCAGCTTGTGTTTCAACTTTTTCTTTTTCAATTTGAGCAGGTACAACGACATCTGCGTATTGTTTAGCTTTGTCTTTTTGTGCTCTTGCTTCTTCAGCAACTTTTTGAGCTTTATAAGATTCTTCTTGCGCTTTAGCTTCTTGAACATTTTGAGCTGCTATATATGCAGATTTAGCTTCTGCTTTTGCAATTTCTTTTTCAGATACAGATTTTGCAATTGTAATAGCAGCAGAGTTTTCACCTTCAATAGCTTCTGCATTTGCAGATGCAACTGCAGTACGCATTTTTTTATCAGCTTCAGCTTCACCAACTTTAGCTTCAGTATCTAATGATGCAGTTTTAATACGTGTTGTTTTTGCTGCTTCAGCTTCACCAATTTGTGCATCTGCGTCATATTTAGCAACTTTTGTTCGTTGATCTTGTTTTGCTTCAGCTTCACCAATTTGACCATCTCTTGTTTTTTGAGCAACAGAAACTTTAGCTTCATTTATTGCAGCAGCAGCAGCTTCTTTACCAAGTGCATCAATATATCCAGATTCGTCTGTAATATCTTGAATGTTAACGTTTACTAAATGTAAACCAACTTTTGAAAGTTCTTTTTCTAAATTATCGTGAATATTTTGAAGAAATTTCTCACGGTCAGCGTTTATTTCTTCAATATCCATCATTGCTACAACAAGACGTAATTGGCCAAATATAATATCTCTTGCTAATGATGCAATTTCTTGTCTATTCATTCCAAGTAAACGTTCTGCAGCATTTTTCATATCTGCTTGATCAGTTGAAATTGCAACTGTAAAATTACTAGGAACATCAACACGAATGTTTTGTTTACTTAACGCATTTGTCAAATTAACATCAATATTCATTGGCCTTAAGTCCAAAAATTCATAATCCTGAATTATTGGCCATATAAATGCTGCGCCACCATGAATTGTTTTTGCTGTTGATTTTCCACCAACCTTTCCGTATACTACAAGTATTTTGTCCGATGGACAACGTTTGTACCTTTTAATAAAGGTAATAAATAGTGCGAATAACGCTAACGCACCAAGCGTAATTAAAATTGTTAATGAATTTAATTCCATTTTTGATAAAATTTAAAGTTAATAAAAAATATTTAATTATAATTTGGTTGTTACTATTAATGTTCCTGTGTCTTCATCTGTGTCTATTATTTTTACCTTAGTTCCAGTTTTTATTGTTCCTTTGTCAGAACGAGCATCATAAATTCGTTTTGCACCATTTAAAACTAATTCAACTTTTCCAGTTTTATTTTTATACACTGTTAAATATACTTCACCATATAAATCAATTGCGTCTTTTATTTTTGTTGTATTATCTTCTTGTAATCTTAATAAAAACATTAATGTTAAATTTAATAAAATTACAAATAATATTGATGCAACAACTGATATGTTTAATGCTAATAATTGGTTCATGCCAAAATTTATTAGTGTTATTGCAGTCCAACTAAAAAACATTAAAAAATAAACAGCATTTTTAAAACTAATTGAACTAAGTAAGGATGTTGGATGTCCTTCTATTCCATCACCTGGATCATCAATATCAATATCATCAATATCAGAATCAAATCCAAACATTGTTAATATTATTAACAATATAAATATTATTGTTGATGGAATAGCAATATACATTAGTGTTTGTATTAATGATTCGCTCATTAAAAAATTAATTGCTGTATCTACATAATCTTGGTAATTCATAATTTTCTAATTTTATTTTTTACAAATATAATACTTTATTTTAACATATTGTTATTTATTACAATATATTTTTTATATTTTAATTGATTAGGTATTATTTTTAATTTTAAATAATTGTTTATTAATATATTATTAATAAATTTAATTTCTTTAAATTGCGTATTCGTTTTATTATGAACATATAATGATGTTTTAGCTTCTATTGTATTATTTTTTATAATAACAATGCAATTTTTGTGCATAGTTTTATTATTTTGAATATAAATGCCATAGCTATTATTTTTAAGTTTAAGAATTTTATTATTTTCAATTATTGCACTATCTAAAGGCATAATATTTATTCCATTTCCAGTTCCAAGTGATATTAAATTATTATTTATTTTTCCATTAAAACCAGAATTTATTGACATTCCTGAATTTTGCGCAAATTCATTTTTTAATCCAAAGTATTTTATTTTATTATTAAAAATATGTGAATTTTCGTCTGCACACGCAACTTGTATTCCATCCCATCCGGTATTTTCTATAATATTATTCCATATTTTAACATTTTTAACTGAATGAGGATATACGCCATTAACTTTAGAATATGTATAATATCCAATATACATTCCTTCTCCTTCAGTGTTATGTATATAGTTATCGTGTATGTTTAAATTATTTAATACATAATTTTTTCTCCATGTTAAATTATTATTTGGATCTGGATTTGTTTTAGCCATAATTCCGGCAAATCCTGAACTTGCAACTTCAATGCCTAATAATTCAATATCACTTGAAAATTTGTAAATATTTATTGCTGGTTCATGTGTATTGTTTGATTTTATAACTAATCCGTATGAATTATTTATGCATTTAAATTTTAATTTAACAAATTGACAATTATTAATTCCTAAACCTTTATTTCCAGAATAATTAACTTTAACTATTCCTTTATTTGTTATTATTATTGGTTGTTTTTTTGTTCCTTTAAAATTAACAAACGTTATTGATTCAGCATTGCCTGATATAATTAAAGTGTCACCTGGTAAAATGTTTAATTTTGATTGTTTTATCCAATATGTATTATTACTTTTTAATTCAAAATAAATCGTTTTAGAATATAAATTAAAAGATATTAATAATAATATAGTTGTTAATATTTTCATAATATTTTTAATTTTTATAATTTTTTTGCCAAATGTATTTATGTTCTATTTCGTGAACAACGTAGTAATCTAAAACTAATTCTACATTATATGTTATTTTAACTTCATTTTCATTTGCCCATTTACGCATAATATTCATTAATGTTTTTGATCCAATTTTACCAAATGATCTTACTTTAATTGATGCATCACTATCTGCACTTAATTCAGCATATACATTATATGTACAATTCTTTGTTATTTTTATAGGTATACCTAAAAAACGTTTATAAGTTAATTTTTCTTTAAATTTTGTACTTATTATTAAACATGAAGTTTTTTTATTATTTGCTTCACTTGTTAATTCTTCATTTTCATAATCATAAAATGCAATTTGCATATTATAGTTATTTTTATCTAAATCATCAATGTATTTTATTAATTTTTGATACGCGTTCATATTTAATTTAAAAAAATTAAGTTCACTATCTAATTTATCTTCTATGTCAAACATGGTATTTTTATGTTAAAAGTAAAAAATCGTCAATAGGTTTATAATTTTTATCTACAAATGTTTTCATTATTAAAATTTCAAGTTCTTCAAACCCTACAATTATTAATAATAAAATTATAGCTAATATTGCTATAACTATAACTGTAAAAAGTTCTAATAATATATGTTTTTTACGTATTTTCTTTATATTTATATTCATCTTCATAGAACCATTTTTCATATACATTTGTGAGTATTGTTATAATATTATTTACATCTTTAACGTCAAATATTAATGATATTTCATTATCTTCAGACCAATTTTTACAAAATGAATATAACAAATTATATGCATTATTATTATAAATTTTCACAAGTAATATTTCATCTTGTATTTTTTCAAGCTCCGCTATTAATTCATATTCTATAATTTTAGTTTTTTTATATGTAAATAATTTTAAAATTTTATGATATTTAATATGTTCTTTTTGTTTAACTATTATATTAATATATCTATCTGAACTATTTCTTTTTTTAGAAAACACTATTTCTTTTGAATATGCATGATAATAAGCAATTATTAAATCTTTAAATTTTTCATTATTATTGTTATTAAAAAAATATTTAAATTTATTAAGGTTATTCATTTTAACTTTAAAATATTTTAAATCATCATTTATTTTTGTTTCATATCAAACATAATTATATTATA
>Ga0256913_10000053_pt1 | contig 44945 bp, 43 predicted proteins | sample Axial_MatmetaG_FD_185970 | JGI IMG/M metagenome (GOLD analysis project Ga0256913, IMG submission 185970) | Deep-sea worm associated microbial mat communities from Axial Seamount, Juan de Fuca Ridge, Pacific Ocean - Axial_Mat | ecosystem: Environmental > Aquatic > Marine > Oceanic > Microbial... | reverse complement strand
TTGTAATCTAATGCCATTCCATATCTAGCCATAATTACACCTTCCTTATCTCTACATTGGTTTCATGCATTGATGCTGCACCATATACTGGCTCTATAACATCCTCAATTACTGCATTATCATTTCCACCATTCTTATATGCCCATGTCAATGCTTCACTCTCTTCTCCAAATCCATGAATAAAAAAGATAGTCTTTGGACCTACTTTCTCTGTAGGGTATGCTTTTAATCTCACTTTACCTGTAGTACTTGAGACCTCTATCATATCACCAAACTCTATACCTTTATCTTTTGCTACTCTTCTATTGATCCATACATAGTTTTCCATGATCAAATCTCTAAGCATAGCATTATTGGAGGTACCACTCTGAGTGAACTGTGCATGACGACCTGTAAGCATCTTGAATTTACCATCAGGCACTGAGAAGTTATACTCATCTCTCCATATAGGCATAGGATCTACACCTTTTTTCGCCATATTTGGTAGATTACACTCTACTTTTTTGCTATTTGTTTTTGGTTTACCACCATTTACACTATATGCTTTTTCTCTCTCTGGGTAGTATTGATGTTCGTTGGCTGAGATTTGTTTAAAGTATTTATCCATTTTTGGATAGTAGACACCATAATTATTGAGCTCTTTAACTGCCTCTTCACCATATACACTCTCTACCATATGACGATTGACCTCTTCTTGAGAGTGTTCAAATGGCTTAGTAAGATCAAACTCTGCATATACCTCTATCTCTTTTTGCTCAGCAGTTAATTTCTCTTTGCCTTCACCCAAATCTGCCAATTCATCTTGAACATCTTCATCATACTTTTTAGTGATTTCAAATAGTGGTTTAGATATCTTATCTGTAAGACCTCTGAGTATATCTCTAACTGGTTTAGTCTCAAACATAGGCTCTATGACTTTGTTTCTTTGAGCTATAGATGGCTCTACACCAGCAAATGTCTTGACAGGATCTGTTCTCTCTAGATATGTACACTCAGGTAACACTACATCAGCATACATTACTGTATCACTAGGCATAGTATCTATAGCAACTACAAGTTCCATCTTTTTGAGCATCTGTGCTGTCTTTTTGACATTTGGCATATTCATCATAGGGTTGTGTTTATAGATGAACATACCTCTAACTTTATATGGCATCTTATCTTCTATAAATCTGTTTCTCCAACCTATCCATGAGCCTCCTCCACTTACTACAGCACAATCACTATAACTTGATTGACCCTCTTTTGGATTCTCTATCTTGCTTATTGCTCTAGATTCTGCTCTAGCATATATAGGCTCTAGTGCTTCATGTTTACCTAGCTTGAGTTTCTTACCAAATACCAATCCACCTTTAGTATCTATACCACCACCAAGTCCTTGGAATATAGCCATTGCTCTACGCAATTGGAAGTCACTATTTGAGAATGTACTTCTTCTACCAGGATAGTATACAGCTTTTGGAGCATGTGCCATAAAATCTCTAGCTATCTGATAGATATCTTTAGCTTTTATATTTGTGATCTTCTCAGCCCACTCTGGAGTATATTTATTATCAATGACACTCTTTTGGTACTCTTCAAATCCATTAAAATTCTCTGCTACATACTTCTCATTATATAATTTTTCTGTCAATACTACATATGTAAGTGCTAAAACAAATGCTAAGTCAGTACCAGGATTTATAGCCAACCACTTGTCTGATTTGGCTGCTGTATTTGTAAATCTAGGATCTACACATATAAGCTTGGCTCCCCTACCCTTTGTTCTTTTGAATCCATCCATAGTATCAGGAGTCACTATAGCTTCTGCTCTATTTGCTCCAGCCATGATGATATACTCTGCATTTTCAAGATCAGCGGCTGCATATCCACCTATAGTCACACCATATCCAGATACTACTGTCTGTAGACATAGAGAAGCATGATTTAGCCAATTTGATGAACCAAATGCTGAGTAGAACTGCTTGAATGTATGCTCTGCCATACCCTCACCAGCACAAAATAGGAAAGATGATCTATTATCTTTCTCTTCATCTAGTATCTTACCCATACCAGAGAATTTATCTGTACCATTCCAGATAGCATCATAAGCCTCTTCCCAAGTTACTTTTTTGAACTTGCCTTCACCCTTCTCCCCTACTCTGATCATAGGATGTTTCAACCTATCTGGATCATATAGGGCTTGAATACCTGCATTACCTCTAGCACAAAGCATATTTTTAGATTTTGGAAATAGTGGGTTTGGATTAAGTTTTGTCACCACTCCATCTTCTACTCTTGCAATAGCTGCACATTTGTTTACACACATTTCACATAGTGTAGCTACCTCTGTAGCTGCTCCTGTACCTGTCTTTGTAGTAACTGCCAATTCACCTTTGGATTCATGACCTGCCAAAAGATTTGTAACACTCATACTAGTACCACCAATCACACTCAAAGCGACACTACCTTGGAGAAACTTTCTTCTCGATACTTCCACCTGCATCAGCACACCTCCTTATAATAATAACTTAACTTATAAATAAGAGTAATATACTCCTATTTAGTAAGTTTATATTCTATTTTATAGTAGTAAAGCTTATTATCATATGATTTGAATCAATTTTTGATAATTTATTTACTTATTTATAACATTTTATCGTCATTATATCAATATAAATGATCTTTTCTATAACTATCATATCTTATATAAATCATAACAAATTAAAAATTACTGATTATTTACTAACAAATGTGGTTTTATAATATAATATTATAAACTTTATCTATCAATAGTTGTAAGGTTCTCTCACCTCTAAAATTATTTTCATTGATAGTATATGATATTGTGATAAAGTTACCTATATCATATCTATCTCTACACTTAAATTTAAGTGCTACAAATCTAATATTATTGTGTTCAAGAACAAAACGCAAATGCTCTTTTGCTTTGCCTATAGAGTCTACCTGTATAATTTTGACACTTTTAGTTATAAATCTTGGTTTTGGATTTTCTTCTCCAAATGGTTCATACTGTTTAATCAACCTAGTTATATCAAAAGTAATATCATTGAAATCTAATTCACCAACTATATCAGGGTCATAAGTTGTATCTTTATACTCTTTTTTTATATATTCATCTTCTATCTTATCTTTAAAATCAACTAAATTATCTATAGAGAGGCTCAAACCTATAGCTGCATGATGACCACCAAATTTATCTAAATACTCTCTACAATTAGAAGTGATATCGAAGAGATCACACTCTCCAAAACTCCTACCACTACCTTTGAGTCGACCATCTTCTGACCTACTCAACACTATAGCTGGTTTTTCAAAATGTCTTGAGACTCTAGCAGCTACTATACCTACTACACCCTCATGCCACTCTCTACCCTCCACTACTATAACGCTATCACTCTCATCTACCTGTTCTATAGCTAGATTTGTGATACTCTGCTCTATCTCTTTTCTTGCATTGTTGAAATTGATTAGTTTTTCTAGCTTTGATCTAGCATCATATATATTTGTAGAGGTCAAAAACTCTACAGAGTATATAGCATCTTCCATCCGCCCTGCACTATTGAGTATAGGAGCTAACTGAAATCCTATATCATCACTACTGAACTCCTCTCTACTAAGATGTTCTTTAAATGCACGAATTGCTACTCTACTACTCCTGTTTAGTAGTTGTATACCTGCTATTACCATGGCTCTATTGATATGTTTTAGAGGCATCATATCTGCTATTATCGCTATAGCTACATACTCAAGATATATTTTCATATCTATTGATAGACTCATCTCTTTTTGTATAGAAGCTATGAGATACCATGCTATCTGAGCACCACATATATCATCATAAGGAAAATTACAATCTTTTTGCTTTTGATCTATGATAGCGTATGCTGTAGGCATCTTTGGAGGTAGTAGATGGTGGTCTGTAATGATAAGATCTATACCCATATCTCTACACATATCTGCTGCATCTATAGCTGATATGCCATTATCTACAGTGATGACAAGATCATATCCTTTGATCTGAGGTATGATAGTAGGACTAAACCCATATCCATCTCTGAAGCGATTTGGGATTATCCATTTTAGAGGTACATCTATCTCATCAAAAAATAATTTCATCAAGGATGTAGATACTACTCCATCTACATCATAATCACCTATCAATACTATCTTTTCACCACTATTTATAGCTTCTATTATACGATTGGTAGCTCTATCCATATCTTTGAGTAGAGTAGGGGAGGGGAGGTCTTTTAGTGATAAGAAGCCTTCTCTATCAAATCTTTGATAGAGAATACTCTCTAATGATTTAAAATCTATCTTCTTATAATTTGACAAATCTCTATCTATACTCTATTTCTGCATAGTAGCTTTGACAAATGATATGATAGTAGGGTTTGGATTTTGCAATCTTGAAGTAAATTCAGGATGAAACTGTACACCTAAAAACCAAGGATGATCTACTACCTCTACAGCCTCTATAAGCCCATGAGATTCACCTGTGACTACCATACCACTCTCTTCTAAAGCTTCTCTATATTTTGGATTTACCTCATATCTATGTCTATGTCTCTCAAATATGATAGAGCTATCATAGACCTCTCTAAGTGTTGAACCATCTTTGGTATGACACTCATATTCACCAAGTCTCAATGTACCACCCATAGGAGATTTTGATGTTCTTATCTGCTCTTCTCCATTTGCATTGATAAATTCATCTATCATATATACCATAGGATATTTAGTATCTCTATTGAACTCTGTAGAGTTGGCATCTTCATATCCAAGCACATTTCTTCCATACTCTATGAGAGAGAGTTGCATACCTAAACATATACCCAAGAATGGTATCTTATTGACTCTTGCAAACTCTATAGATTTGATCTTGCCCTCTATACCTCTCTTTCCAAAACCACCTGCTACCAATATACCATCACAATCTTGTAGATATTTATCTGCACCATCATCTTCTACTTTTTCACTATCTACCCATCTTATTTTAACTTTTGTATCTAGATTTGCACCAGCATGGTCAAGTGCTTCAGTAAGAGATTTGTAAGACTCTTTAAGATCAAGATATTTACCTACGAATGCTATAGTAGTCTCATTAGTAGGTTTTAGTATCTTAAGGACAAGTTCATTCCACTCATCCATTTTTGGTGTAAGCTCTCCTAGATTTAACTGTTTTGCTATAGGAGATAGTATATCTTGAGTCAAAAAGTTTATAGGTACTCTATATATAGTGGCTGCATCTATAGCATCGATGACACTATCCTCTTCTACATCACAATTGTATGCTATTTTTCGTTTGAGATCAAAAGGTACTGGTTGTTCAGCTCTGAGTACCAACATATGAGGTGCTATACCTATCCTACGAAGCTCTTGTACAGAGTGTTGAGTAGGTTTTGTCTTTAACTCTCCAGCAGCTTTGATATATGGTAGTAGAGTTACATGTATATTCATGACATTCTCTCTACCAAACTCATGTTTCATCTGTCTAATAGATTCAAGAAATGGAAGACCCTCTATATCTCCTGTAGTACCACCAAGTTCTACTATAAGTATCTCTCTCTCTTTACCAGCTAAAAGTATTCTCTCTTTTATCTCATCTACGATATGAGGTACTACTTGTATGGTTTTACCTAAGTATTTACCCTCTCTCTCATTTTCTATTACAGTTTTATATACTTGTCCTGTAGTAAAATTGTTTTTTTGAGTCAAAGAGGTATCTAAAAATCTCTCATAATGACCCAAATCAAGATCTGTCTCTGCTCCATCCTTGGTGACAAATACTTCACCATGCTCTAGTGGACTCATAGTACCAGGATCTACATTGATATATGGATCTAATTTTAATACTCCTACTCTAAGACCTGAGTGTTTAAGTAGAGTTCCTATACTTGCTGCTGTAATTCCTTTGCCAAGTGAACTCAATACTCCACCTGTAACGAAGATAAACTTAGTCATATTACTCCTTCTATACTACTATTGGCATAATTATTGTTATAAAGTTACTATTTCTAACTTTAAAAGGTAAATTAGATTCATTTATATCTAATACAAACTCATCGCCATCTATCTGTGATAAAAAATCCAAGAGATATCTACTGTTAAGATTTAGTTCAAAATCTTCTTCTAAACCTGTATTTATCTCCAACTCAGTTTTTGCTTCTACATTTTCAGTCGATAGTGAATTAAATATAATTTTGTTCGGCATTATACTCATTTTAATCTCTTGAGATATAGTAGTTATCATTTTTATAGAGTCTATCATACTCTTTTTCGGTAAGGAGATAGAGTGTTTTATAGATTTTGGTACTATTCTCTCGTAGTTTGGATATTTGCTATTTATCAATCTAGTATAAAAGTAGTAATTTTCATTTTTTATTATGAGATTTGTCTTATCATAGTAGATAGTAATCTTGTCTATAAATAGTTTTTGTATCTCTAAGATAGCTTTTTTTGGTACTATTATAGATATCTCTTTGTCACTATAATTCTCTATAGTAGCTATTGCCAATCTCTTAGTATCTGTACCTACTAGATCAGTATACTCTGGTTTGATATGTATCAATGCACCGTTTAGTTCAAATTTAGGATTATTTGTATCTATGGCTGGTGATATTTTTTTTAGACTTTTTATTAGTTTTTGAGAATCTAAATTTATCTCTGGCATATCCTCAATATTAGGAAATTCAGGAAATAGTTCTGCATCAAAGGTAGGGAGTTTAAATTTGGATCTTTTTTGTCTTATAATAAGAGTATCATTTATTACTTCTAGTACTATCTCGTCATCTTTTAAAATTCTTATAATTTCAAGAAATTTTTTACCATTGACAGTAAATAATCCCTCTTCTTCTGTTATGATATTATTACTGTTGATTTTTAATCCTATTTCAGAATCCGTTGCTTTTATTAGACAATTACCATTTTGAGCTTTTAAGTAAATATGAGAAGTAATTTGACTTGCATCTTTTTTTTCTAAAAATGGTTGTAAGTTTATCAAGATAGATTCTAATACCTGTTTTGATACTCTGATTTTCATCTATTTTCCTTTATATTTACTAAATAAATAGTAGATAGTAGTAGTTTATGTTGAATATGTGAAAAACTCTTTTACACTATAGATACTTGGGATATTTAAGTGCACTTTCTTTTTTCTGATATTCACATCTATTCACTAAATAGGATTATATCTTTTTTTTATTAGATGTGTCCTAAAATTTTTGACTATTGGTATTTACTTTATTGGATAACTCTTCTAATTGTACTTTGAAGTTCTCATCGTTATCTATTATCTCGTTTATTTTTTTCATAGTATGACTTATAGCTGTGTGATCTTTCATTCCAAAATATAGTGCTATTTGAGGCATAGAGTTTGGTGTAAGATTTCTAGCAAGATAGATGACTATTCTTCTTGCATTCACTACATTTTTAGTCCGTTTTTTTGATTTGATATCACTAGGTTTTATATTTAATTCATTTGATATTATCTTGACTATATCATCTATAGATACGCTCTCTTTCTTCTCTTTTAGTTGATCTTTTATTGCATTTTTAGTAAACTCCATAGTGATTGGTTGATTTAACATAGATCCCAAAGCATTGAGTTTGATGAGTGTACCCTCTATCTCACGGATATTATCACCCATATTTGTAGCTATATAGTGTATAATGTCTTTCTCTAGTCTTATACCGTCAAGTTCGCATTTTTTCTCTATAATAGCTATCTTTGTCTCAAGTCCTGGAGGTTGTATATCTGCCATCAAACCCCACTCAAATCGACTCTTGAGTCTATCTACAAGACCAGCTATTTTATTGGGTTGTCTATCTGATGTCATCACTATCTGTTTTTTTGCATTATGTAGCTCATTGAATGTATGGAAAAACTCCTCTTGAGTCTGCTCTTTTCTACTAAGAAACTGCACATCATCTATGAGAAGTAGGTCACACTCTCTAAATTTTTCGCGAAATCTATCCATTGTTTGGCTTCTTAGATGTGATGTGAAGCTATTCATAAACTGCTCTAGTGTGGTATATATAACAATCTTTCCTAGATTTAGATGATAATTGCCAATAGCTTGAAGTAGATGTGTCTTGCCCAATCCTACACCACCATATAGAAATAGAGGGTTATACTGCTGTCCAGGTTTTTCAGCTGCACTCTTGGCAGTAGTATATGCAAACTGGTTAGAGTCTCCTACTATAAAGCTCTCAAAAGTAAATGATGGATTTAATTTTGTACTCTTTTTATTGCTTTTTTGTTCTACTACTGTTGGGGTCGATTTTATACTCTTTTGTATCTTACCTACAGTTATCTCAATATCAGGTTTGATACCGCTTTGTAGTTCAAAAAGATGTGCTAATTTATCTCTATATTTTGTCTTTACCCATTTGGCTACTATCATATTGTTTGCATTATAGTATGCTATATTACTGCGAGATTGTTCTATATCATAATTCAATTTTTTGATATATCTATCATACTCTATCATACTTATCTCTTTTTTTAACTCTTGCAATACTTTTTGACCAATATTCATATAATCCTACTTTTCATTTCTTAATGTGAATAACTTTATCAATTTTAACCAAAATTAGCTAAAATACCGCTACTAACTCAAGGTGACTTATTTTATTCACCATGTGAACAAAGGTGTGAATGAATATATTAGGAATAGACCCTGGAAGCCGTAATTTAGGCTATTGCCTGCTATCTTATGATGGTAGAAGTTATTCACTTATAGAAGCTGGTTTGCTTAAAATTAAAAAATATGAGCTTCAAGTGCAGATAGTAGAGTTGATAGAGGGATTGGATATCATCCTCAAAGCCCACGATATCGATGAAGTAGCGATAGAAGATATATTTTTTGCTTATAATCCAAAGTCAGTTTTGAAACTAGCACAGTTTAGAGGTGCACTCTCATTGAAGATACTCCAAGAGATAGGATATTTTTATGAATATACTCCTCTTCAAGTAAAAAAATCACTTACAGGCAATGGTAAAGCATCTAAAGAGCAGGTAGCTTTCATGGTCAAGAGAATTTTGGGTATAAAAAAAGAGATCAAGCCATTGGATATCACTGATGCCATGGCTATAGCTATTACACATGCTCAAAGAGTCAAGATGAGAAGATAGTATACTTTATAATTTGGGATTAATATATTCTCGATATAATCCGCTCCAGTTTTATCGCTCCTACATGATTGTAAGGAAATTTTGATAAGGAAGGGGGTGCTTTGATATGCCAGGAATCGTTTTGACACCAAGAGACTCATTTGATGATGCTTATAGAAAGTTCAAAAGACAGTGCGATAGAAACTTGATCGTTACAGAAGCTAGAGCTAGACAATATTATGAGACAGCAACTGAAAAGAGAAAGAAAGAGAAGATCGCTACGCGTAAGAAGATCCTCAAAAAACTCTTTATGATCCGCAGATATGAGTCAAGACTATAAGTTTTGATCTCACCTTATGGTAGATATAGATCCCACTCTATATCTGCCAATTCTACTCTAAAAATATATAATTTTCCAATTAAAAATATAATCATGTGCAAATTCAAATAATATTTTAGCTAAAATAGGTCTATTAATATTAGAATTTATAAGGGTTATTTATGACATTTAGACCACCTCTACAATCAGATACAATCAAAATCATGCTTTTAGGCTCAGGAGAGTTGGGCAAAGAGGTAGCTATAGAAGCTCAAAGATTGGGTATAGAAGTTATAGCTGTAGATAGTTATGCTAATGCACCTGCTCATCTAGTATCCAATAGAGCTTGTGTAGTAGATATGCAAGATAGAGAAGCACTATTGGCACTCATCCGTGAAGAGAATCCCACATATATACTACCTGAGGTGGAGGCTCTTAGTATTGAGGCACTATTTGATGCTGAAGCTGAGGGGTATCATGTCATACCCAACGCTCAAGCAGTAAGCAAAACAATGAATCGCAAAAATATAAGAGTTTTTGCCTCTGAAGAGTTGGGACTTAAGACAAGTAGATATGAGTTCGTTACTACACTAGATGGGCTTAGAGATGCAGTAGAGAAGATAGGATTTCCTTGTGTCATAAAGCCTGTGATGAGTAGCTCTGGACATGGGCAGAGTATAGCAAGAAGTGCAGATGATATATCATCATCATGGGAGATAGCCAAAGAGGCTAGAGGTGATGCTAGTGAGTTGATAGTAGAGGAGTTTGTACCATTTGACTATGAGATTACACTGCTTACTGTACGAAATGAGACTGGTACTATCTTCTGTGAACCTATAGGACATATCCAAAAAGATGGTGACTATATACTATCATGGCAACCTATGGATATGAGTAGTCAAGCATTAAAAAAGGCACAAGATATAGCTAAAGCTGTCACAGATGGTCTTGGTGGTAGAGGTATCTTCGGTGTAGAGTTTTTTGTGAAGGGTGATGAGGTCTACTTCTCAGAGCTTAGCCCTAGACCACATGATACAGGTATGGTGACACTAATCACACAGAGTCAAAGTGAGTTTGCATTACATATAAGAGCTGTATTGGGTCTACCTCTTGAGTATAGATTCTATGGATCAGGTGCTAGTGGTGCATATAAGGCAAAAAATGAGACTCATTCACCCACTTTAACTATCCCTGATAGTGCATTTACAAAAGATAGCTTTGTTAGAGTATTTGGCAAACCAGAGTCACATGTAGGTCGTCGTATGGCAATCTCACTAGTGTTTGATGAGGTAGAAGAGGCCAAAAGAAGAGCCTTAGATATTGTAGATCAAATAAGCGATAGTTAGGAGGATAATATGCTAATAGTAATATTGGATGCAAAGACATTGGGTGATGATCTTGATATGAGTGATTTGGGAGATATAGGTTATGTGATCACACACCAAACTACCAAGCCAGAAGAGGTACAAGAGCGGATAGAAAATGCCAATATAGTCATCACAAACAAAGTAGTAATAGACTCTAAAGCTATAGATGCCGCACCAAAACTACAGCTCATATGTATAGCAGCTACAGGTATGAATAATGTAGATATCAACTATGCAGCATTTAAGGGTATAGCAGTTAGAAATGTAGCAGGGTACTCTACTAAGAGTGTAGTGCAACATACATTTGCAATGGCACTATATCTTATAGAGAAGATCTCTTATCATGATCAAAATGTCAAGAGTGGTAGATGGAGTCAAGGAGAGATATTTACTGATGTAAGTCACCCATTTTATGAGATATCAGGTAAAAAATGGGGTATTATAGGATTTGGTACTATAGGTCAAGAGGTAGCACATATAGCTAGTGCCTTTGGTGCTGATATATACTACTACTCTACATCAGGGATCAATACCCACCATGCATACCCCCATATACACCTAGAGACACTACTTAGAGATTGTGATATCATATCTATACATGCTCCACTCAATGATAAGACAATGTATCTACTCAATGAGACCAATCTAAATCTGATCAAAGAGAATGCTATACTTCTAAATTTGGGTCGTGGTGGTATCATCAATGAGACAGATTTGGCTTTTGAGTTGGATCGTAAATGTTTCTATGTTGGGTTGGATGTACTTGAGAAAGAGCCTATAGAGTCAAACAACTCTCTGATGCATATAGAGCATCCAGAGAGGTTACTTATCACTCCTCATATAGCTTGGACTAGTATAGAGGCTAGAAAAAAACTTTTTGCAGGTATTTTAAAAAATATAAATAGATTTATAAAAGAGTCAAATGAGAAAAAGTGATGGTTGATCTACTTATCATAGGCTCAGGAGGAGCAGCTCTCACTGCAGCTCTCACTGCTAAAGCCAAAGGTTTATCTGTAATAGTTGTAGGCAAAAACCATCCAACAAACTCCCAGACATCTATGGCACAAGGTGGTATCAATGCAGTATTTGCTGATCTAGATAGTGATAGTATAGAGTCACACATATCAGATACGCTAAGATCATCTCATGGTTTATCTGATGAGGTTATGGTATCAAAGATGTGTCAAGATGCTCACTCTACTATAGAGTGGTTAGAGTCTATAGGAGTCCCTTTCAGTAGAGATGAGAACTCTAAAATAGCCCAAAGAAGATTGGGTGGGGCATCTCATAAGAGAGCTTGTTACTCCCAAGACTACACAGGACTCAAGATACTACATACACTATATGATAGTTCTCTTAGAGAGGGTATAGAGTTTCTCAATGAACACTATCTTCTCAATCTTATAGTAGATAGTGGTGTATCTAAGGGTGCTACTCTATTGGATATATCTACAGGAGAGGTAAAGCAGATAGATAGCAGATCACTCATCATAGCTACAGGTGGGTATGGCTCTATCTATCATGGGTATACTACCAATGCTTTTGGTTCTACAGGTGATGGCATATCAGCAGTGGTTCGTGCAGGTGGATATATATCTGACATAGAGTTTGTACAGTTTCATCCTACTGCTTTGAAGAGTTCATCTATATTGATATCAGAGAGTGCTAGAGGGGAGGGGGGATATCTACTCAATACCCAAGGTGAAAGATTTGTAGATGAGCTACTACCTAGAGATGTAGTGGCTAGAGCTATATATCAACAGCTATCATCAGGTAGTGAAGTATTTTTAGATATAAGACATTTGGGCAAAGAGAAGCTTATGGAGCTACTACCCCAAGAGGTTCATCTATGTAGGGTGCATGAAGGTGTAGATCCACTCACAGAGCTGATACCTATCAAGCCAGTAGCCCACTACTCTATGGGTGGTATAGATGTAGATAGATCACTAGAGGTGAGAGGTATCAAAGGTTGCTTTGCAGTAGGTGAGTGTAGCAATGCAAAAGTACATGGAGCCAATAGATTGGGTGGTAACTCTCTACTAGAGATTATATCATTTGGTAAAATCGTAGTAGATAGTGTCACTAAATATATAGCAAATAGTGATATAAAACCATCGGATAGCAGAGAGTTAGATAGAGATATCTCTCTTATATCAAATATATTTGATTTTGAGAATAAGATCAATTTTTATGACAAGAGAGAGGATATTGGTAAGTTATTTTATCAATATGTTGGTATCATCAGAAATGAAAATGATCTTCAAAAAGCACTATCTTATATAGAGAAGATGAGAGAGGATTTGAGATTGATGGGGGTAGGGGATAAGAGTTTGCAATACAATAGTAATCTTGTAGATTTTTTAGAGTTTATCAATACTCTTGAGTTGAGTGAGATGCTACTCATAGGTGCTATCAATCGCCAAGAGAGTAGGGGGGCTCACTATAGAGAGGATTTCCCTACTCTAAAGGATGAGTATGCTCTGCACTCTATATATCACAAAGAGGATGATAGGGTGGTAGTAGAGCTTGAGAGGAGCTATAGATGAATATCCAAATAAAACGCTTTAGTAGAGATAGATCAGATCAAAATAGTATCTTTAAATATACTATACCTGATGGTTTGACACTACTACAAGGACTACAATATATCAAATCCTCTATAGATCCTACTCTATCATTTGGAGCTGGTTGTCGTAGTGGTATATGCGGTATATGCTCCGTAAGAGTCAATGGCAAAGAGCAGTTGTCATGTAGCTATATACCTAATGATGGTGATCTAGTTGAGCCTTTGGCATATCATGAAACAAAAAGAGATCTCATAGTAGATAGAGATAGAGCCAAAGATACTCTCAAAGCCTCTACAGCTTGGTTGCATGATAGTATAGAAACAGCTACTATCACTATCGCAGATGAGAAGCGTACAGAGCTACAGAGTGACTGTATACTATGTAGTAGTTGTTACTCTGCATGTCCTGTATTTGCAGTCAATCCTAACTTCTTGGGTCCATTTGCACTCACTAGGGTATATAGGTATACAGCAGACCCTAGAGAGGGAGATATCAAAAGCAGTATAGATGCTATACAGCACAATGGTATATGGGATTGTACTTTATGTGGAGAGTGTACAGCAGTATGTCCTCAAGGTATAGATCCAAAGATGGATATTACTATGCTTAGGTCAACTAGTAGTCAATATGGATATATGGATCCAAATTTCTCTACTATGAGTTTCGGATTTGATCCAAATAGTGGTTTTTGATCACTACTACATAATTTGGGTTGAACCCGAATTATGCAGTAGAATTATGAAAATAGTATCAAGTGCTTGTATCATGGGTGTTTGCAAAAAATTTGAGTTTAACCAAAAGGTTAATCGATGATTATTTGCAGATGCTCATGGTTCAATGACTTATGCTAGTTTTATGATCTCTACTACATAATTTGGGTTTAAGGTTATAGGGTGTATAATTTCGCCCTATTTGTATTATCAAATTAATGTTCGGGTAGCTCAGGGGTAGAGCACTTCGTTGACATCGAAGTGGTCGGAGGTTCAAATCCTCTCTCGAACACCATATATCTTCATATTTTACTATATATCAATAAAATCTATGTATCTCTTCCATAATATTAGCGAACTCTACATCATCACCTTTATCTTTGAGGAAAGATATTAGATACTTCTCTGATGCATCTATACCATCACTCTTCTCTATCTCTAAAAGTTGTGCATATAGCTCTGCTATGATCTCTATGACATGTTTGGATATACTTTTTCTTGCTGCATGATACCCTATGATCTCACCTGTATCTGTATCTCTTCGTGATTCAAACTCTGTAAATATCCAATAGTATCTACCATCTTTTGCTAGGTTTTTTACTACAGCGTTGATATTTTTGCCTTGAGATATCGTCTGCCATAGTAGCTTAAATACTATCTTTGGCATATCTGGGTGTCTTACTATGGAGTGTGGTTTTCCTATCAACTCCTCTTCGCTATATCCACTCACCTCTATAAAGTAGTCATTGCAAAATGTGATCTTACCCTTCTTGTCAGTCTCACTTACTATATATCTTTTGGGATCTAGTATGATCTCTTCATCTATTGGTGTTGGTTTGTTCATCATCTCTCCTTAAATAAACTCGACACTCTTAGTGCCACTCTCTAATCTACCTATGACATAGCCATCTGTATTGGTCAATATAGTATCTACTGCACTCTCATCTACTACCCATACCATACCTATACCCATGTTGAAGGCTCTATACATCTCATCTTCATCTACATATTTGCTCATGAACTCAAATATAGGCAATACCCTGATATCATCTTTGGTTACTACGGCTTTGATACCCTCAGGTAGTACTCTTGGAAGATTTTCTACTATACCACCACCTGTGATATGAGCCAAGGCTTCTATATGCTCTCTGTTGGCTTTGAACTCTTTGACATATATGCGTGTAGGCTCTAGTAGGGTCTCTAGTAAAGCTTTCCCCTCAAACTCATCATCAAGTTTCATACCAAGCTTCTCAAAAAAGAGCTTTCTTACTAGTGAATATCCATTGGAGTGTATACCAGAGCTAGGTAGTGCTATGAGTATCTGACCTGCTTTTACATTGGCTAGTCTGTCCATCTCACTTCTCTCGGCTATACCTACAGCAAATCCAGCCAAGTCAAACTCATCTTCGCTATACATACCTGGCATCTCAGCAGTCTCACCACCTACCAATGCACATTCACTCCGTCTACACCCCTCAGCTATACCTGCTACTACATCTTTGGCATTGGATGGTATCAGCTTACCTGTAGCATAGTAGTCTAAGAAAAACATAGGAGTACCAAAGTTACATATGAGATCATTGACACACATAGCTACTAGGTCTATACCTACTGTATCTAGCTTACCACTCTCGATAGCAAGTTTGAGCTTGGTCCCCACTCCATCTGTAGCAGATAGTATCACTGGCTCTTTATATCCTGTAGGTAGAGCATATGCACCTGCAAATGAGCCTATACCACCTATGACATTTTTATCAAAGGTTGACTTGACATCACTCTTGATAGCCTCTACAAAATCATTACCAGCATCTATATCGACACCAGCATCTTTATATGATATATTTGACATTTTGAACTCTTTTATTGGTTTTTAGTTTCATAACATGGTGGTATAATCTTCTTGAGAAGATATAACGAAGGGCAAAAATCTGTAAATGCCCATATGATAAGCATAATCATCACAAATAGTTGAGCAAGAAATGCTATCTTTAACATCCCAACTCCTGCCATACCCATGACAAATCCTAATATGATCGCTATAACTATACGATGAAGTCTCTCTGCACACATCTATGGCCCTTTTAGTTAAGTAGTAGAGATTTTGCAAAACTATAAAATTAAACCCGAATTGTGCAGTAGGATTATGAAAATTGCACAAGGTGCTTCAGTCAACCAAAAGGTTAATCGATGATTGTTTGCAGATGCCCACGGTGCAATGACTTATACTAGTGTTTGATCTCTACTGCATAATTCGGATTAAATCATAAGTTTTGCAAGATCTCTAGTGCAATTATAGCAAAAATAGTTTAGCTATGGAGTTTACGACCTAGTTTTGCCTCTACAGATGAGACTTTTTTGTCTAATCTACCTATAGGTCCATCTCTATAGTCTATCTTTATAGCACTATATATACGGCTACAATCTTGCTCTAGCTCACTATATGCATCCTCTATCACTCTAAATACCTCTGCAACACTCTGAGCCTCTATGATAGTACCCATAGGGGTAAGTTGATAATCTAGTCCACTTCTATCTACTATATCTAGTACTCTAGCGACAAACTCACTCTTGCTCTGTGTCTGATCTGTAGGAAACATAGCGAACTCTACCAATACTGACATATTTTAACCTTTTTTAATCTAATAATATCCTAATTTGATATAATAACTTATGAAAATAAAACCAATCACCATAGTAGGAGCAGGAGCTAGTGGACTCATATCTAGTATATTGATAGCTAGAGAGGGTATAGCAGTCACACTACTAGAACAAAATAGCAAAGCAGCCAAAAAGATAACAGCAAGTGGTAATGGCAGATGCAATATAGGCAACACCCATCCCACAGTAGAACACTTTCATAGTGATAATATCAGCTTCATAGATAGTGTTTTGGATGGTTATAGTAGTAGAGATATAGTAGATCTATTCTCATCTTTAGGTATAGAGATCATAGAGGGTAGTGATGGCAAACTATTTCCAATGAGTCTACAAGCTAGTAGTGTAGTAGAGATACTACTATATGAGGTCAGTACTTTGGATATAGAGATAGTATATGACTCTACTCTTCTCTCTGTATCCAAGCAGGGGGGTGAATTTCTACTAGATACAACACAAGGAGATATATCTACCAAAGTGTTACTCTTGGCTACTGGCTCTATGGCATCACCACAATTGGGTGGTAGTAGTAGAGGTGTAGAGATAGCTTCTTCACTAGGGCATACGATTGTACCTCCTCTACCATCTCTAGTACAGCTATGTTCTGATGAGAGATGGGTGAGTCAAGTTAGTGGAGTGAAGATAGATGCTTTAGTAAAGCTCTATGCCAATAGTGAGTTGATATCCCAAAAGAGAGGTGATATACTCTTCACAAATTATGGTATCAGCGGTTTGGCTATATTGGATATCAGTCGTGATGTGACTAGAGAGTTGGCCACCTATAGCTACTGTGAACTAACTATAGATATCATACCAGACTATACAAAAGAGAGATTTGTCACTCTACTACTCAAATATGTAGATAATAGGAGCCAAAAACCTATAGATATATGGCTGATGGGATTTATCCATAAAAAACTCATACCTATCATCATAAAAGAGTCCAAGACAAAAGCTAAAATAGTAGCCCAGCTCAACAAAAAAGAGGTGATGAAGATAGTCTATAGCCTCAAAAATCTAAAATTATCTATATCTGAGAGTAGAGGGTTTAAAGGTGCAGAGGTAGCTAGTGGGGGTGTAGATACCAATGAGATAGATCCAATAACTATGGAGTCTAAGATAGTCAAAGATCTATACTTTGCAGGAGAGATCATAGATGTCGATGGTGATAGAGGTGGATACAACTTCCACTTTGCTTGGGTGAGTGCCATGAGAGTAGCTCATCAGGTGGGTTCAATACCTCTTAGAAGGTAATATTCTCTATCAGCTCTATAGACTCTTGACGGATGATAAGAGCGTCTATCGAAAAGACTACATCTAAGTTTTTTATTTTCATATAGTAGTATGCGGAGTTTATCACTCTTCTTATCTTCTGGGGTGTTATATTATATATAGGGTCAAAGTCAGCTTTTGCACTCTTGACCTCTATGAAGTGCAAGACATCACCCTTTTGAGCGATGATATCTATCTCACCTAGCTTTTTGGCATAGAAGTTTCTCTCGATTATGTTATATCCCAAATCTTGAATATATCTACTAGCTAACTCTTCACTCTCATTTCCAAATGTTTTGAGTAGGGATCTCTCGTATGACACTATGTACTACCTTATCATCAGCTACAAGCTATCTGTGCATCTACAGGGAGGACAGTCACTCTTGATGATTTGAATTTAGCAGTCATTACAAGTTCATCACACTCATCACCAAATATTGCATTGATCTTAGATCTGCTATGGTGAAATGTGACAAATAGGGTCTTCTCTCTTATTTTGTCACTATACTTTACAGGTAGTGGAGCTGTCTCTCCATGTATAGTTTTGAGTATCACATACTCACCAAATAGACTCTCTGCTTTTAGAGGTGCCAATAGTATATCTTCATCATATTTACTATCTAGCTTTTTACTCCTTTTTGTCTGTGCTGCATTATTGTAGTGGGCAAGTGTTCTGCCTGTGGTGAGGTAGTACCCCTCCAAGCTATCATTGTAAAAATCTGATCTCAATATCTCCTCTACCATTCCTCTAGGTTTATATTGCTTATATATATATCTGCCCAAACCATCATCAGTCCTAAAGTCAAGTAGATGTAGTATAGGTGTGTCTTCATGGTAGATAGGCCACTGCATACCTCTCTTGCGGTGTCTCTTCAATCTATAGTATGCAGCACCTGAAAATCTTCTTGGTGCTACCTCTCTGACTTCATTCCATACATCTTCACTACTCTTGAACTCAAAATCTCCACCCATCTTACTATCTATCATAGTTAACACTTCCCAATCATCGGGCAGATCACTCTGGATAAGAGGTTGGGATAAGTGTAGACGACGCATAGCATTGATATATACTCCCGTCTTCTCATATGCTGATTTGACACCTATGACTATATCAGCCATCTGTGCTATATTTGTCATAAATAGCTCTTGTACCATGATAAACTCTAGATCTTTTAGTGCTTTGTTGATATGGTTGATATTTGGGTGTATATGAGAGATATCTTCACCCATATTGAGTAGGGCTTTGATCTTGCCATCTAACATAGCATCTATGAGCTGTGGTGTCATCAATCCTATCTCTTTGGGATCTTGGTAGTCTGGTGCATAGTATGGTAGACATCCCATATCACAAGCCCCTTGGACATTGTTTTGACCTCTTAGAGGCATCAGACCTGCTCCGCTTTTGCCTATATTGCCTGTCATCATAGCTAGGTGTGTGATAGCCATCACCGCATATGAACCATCTAGATGCTCTGTGATACCCAATCCCCAAAATATCATAGATTTTTTGACTGCGTACTCTCTAGCTATATTTGGTATCATCTTTGATAGATACTCATACCCTTTGATCTCTTGAGCAAACTTTGGATTTGCATATGGGTCATTGAGTATCATCTCTTTGAACTCATCGAATCCCTTTGTACGATTGGAAATAAAGTTTTTATCATACAGCTCCTCATCTATGATGACAAATGCCATCATATTGAGTATCATTAGATTGCTCTCATATGGTATGATAGAGTTATATTTTGCAACTTTTGATAGCTTTGTCTCTCGTACATCAATGAGAGCTAGATTGTTATGGGTCTTTGCCATATCTACCATACGATTGGCTATGATGGGGTGTGCTTCCATTGTATTTGAGCCTATTACTATCATAAACTCTGTCTCATATATATCATTGTAGGGGTTGGTAGCTGCACCCTCTCCTATAGTAGCTTTCATACCTTTGAGAGATGGTGAGTGGCAGACTCTAGCACAGTTGTCTACATGTGGAGACTCCATAGACTCACGACAAAATTTTTGGAAAGCATAGGCACTCTCACAAGATGTTCTTGCTCCACCTATAGCACAGAAGCTATCTCCACCATATCTCTGCTTGATCTCTGAGAGTTTCATAGCTGCAGCAGTAGTAGCACTATCTATATCACAGCTCATATAGTGACTATCAAACTCTACTAGCTTATCTGATATGAGATCTCTTATGTGTGGATTTTTGTCTAAAAACTCTTTTTTTATACGAGGTTCTCTTATGCGGTCGTGTGCATCTATAAAGTCATATCCATATTTGCCTTTTATGCATAGTTTGCCTTGAGATACTACCCCATCCTTTTGAGCAAAGATTTTTACTATTTTGTTATCTTCTACCTGAGCAGTAATATCACACCCTACACCACAATATGTGCAGACACTCTCTACCTCTTGGGTTGCAAACCTTTTTGTCATAAATCTACCTTCCTATAATATTTTATCCCAAATTATGCATTAGAGATCATAAAACTAGCATAAGTCATTGCACTGTGGGCATCTACAAACAATCATCGCCAGACTCAAATCGTTTGCAAATACCACAATAGAAGTACCTGATACTATTTTTCATAACCTTACTGCTAAAATAGCCTCATTGTATCTGATATTTTGCTATTGTTAGATGGTTGGTGAACTCTCTTTTGTTGAGTTTGTCTCTTTCCATTCTTTTTGACATCTATAAATCTCTTTTTTGGTATTTTAAATGTCGCTTTCTTGTGACCTGTGCTTGATTCCCATATCATCTGGTCATATAGATATATATCATTTTTGAAATATGCCAATCCATCCTCTTTGTATACAGTAAAATAGATAATATGGACTGGTATAGCTTTTGTCAACCTGATAGTAGTTGGCTTGAGAGTATCTAGTATCTGCTGTATCCGCTCTTGAGTATAGTTGCCTCTTGTATGTTCAAGTAGTATATTCATCAGATCAAAAGGTTTATCTACACGCATACAACCTGAGCTATAGATCTTGTATCGTCTCTCTAGCAACTCCTTGTTGTCTGTATCATGTAGATATACTGCATACTTATTTGGAAACATAAACTTAATGCGTCCTAGTGCATTGTTATCACCAGGGTATTGCACAAATCTATATGGGACATGCTTTTTACTAAATTCATAGGGGTCAAGCATCTCACTTGTCACATCTATCTCTTTTTTTCCAGAGAATACTCTGATATTATTCTCTTTGAGATAGAGTGGATTCTCTCTAAATACATGTATGAGATCTCTTTTGATAAGATTGTCAGGTACTGTCCATGTGGGATTGAGTACCATATATGTCATCTCGTCGCTAAATATAGGAGTAGGTCTATCTATCCTACCTACTACTATACCTGTCTTGAAAACTCTTTGACCATTGCGGTAATATCTAAGATTGAAGTCAGGTATATTGACCTCTATATACTCATTTTCGAAGCTTCTAGGGTATAGTTTGCACTTATCTAAGTTTGCTATGATCTGTTGGATATTTTTCTTTACTGGTAGATTTAGATAGTATGTCATAACTTTATCTACTTTTCCATCTACTTTTAGATTGTATCTTCTCTGATATGTAGTGACAGCTCTTTGAAGCTGAGTATCAAAATTTTTATTGATAGGTGCATTTTTGGGTAGGTCACCTGATATCTGTAGGTGCCTTTTGATATCTATTATGATATCATCTCTATCACCTAATTTGTAGATATTGTTAGTATATTTGATCTTTGGAAGCTTGGACATCATACGATAATCTTTGAGCATCTCTATAAGTAACCTATATCTATCTACCATTGGAAGCAGAGAGTAGAGATAGCTATCTATATCTCTACTCTCTATAGCTTGGATGATACTCTCTTGAGATGGCATATCTTTGGGTGTGATCTCCCATTTTGCCTCTATGTCATCACTAGCTTTGAGTGCTCTCATCTTCTTTTGAAGTAGTCTCCAATCTACATCTCCTTGCACTATAAAGCGTACTAAGCTTACAAAGCTATTGCTCAATAATACATCAAGCCTAGCATATATCTCTATCTTCTTTTGGGATGAGATTTGATTGTTATCTATAAGAAAAAATAGATGTTTTATCTTTTTGCTACCTAGTGGTTTGTTTTTGTAGTTATATAGTGGGTTGTTGAGTGCTTTTATGAGTTGGGATTGTTGATGTTTGTTGTTGTTGCCTATCCATATGGGTATAAATCCATTTCTCTCATAGAGTGCTTGGATTATGGCTCTATTTCGACCCTTTAGTTTGGTATCTATAGTTGATTGGATAGATAGACTTATAGCTTCATTTGATATGACTCCTGCATATATATAGATCGTATTAGTTATTAGCCATACTATAATCAATATTCTTTTCACATTCTCTCCATATTTATATTATATAGTCTCTATAATAATTATAGTGAAAAAAGATTAATTTTTATGCAGAAAGGGGGAATTAGATATATTAATAGTAACTACCAAGTCTTAAGACTTGGTAGTGTAAGATAGTTAAGTATCTTAGAACTTGTAAGTTACACCGAAGTCAATAACATTGAAGTCCATGTCAAAGTTTACATTACCGTAGTTAACTGTATCTTCATCGCTATCATCATTATATAGTACTGTATAGTCTACGAAGATAGATACATTTGGAGAGAATGCATACTCAGCACCTATACCCCATGAGAAACCATCTGTATCTGTATCATCTTCCCAGTTGTTATCACCATCAAGAGTAGAGTCAACACCAGCATAACCAAGGAGAGCATATATGTTAAATCCATCTGCTACAGGGAACATAGGCTTAATATAGATACCATAAGCATCAAAACTTAGGTCACCAACTTCACTACCGATTAGACCATCTGTACCACCAGTATTTAACCATGAACCATCAGAAACACCAAACCAGTATCTACCCTCAACTGCTACATATGAGTTGAATTTATATCCAGCTTGAAGCATAATCTCACCAAAAGAGTCATCCCATAGGCTTACTGTGTTGTCAAATGGACCATTAACTGTAGTCAAATCAGCTGTTGTGTTAAGAACTGCATAACCCAAACCTAAATAGAGACCATTATCTGCTACTTCTTCTACTACCTCTGGTACTGTTACTGTTGGCTCTTCTATTGGTGCTATGTCTCCACCTGCTACTGCGAATGTACTCATTGCTGCTACAGCTACTGCTGATAATACGATATTTTTCATAATATCTCCTTGATTAATTTTTATATGATGAGATTATAACATATGATATTTAAAAATGTCAAGTGTTTTTGCCAATTTGTTAATAATTTGTTAATAATTTGTCTATTTTCTGCTAATATTTGCTTCAAATAGGTATTGATGCTCTTTTGGAAGAGTTTCATAGAGCATATAAGCCATATCTCTTATCTCCCAAAGAGCTGCTTTGTTACTACGAAGTGATAGGAAATTTTGGAGAGATCGTGCATTTATACTCCAAGTTAGCTCTGTTTTGTAGCTCTCTGGTAGACAGAATTTGGCTATATCATTGCTGACTCCACTCTGTAGTATCTCTTGTAGATTGTTGAGAGCTTTTATAGATGCACGATCTACCATCTCATTACCTGTAAGTACTATAAATCTACTAGCACCCTCATAGTCATCTTCCCCAAAAGCTTCGCTATCTTTGAGTTCTTTGAGTGTATATCTAGTACTCTTTACACTTAGACTTGCTATGCGGTGACGAGCTAGTTCTTGTAAGAGTGCTCGGCTGATACCTTGTATATAAAATGTATATACTAGATGCTCCATAGTAGATGCGTGTTTGTATTTGTTGCCTACTCTATCTATGAGGGCTTTATCTCTCTCTCCTCCATCATCACTCTTGTCAAAGCTCTGCCAACATGTACGGATGGCATGAGCACAAACCTCCAATGGTGTATAGTGCATTAATGTGATATTCATTATGGTATCCTTGCAGAATAGTATTGAGTTTGGTAAACAGACTCTATTAATTTTTGTATTGATTATACCATAAGGATATAAATGAAACCAACTGAGAGATTTTTTGGATTTGAAGAGGATTTTAGGGAGCCCTTTGCAAGAGATAGAGATAGAGTACTTCACTGTAGCTCTTTTAGACGATTGGAGTATAAAACACAAGTCTTTCTCAATCATGAGGGTGACTACTTTCGTACAAGACTTACACACTCTTTGGAGGTGAGTCAGATTGCTAGAACTCTATCAAGGATGCTCCATCTCAATGAGACACTCTCTGAAGTGATAGCACTTTCACATGATTTGGGTCATACGCCATTTGGGCATATCGGTGGTGACATGTTGGATAAATTGCTCAAAGATGATGGTCATCCACTAGGTTTTGAACACAATTTTCAATCCTTTAGGGTATTGACAAAGCTTGAGAAGAGGTACAAAGATTTTGATGGTCTCAATCTTACTTTTGCTACATTAGAGGGTGTACTTAAACACTCATACCCATATAAAAAACCATTTTTAGATAATATAGATAACTCATTTGCACTTGATAGGCATCCATCTCTTGAGGCTATGGTAGTAGATCACGCTGATGAGATAGCATACACAAGTCATGATATAGATGATGGTATCAAGTATGGACTTATAACATTTGATGATCTGATGAATGATGAGTTATCTATGAGAGTTGATGATATGGTGAGAGAGGAGGGGGTGAGTAGGGGGGAGTCGCTATATCGTCATAGGTTTGTAGCTGCTCTCATCAAGATACTTGTAGAGGATTTCATAGCTCACTCAAAAAGCAATATTGATATGTATAGAGAAGAGCTACCTATCTCTGCCAAACTTGACTCATCAATAGAACTACCTGTTGGATTTAGTAGTGAGAGAGCTACTCAGCTAAAGAAGCTAAAAAAACTACTCCATAGAGAGCTATATAAGCATCCAAAAATTTCTATGAAGATGTATGCTGGGAAAGAGTGCATAAAAGGCTTATATAGGGCATTTCGTGACGATAATGACCTCCTCTCCAAAAAAGAGAAAAATTTAATGCAGATTCGCAATGAACCAAGAGTCATAGCAGACCATATAGCATCTATGACAGATAGATATGCCATCAAGACATATCAAGAGATATATGGCTTCTCTTTTAGTTAGTTAGAGAGATCTATCAAGATAGTAGATTTTGAGTCATTGTAGTATTGATCCCAAATTATATATTGGGATCATAAAACTAGCACAAGTTATTGCACCGTGGGCATCTGCAAACAATCATCGATTTAAACTTAAATTTTTGCAAACACTCACGGTACAAGCACTTGATACTATTTTCATAATTCTAAAATCTATATGTGATACCAACTACAGGACCATATGATACTGTATCGTAGGCAAATCTATCTTCTCTACCTACCTCTCCATCTTCATAATCTACCCATATAGATCTCATGTGCATATCTACTTGCCAATCTTCATTGATATCATATAGGAGACCTAGCTCTATTGTCGAAGAGAAATCTGAGCCTATACCAAAACCAGCTACATCTGCTCTAGCTCTAATGTGCCAATCATCAGCTATAGGTGTAACCCACACTAGACCTATAGTAGGGTCATACCAGTCAAAAGTCTTCTCTTTAGTATAGGATTTTATGGTCATATCCAGAGCGACACGCCACCATCTAAGTCCACCATAGTAGTCTATATAACCTCTCTCTAGTGGAACTCGATATGTTGCAAATGCCTCTAAGATCCCTTGAAACATCCCCAAATTGACTGCATTGGTAATATCCTTGCCTAAGTTCATAAAACTATAATCTAACCATAATCCCCAACCACTATCTTGGTGAGCCTCAAGGTGTGCCATTATACCCATCTTTAGGGTATCTACGATACTCCTAGGAGACATGTCTATAGTGATACCCTCTATTGAGTCTTCACCATCTAAAAACAGCCTTTTATAGCCCATTGATGCATCTCCTTCCATCCAAGGAGCAAAGGCGTATAGTTGAAACTCATAACTCAAACCACTCTGCTCTATTGGTGCAACTATGGCTTCAGAGGCTATAGGAGTATTTCCACCTGCACTCAATATAGAGAGAGATGCTACTATTGACAATATAGCAGTATTAATTTTTTTCATTTTTTACCTTTATCATGATGTTATATCTAGTCTATTTTTTGAATACTCTTTTAAATATACTATCCACATTTTTAGTATAATACTCAAAATTAAAGCACTCTCGTATCTCCTCTTCACTAAGTTTGCTTCTAAGTTCATCATCTGCTAGTAGATGGTTTAGATATAGTGATTCACCCTTTTTGTTGGTAGTGGCTTTGCCCTGTTGTATCTCTTCCCACACTTTCATAGCATTTCTTTGGACTATCTTGTAAGCATCTTCACGACTGACACCTTTGAGAGGTAGCTCTAGTAATACCCTTTGTGAAAATACAAGTCCACCTGTGAGATTGAGGTTTCTCATCATATTTTTAGGCATTACTGTGAGATTGGCTATGACATTGTTCATACGGTGTAGCATAAAATCTGTAGTGATAAAGGCATCAGGTAACCAAAATCTCTCTGTAGAGCTATGGGATATATCTCTCTCATGCCAAAGAGCTACATTCTCCATAGCAGGTATAGCGTAAGCTCTTATCATCCTAGCCAATCCTGTGATATTTTCTGTGAGGATTGGATTTCTCTTGTGTGGCATAGCAGAGCTTCCCTTTTGACCTTTGGCAAAGAACTCTTCAGCCTCATAGACCTCTGTCCTTTGCATATGTCGTATCTGTACAGCAAACTTCTCTATCGTAGAAGCCATTAGTGCTAGAGATGTAGCTAGACGAGCATATCTATCTCTTTGGATTACTTGATTTGATGCAGGGGCTGGTTTGAGTCCCAACTCTCTACAAGCATACTCCTCTAGCTTTAGTGGTGCGTGAGCGAAGTTGCCCATAGCTCCACTTATCTGACCTACACTGATGACCTTCATAGTCTCTTTGAGGTTTTTGAGGTGTCTAGCCATCTCATCATACCATACAGCAAGAACTAGCCCAAATGTGATAGGCTCTCCATGTATACCGTGGCTTCTACCGACCATCAGAGTATACTTATGCTCTTTTGCTCTTCTTTTGATAGATTTCATTATCATCTTGACATCTTTGATGACTATCTTTAGACTAGCTCTCATCTGTAGTGCTACAGCAGTATCTACAGTATCGCTACTTGTCATTCCATAGTGAAACCATCTACTCTCTTCACCCAAACTCTCACTCACACTTGTAGTAAATGCTATAAGGTCATGACGAGTAATAGCCTCTATCTCATCTATCCGCTCTACACTAAATGTGGCATTTTTGATTATCTTCTTGGCATCCTTGTCGGGGATCAGACCCAATCTATTCCAAGCCTTCACTACAGCCTTTTCTACATCTAGCCATGCCTTGTATCTAGCATACTGCGTCCAGTTGTCACTCATCTCATCTCGTGCATATCTCTCTACCATTATGATCACCTTGATATTAATATGTTACTATTCTATCAAAATAGCAGTTATGAAGAGGTAAAAGATGCCATTTGTCAAAAAGAGTTTTAGGGTAAACGGGGAGGTAAAAGCATTTCTATATCTCATCAGAGAGTTTGGTCTCTCTCAAGGTGAAGCACAAAGAGTCATATCCAAGGGTAGGGTTCTTGTGGATGGTAGATCTATAAGGAGTAGCTCCACTCTGATATCAGGAGATATAGAGATAGTCTATTTTGAGCCAAAAAGCAGGGGAGTCAAGCCACTATTTCGGACGAAAGATTTTTTGATATATGATAAACCTAGTGGAGTTTTGGTTCACCCAAATACTATGGCTACAGAGTACTCTATGTTAGATGAGATTAGAGCTATATCAGGTGATGATGCCAATGGTGTACATCGTATAGATATGGAGACATCAGGGCTATTGATGGCTAGTTGTCACAAATCTTCAGAGAGAGAGTTGAAGGGGATATTTGAGAGTAGGGGGGTTAGAAAATCATATCTAGCTTGGGTAGATGGTAGGATAGATAGAGAGTTTGAGGTAGATAGTGCTATCAAAACTAGAGATGACTATAGTATATCCAAACATAAAGTAGAGATAAATCCAGATGGCAAATCTGCACTAACACACTTTGTACCACTCAAATATGATGAAAAGTTAGATGCCACCTTGTTGGCTTGTTATCCCCATACAGGAAGAACTCATCAGATAAGAGTACATCTGTTTCACGTGAAACATCCCATACTTGGTGATCCTATCTATGGTACAGAATTTAAGTATGCCAATGATTATTTGGAGGGTAGATTGTCATTGCTAGATAGAGAGATATATACAGGTGCAACTAGACTTATGCTACATGCTAAGAGTCTGGAGTTCAAATATAAACATAGCTATTACATAGAGAGTAGGGTAGATTTTGAGAGTATGAAGAGTTTGATATTTGAGAGAGATAGAAGAGGGTTCAACAGATAAGGACTCTTCTCTTGTTTTCATTTGTCCTGAGATAGAGAAAGAACCTCCTCCTCAAAACTTTGGAGCTTGGACTTCACTCCAAGAGTCCCATGAAGTGGGATATCATTTACGGGACTAAAGTCCCTGCTCCAAAATATGGTGATTCTTTTGCACTCTCAGGATGAATTAGAATGAGCAAATTAATTATCTCTTTAAGCCTTTTATCCAAGATTCCATCCACGCATTTACTTCTGGTCTTGGTGTTTCCAAAAATTCTAAAACAAAACTATTTTCTGTTTCAATCATTGCAATTGATTTAGGTCTAAATGCTAATATTTCTATATTTTTTATTGTATGTCCAAAACAAAAGATTAAATTTTTAGCATCTAAAACAGTATCTATAATTTGACCATTAAGTTGTTTTGTATGTGCATAATGGTCAAAAACAGTAATAAAACCTGCTTCTTGATTTTCTTCAATTTTTACTTTAAAATATTCTACAATTTCAGATATGCTTGAAAAGTCAGTCTCACTTTTTAAAATCTCCATAGCATACATAGGGTGCGTATCTAATAATATAGTTCTTGTCATAATTTTCCTTTAATTATTTATTTCAACCCAAATTATATATTAGAGATCATAAAATTAGCATAAATATCATTACATCATGAGTATCTGCAAACAATTATCTATTAACTTTTTGTCTAAACTAAAATTCTTTGCAAACGCTCAGGGTAGAAACACTTGATGTTATTTATCCCCAAATTATACTAGTTTTACTTATTCTTTAGCTCTAAAGTCTGTAAAGGAAGCTCCTCTTCTAAACTCTTGGAGCTTGGACTTCAGTTCAAAAGTCCTATGAAGTGGGATAACATCTACGGGACTAAAGTCCCTGCTCCAAAAAGATGATGGTTTTTTTGCACTCTCAGAATGAGATTGTGAAAGAACTTCTTTTTCTAAACTTTGGAGCTTGGACTTCACTCCAAGAGTTCCATGAAGAGGGGATATCATTTACGGGACTAAAGTCCCTACCCCAAAAAGATGGTGGTTCTTTTGCAATCTTAGGATAGGTGGAAACTAACTAGCTAATAGACCATAGGCTACTTCTCCTCATCACTTCTAGCCTCTTTTATAAACCACCAACTACCAATACCTACTACCATTATGATAAATCCAAATAGTACTTCATCTACTCCTGGCATATCTACTCTCCTCCTTTTTCTTGTTCTCTTAGCTGTCCACATGCTGCTGATATATCTAAGCCTTTGGACTCTCGTATAGTGCAATGCAGTCCTCTGCTTGTAAGATACTCTTGAAATCTTTGCATATCTTTGTCACTTGGTCTTTTAAACTCTGTTCCACCATATGGATTGAAGTATATTAGATTTACTTTGGCTTTGATACCATCTAGTAGGGAGAGCAGTTTTTTAGCAGAGGCTAGTTGGTCATTGAGATCTTTGATGACTAGGTACTCAAACATTACTCTCTTTCTAGCATTGATAGGGAATGCTTTTACTGCATCTATAATAGATTGGATATTGTATGCTTTGTTGATAGGCATCAGCTCTTCTCTTAGTTTGTCATCTACGGCATGTAGAGATATGGCTAGGTTGATACCTAGATCCATTTTGCCCAATTTGACTATCTTGGAGCTAAGTCCGCTTGTAGAGATAGTCTGTCTATGTGTAGCTATAGCCATGCCATCGGGGTCACTAAATATCTGGATAGCTTTTACTACATTTTCAAGGTTATCAAGTGGTTCTCCCATACCCATAAAGACTATATTGAGCCTACGGTTTGCCTCTATATTATTGTGTTTTTTGACCATCACTAGTTGAGAGACTATCTCTCCAGCACTCAAATCACGCATAAAACCACCCTTTGCAGTGAGACAAAAGGCACACCCTACCTTACACCCTACCTGAGAGGAGATACAGACTGTATAACGCTCCTGATGCTTTATAGAGCCATCTTTGTGGTACTCTTTGTCTCTCATAAGTAGTAGTACTACCTCTACTGTGTGACCATCATGAAGCTCAAAGAGATATTTGCGACTTCCATCACGGCTATCTTGGACTGTAAGCATCTTGAGTGGTGTGAGAGTATATATACTATCTAACTCTTCTCTCATAGATTTGGGTAGATTTGCCATCTGCTCAAATGATGTGGCATACTTGTGGTATGTCCAGTTCCATATCTGCTTGGCTCTAAAAGATGGTTTTATCATATTTGACAACTCTTGTTTAGTGTAGTCTTGGAGTATTTTTTTCATATCTCTTCTTTATTGTTAAGCATTTTATATATCTATATAGACAAGATTGACCTATAAGATTTAGTTTTTTCGTCTACCTACTACATTTCTGATATACTCTATATTGCAATCATCATCACCATAAGGGCAGTTTCCATCTGGTATGCCCATAGATCTATCTGGTTTTGTTGATTGTTCTGTCTGGGTATCCTCTACTGTAGGTGGCTCTATTATATCTATATTTGGCTTTGTTGTATTGATATCACTACTGTTGGCGATATCTATCTTGATCTCCTTTGCAGATGCAAGGGATATCATAGATATGATAAGTATATATCTAAAGTGCATAGTTTATCTCCTCTCTAATATATTCCACTATTACACCATTGACTTTCACATGGTATACCATCTCCGTCACCATCCATTACTACACCTTTGCAGTTAGCCAAAAAGTATTTTGCCTCTTCGCATGAGTGCATCTGTGTACATCTAGTACGACCATCACATGAGAATGAGGATGGAGATTCATCATATATACTATAGTTTATCTTGAACTCTTTATCGCTAACTTTTGCTTTGCCTTTAGAGTTTCTATTTTTAAGTATCTGGTCATCATACTCGTTTATGGTATCTACTGAGGTATCTTTGTCATATTCACTTAGAGATTTATCTATAGGTACAATATCGTTACTTTCACCAACATAATCATTCTCATTTGATTGGGGTTGATTTACCATATAGTTATCTAAAAACTCATTATGAGTTGGTTGAGTATTGATATAGTACCATCCACCAAATAGTATGACTATTGTAATTAGCATATATTTCATATCTTAGATCCTTTGTTTGTAATTAGTTGCACCATTCGCTTTCACAGGGTATACCATTTGCCTCTTCACCCGCTATCCCCTTATCCAATTTGACATTGGGGCAGTTGTGCAAAAAAAACATAGCCTCTTCACATGAACGCATTTGGCTACAGTATCGCCTACCATCACATCTAAACTTAGGCTCTTTTGCTATGTCCCCTGCTGACAATGAGATAGATCTCTCGCTTACTCTATTGTGTAGAAGTAGATGATTGTAGTCATTTGGGATAGATGTACTTAAATTGATATCCATATCTTTTTTTTTCTTTGCTAAGTACTCTCTTAGAAATTTATCGTTGATATTCTCTTTTTTGATATAGTGAGAGTAGTAGTACCAGCCTCCTACAAGAGATATCAAAATAGATAAAATTATTTTCATACGATTCCCTTGGGCTCTTTTAGATATTTGATCTTGTTGGTAAAATAGATAGAGAGTCGATCTATAGCATCTCTATGATTGGCTAAAAAATCTTTGTGAGCATTTTCATCACAATAGTTAGTTACTATAAATATACCGCCAGTGGGGATATTTAATTCTTGACCTACTTTTAGTATAGAGAAAAACTCCATATTCTCCAGCTCAATATGTTCTTTGAGATAAAACTTTGATAGTGTAGAGTCTGTAGTGATATAGTTGCTAGAGTTGATTATTGTTTCACGTGAAACATCTTCAGATGTAGATATTATATTGTCTAGTGGAGTATATGCTTTATGGGTAAAGAAGCTATTTTCTATATTTGAAGCAGTTTTGGACTCTACTATATCAAATATATCATGGTTGCCATAGCTTCCTGCTGTACCTACAAAGAGTAAGAATTCTGGAGGATTTAGTAGACAAGCTCTAGTGAGATTGATGGCACTATTTATCATACCGATACCTATAGGGGTAGCAAACTCAAACTGTTCTATGTCACCTGCACATACTATCATCTTATCGTCTTACAGGTATATTATGTTTATGTAGATAATCTTTGAGATCCATTATATCTATCTCTTTGAAGTGAAAAATAGATGCAGCCAGTGCAGCATCAGCACTACCCAAAGTAAATGCCTCCTCAATATGCTTCATCGTACCAGCTCCACCACTAGCTATAATAGGGATATTTACTACCTCATTGATGCGTCTATTTAGATCATTATCAAAACCAGCCTTTGTACCATCAGCATCCATTGAGGTAATGAGTAGCTCTCCAGCTCCTCTATCATAAGCCTCCTTTGCCCACTCTATAGCATCCAATCCTGTATCGTTGCGTCCACCATGCGTAAAGATATGCCATTTGTCATCAGTCACTCGCTTTGCATCTATAGCTACAACTATACATTGAGAGCCAAATCTTTTTGCCCCTTCATCTATAAAGCTAGGTCGTTTTATAGCTGCTGAGTTGATACTAACTTTGTCACATCCTACATTGAGTAGATTGTATATATCAGATAGTTCTCTGATACCACCACCAACTGTAAGAGGTATAAAAACCTCTTTTGCTACTTCTCTTACTACATCTACTATGGTATCACGATTTTCATGTGTAGCACCTATATCTAGGAATGTTATCTCGTCAGCTCCTTCAATATTGTATCGCTTGGCTACCTCTACAGGGTCACCAGCATCCCTCAAACCTACAAAATTGACTCCTTTGACAACTCGTCCATTATTAACATCAAGGCATGGTATAATTCTTTTAGCAAAATAGTCCATTAGTTTCCATCTTTAAGTGTGATAAACCAAATATTTTGGGATATATAGTTTTTTATGATATCATTATACTCAAATTATCCCAAAATTAAGGCATTTTAGAGTATGATTGAGAGTGATTTAACCCAATTCGCAAATAAGCGGTTTGGACAGAATTTTTTAAAAAGTGATTTTTATATTCATAAAATCATCCAAGCGATATCCAATGATGATCTACCAGTTATAGAGATTGGACCTGGCTTAGGTGATTTAACTAAAGAACTCGTAAGAGTGAGAAGTGTCACAGCATTTGAAGTTGATAAGAGATTATGTGAGCATCTACAGAGTACTTTTAATGAGTCTATCCAATCAGGAAGACTAGATATTAAGTGTGGAGATGTGCTTGAGCGTTGGGGTAGTGGCAGTCTACTAGATAGACCATATCAGTTAGTAGCTAATTTACCCTATTATATTGCAACAAATATTATATTGAGAGCATTAAAAGATCCAAATTGCCAATCTATCTTGGTAATGGTTCAAAAAGAGGTAGCAGAGAGATTTTCTGCTAAAGCGGGTACGAGAGAGTTCTCTGCTCTATCTATATTGGCACAAAAAGTGGGTAAAGCTACTTTATGTTTCGAGGTAGAAGCAGAGGCTTTTATTCCTCCACCCAAGGTGACTTCTGCTGTGCTTTTGATCGAAAAAGATTATACAGAAGATGATGAAAATTTTGAAGCTTTTCTAAAAGTTGCATTTAAGCAGCCACGCAAAAAACTTTTCAAAAATCTATCTGTATTTTTTGACAAGGATAATGTTGCAAATCTCTTTAATAAACTGGATTTAGATCCAAATATCCGACCACATGAAGCTGAGATATCTATCTATCATCGCATATACAATGAACTAAAGGATATATTAGATGGACAAGAACAAAAGCAACGAGCCAAGCTCAAAACAAAACAATCCAAATAGAAGACCAAACCCACATAGAACCAATAGTGTAGAGGGTCAGTCACAAAATCGTCAATATACAAGTAGTAGATCGAACACAAATCGAAAACCAACCCATAACAATACTAAACATGATGGTGAGAGGACAGATAGTCAAAAAACTTACCAAAAACCAAAACCAAAACCAAAATCAAGCCAAAATCAAAACAGAAGACCTAGTAACAATAAAAAGCCAAATAGTCAAAATAGAAATAAAAATAGTGGAAATAAGAGTGGTGGGAAGAGAAGAAGAAATGAACCTACAAATGTCACAGAGGAGATGAAAAAATCTATTAAGATAAATAGAGAGGTTCAAGAGGCTAGACTTAATCCATGGAGACAGATAGATATAGCTTCCAAAGGTAGAGTACGGTTCACCCCACTAGGAGGACTTGGTGAGATAGGTGGCAATATAGCAGTATTGGAGACAGAAAATAGTGCTATTATTATAGATGTAGGAATGAGTTTTCCTGATGAGAGTATGCATGGTGTAGATATATTGGTACCTGATTTTAGTTATCTTCATATCATCAAAGATAAGATCAAAGCGATAGTGATTACACATGCACATGAAGATCATATAGGTGCTGTTCCATATCTCTTTAAAGAGTTGAAGTTTCCTATATATGGTACGCCATTAGCTTTAGCAATGATTGAGAATAAATTTAATGAACATGGTCTTAAAAACGATATAAGATTCTTCAATTTTATTACCAAAAGAGAGCAGTATGCTATAGGTGATTTCAAGGTAGAGTGGATGCACGCAACTCACTCTATCATAGATGCTTGTTCACTAGCCATAGAGACACCAGCAGGTACACTTATCCATACTGGTGACTTCAAGATAGATCATACCCCAATAGATGGTTATACTATGGATCTACATAGATTTGCATACTATGGAGCCAAGGGGGTACTATGTCTATTTAGTGATAGTACTAACTCTTATAACTCTGGTTTTACTAAAAGTGAAGCAGTAGTGGGCAATACATTTGATACTCTCTATATGTTGGCAAAGGGACGGATGATTATGTCTACATTCTCCTCAAATGTACATCGTATCTACCAAGCTATGGATAGAGCAGTTAAATATAACAGAAAGATATGTGTTATAGGTAGATCAATGGAGAGAAATATAGAAGTGACTAGAGCATTGGGGTATGTAGATATACCAGATAAACACTTCATAGAGCCTCATGAGATCAACAAATACTCAGACAATGAGATCATGATAGTCACTACAGGCTCTCAAGGTGAGGATATGGCCGCACTATTCCGTATGGCTACTAATGAACATAGGCATATCAAACTAAAGCCAACAGATACTATCATCATATCAGCTAAAGCTATACCAGGTAATGAAGCGTCAGTATCTAGGATGATGAACTATATTGTAAAGACAGGTGCAACTGTAAGATACCAAGATTTCGCAGATATACATGTATCAGGACATGCTGGTCAAGAGGAGCAAAAACTCATACTTAGATTGGTACAGCCTAAATTTTTCTTGCCTGTACATGGGGAGTATAATCATATAGCACAACATGCCAAAACAGCAGTCAAGTGTGGTGTAAATGAGAGAAATATACTTCTTATGAGTGATGGTGATCAGGTAGAGATCACGCCAAAATATCTCAAAAAAGTCAAGACTATCAAAACAGGTAAAACCTTTATAGACAATCAAAATAATGTAGAGATACATGATGATGTGATAGTAGATAGACAGAAATTGGCATCAGATGGTATCATCAATATAGTGATACAGATCTCTGAACAGACACGCAAGATGATAAGCAAACCTATAGTAATGACACATGGATTGGTTCCAGATAAACAAGATAAGAAGTTTGCCGAAGAGGTTACGCAACTCATAGAGACATTTTTGCAAAATGCCAAGCCTGAGCAGATTCTAACTGCAAAAATAGCAGAGAATGAGATCAGGTTGATAGTGAGAAAACATGTTGTTAGGATAAAAAAACTATACCCTATTATTATCCCTACACTGTTTTATGTTTAGTAGATCTAGTCAAGGATTTTAGTTGGATCTTATATCTATAGCCCGAGAGACATTTGAGATAGAGGCGGAGTCTCTTCTAAAGGCATCAAGAGAGCTTGATCAAAGTTTTGTAGATGCTGTTGAGTTGATAGAGTCTACAAGTGGCAAACTCATAGTTACAGGTGTAGGCAAATCAGGGCATGTCGGCGTAAAGATGGCAGCGACATTTGCTAGTACAGGAACAGCTAGTTTCTTTTTGCATCCTACTGAAGCTCTGCATGGTGATTTGGGTATGATAGGCAAAGGAGATAGTGTTATAGCTATCAGCTATAGTGGAGAGAGCGAAGAGCTTATCAAGATACTACCACATATCAAAAGATTTGAGATACCTCTCATAGGCATAACAGCAGACCCCAGCTCTACACTAGGCAGATATGCAGATGTTATACTATCTATAGTGGTAGACAAGGAGGCTTGTCCATTGGGTGTAGCTCCTACTACTTCTACTACTCTTACTATGGCTATGGGTGATGCTTTATCTGTAGTCTTGATGAAGAAGAGAGGTTTTAGAGAAGAGGATTTTGCATCATTCCATCCTGGTGGATCTCTAGGAAAGAGACTCTTTGTCAAGATCAAGGATCTAATGCGTCAAGATAATCTACCTATTATCAAAGAAGCTACTCCACTACAAGAGGCCATAGTGGTGATGAGTGAAGGCAAGTTAGGTAATGTGCTTATAGTAGATAGTAGTAATAGGCTCATAGCTATACTTAGTGATGGAGATTTGAGAAGAGCATTGATGAGAGATGATTTTGATCTATCTCATAAAGCTTTAGATTATGCTACAAAAGAGCCAAAGAGTTATAAAAATAGCGAACTCTTAGCTAGTGAAGCTCTAGAGATCATAGAGGAGAATCGCATACAGCTATTGATTATCACTGATGAGATCGGTAGAGTTGATGGTATATTGCATATCCACGATCTTGTTACCGCAGGTATCAAAAGATAGCTGTGGTTGATGCTATATAGAGCCTACTTCAAGTTTAAATCCTGACAATATCTTTTTGGTTTTTTTATCAATTTTTCTTTTTCTACTATTTTGATAGAATGAAGCTCCATCCATCATGCTCTTTATGTTTTAACTCTTCTAAAAACTTATCTGTATCGCTATATAGATTGTAATCAAGTGTATGCAGATAGCTATACCATAGATATCTGTTATTTATTATCTTGTATATATATCTATTTTGATCAGCTATACTGTATTGACCCATTCAAATATACTGTTTTGTGCTATCTCTACAGGTTTTGGATCACTTGTTATATCCTGCATAACCTTTTTGCTATAACTATATCATTAGAGCCTGACTCTACAAATCTTAATTCAACGGTAGTCTTGTTATTGAGTATTGTTGTATCATCACCTAGCAACTATACTCATCAGGGTAGAGTTCTTTTGAATTTAAAGATTATATAGTAAAAAGATAAATAATAGGTATATGAGAGTACCTCTCCCCAGATCCCTGCGGCACTCGGTAGAGGAGGGTGGGCTGCTATGTTCCCATCCTGACCCAGTATCCTCCAATGCCGTTGCACAGGTCTAGAAAGAGGCACTCAAAGTACCTTAGTACTCTCAGTGCCTCTTTTGTAGATTCGTATTGTAGCAGAGTAGATCTTAAATATAAATTATGATATCAATATCTACTTAGATGCCATCCCAAATGGTAGGGGCATGGATATAGTTTGAGTCTGATTTTTTTGCTTCTATAAGTATACTCTATCTGCTTTTGGGCATCTTTTCTACTCTTGTATAGATATTTGAACTCTTTTTTACCATCAAGACAGAAGCAGCTATCAATATCCTCAAGTTTATCTCTTTTGGATTGGTTGTCATATAGTAGAGTTTTTTTGATACTCTCTATATGCTCTTCTAACTCTTCTATATTATCTACATGATAATATTTTAGTATCTCTTTATCTGTGTACATTGAGAGATGTCTATATACTCTTTTTATAGTAGCAAATGCTGTATTGCTATTTTTTATTCTCTTTTTTATCGGTTTTAGAGTTTTTTTGAGACTCATTTCTATAGTAAATTTATCTTTTTAATATCCTAGGGAGTGTTATCCCCTCTTGTTTGTGATATTTACCTCTTCTGTCACTATAAGTAGTTTCACACTGCTCATCACCTTGCAAAAATAGTACTTGAGCTATACCCTCATTGGCATAGATTTTGGCAGGTAGTGGAGTAGTGTTGGATATCTCTATAGTGATATGCCCCTCAAAGCCTGGCTCAAATGGAGTCACATTGACTATGATACCACATCTAGCATAGGTACTCTTACCTAAGCATATAGCTAGTGTATCACTAGGCATCTTGAAGTACTCTATAGTCCTAGCAAGTGCGAAAGAGTTGGGTGGCACTATACATACATCACCCACAAAGTCCACTACATTTGCATGGTCAAAATCTTTTGGGTCTATCACAGTAGAGTTGACATTGGTAAATATCTTAAATTCATTACTTACTCTGATATCATACCCATAACTACTAAGTCCATAACTCACTACACCTTCACCTACTAACCCTTCGCAAAATGGTTCTATCATAGATTCATTGAGTGATTTTTCTCTGATCCACTTATCTGACTTGAGTCCCATCTCTACCCCTCTGCTCTATTTGTAGATATGAAATCTATAGCATTTTTGATCCTATCTATAGTCTCATCTCTACCTATGATAGCCATGATTTCATCCATACCAGAGCCTCTCATAGAGCCTAGTAGACTTACTCTAAGTGGTTGGGCTATCTTACCAAATCCTATACCCTCCATCTCTACAAAACTCTCCAATACCTTGTGATAATCAGCAGGTATATGAAGTTCACTATCCCACTCTTGCAAGATATTTATAAATTTTGACAAGATAGTATCGGCTTCACCTTTAAATGCTTTTTTAGATGCTTTTGGATCATATGATTTGGGAGCATTGATGATCAACTCTATCTGCTCAGCTAACTCTACTAGAGTTTTACCCCTCTCTTTGGTAGCATCTAATAGCATCTCCAATCTATCATGACCATCTATCGCGACACCATAATCTTTGAGTATAGTGGCCAATCTATTATTGGTCATATTTTTGATATAGTGTGCATTTAACCATAGAAGTTTGTCCAAATTGTAACTAGATGCACTCTTGTTGATATCTTTTGGGTCAAATAATTCTATCATCTCATCTATAGAGAATATCTCTTGGTCTCCATGACTCCAACCCAATCTCACCAAAAAGTTGAGAAGTGCCTCTGGTAAGAAACCTAACTTTTTATACTCCATCACATCTGTGGCACCATCTCTTTTGGATAGTTTTTTACCCTGCTCATTATTTATCATAGCCACATGGTAGAATTTTGGTATATCAAAGCCCAAAGCCTCATATACTACTATCTGTTTGGGTGTATTGTATAGATGATCATCACCACGAATTACATCACTAAGTCCCATTAGGGCATCATCTATAGCTACTACAAAATTATAAGTTGGTGTTCCATCACTTCTAGCTATGATAAAGTCATCTACCTCTTCAGACGAGATAGTTATCTCACCTTTGACTCCATCTACAAATACTATATCCCCACCAAGAGGTGCTTTTATACGGATCACTGGATCTATACCATCAGGTGGAGTACCTTCAAAGTCACGATAGCGACCATCATATCTAGTCCGCTCTTTTCGTGACATCTGCTCCTCTCTAAGGTTATCTAGCTCCTCTTTGGTCATATAGCATCTATATGCTTTTCCCTCATCCAATAGTTGCTCTATATACTTTTTGTATATATCAAATCTTTGAGACTGATAGATAACTTCGCCATCATAGTCCAATCCAACCCAATCAAAAGCCTCTATGATAGCTCTTAATGCTTCTTGTGAATTTCGAGACAAATCTGTATCCTCTATACGAAGTAGAAATTTACCACCATTGTGTTGGGCTGTCAACCATGAAAATAGTGCTGTACGAAGACCACCTATATGTAGATATCCTGTTGGGGATGGAGCAAAACGAGTAATTGTCATATGAAACCTTGGAAATAAATTATTGAAATAATAGCAAAATTGAACTCAAATTATAGTTATTATGCTAAAATCTCATCTAAAAAAGAGGTATATAGATGATGGGTGATATGTGGTGGATTGCCCTTGGTACTTTTATGGTCTCTCTATCTATTCAATATATAGTGATAAAAATCTCTCATAAGTATAGTTTTTTTATGGATCTACATACTGATGAAAAACCACAAAACTTTCATACTGATACTACACCAAGAGCAGGGGGAGTAGGTATCATAATCTCTATGTTTTTTCTACTCTTTACTGTTTTAGGATGGAAGATGCTACTATCATTGATTTTAGCATTTTTGAGTGGGATTTTTGAAGATTTTCACCACTCTATCAAACCTAAGATTCGTCTAATTTTGCAATTTATAGCTGCATTGTCATCAGTAGTTTTGACTGATTCTGTTGTTACATATTTGGGTTTTGATTTTACTCTTAGTTATGATATTGGAGTAGCATTGAGTATATTTGCTATCATTGGTATGATGAATGCTATTAATATAATAGATGGGTTCAATGGTTTAGCTTCTAGTATAGTTACACTTATACTGCTATCATTTGGCATAGTTGCATATCAGGTGGGAGATAGTGAGATTTTAGATATTATAACTATTGCAATCTCATCAATATTTGCATTTTTTCTATTTAATTTTCCAAAAGGTAAGATATTTTTAGGTGATGGTGGTGCATATCTTTTGGGATTTATTGTTGCGACTATAGGTATATCTCTGGCTGGTCACTATGAAAAGGTTAGTCCTTGGTTTGTCTTGACAATACTTATATATCCTGTATGGGAGGTGATATTCTCTATCATTCGTAAGCTTATAGCTCATAGATCACCACTAGAACCAGATTCACTACATATGCACATGCTTGTCTATAAGAATATTACCCATAACAACTCTCTAACATCTATAGTAATAGTGACCTCTTCGGCACCATTTATACTTATACCAACTCTATATGCCAATAACTCTATAGCAAATTTTGAGACCATGATGGTATATATTGTGCTATATACTTTTATATATTTATATTTGGTTAGAAGGGAGGGTTAACCCGAATTATGCATTAGATAATTTGGGTTGAAATTCTCTTATAAAATATCAATTTATATCTCATAATACTCCCCAAACCTACTTTTAGATATAATCGCATAATTTTATAGAGTAGAGTTTTATAAAATTCTAATGAAATGCGAGGAAATCAAGTGATAACACTAAAAGAGGCATTGACAAAGAGTAGAGATGAGTTGGCTCAGTTGAGAGTAGAACTTGAAGTAAAAGCTAAAGAGAGTGGACTCAATGCATATATAGGTTATGAGAGTTCAGGTGAGGGTGTACCGATACTGATCAAAGATAATATCCAAGTTAAGGATTGGTCGGTTACTAGTGGCTCTAAGATACTACAAGGTTATATAGCACCATATGAAGCAACAGCTATTACCAATCTCAAATCAAATGGAATGATGGCATTTGGTAGAGCCAATATGGATGAGTTTGCTATGGGTTCTACTACAGAGAGTAGCTACTATGGTGCTACTCTCAATCCTCACGATACTTCACGAGTAGCAGGTGGTTCATCTGGTGGTTCTGCTGCTGCGGTGGCTGGTGGATTGGCTATAGCAGCATTGGGTTCTGATACAGGAGGTTCTATCAGGCAACCTGCTGCTTATTGTGGATGTGTTGGGTTTAAGCCCACATATGGGAGAGTGAGTAGATTTGGACTTGCTGCATATGCTTCATCACTAGATCAGATAGGACCAATTACCCAAAATGTAGAGGATGCAGCTATACTATATGATGCTATAGCAGGATATGATCCTAAAGACTCTACTAGTGCAGATGTAGATATAGTCTCTATAGCCCAAAATTTGGATGTCGATAGGAAGCTAACTATTGCAGTCGTAGATAACTACATCTCTCAGGCAGATGAGGATACACAAAAGGCATATAGTGATACTATAGAGTTGCTCAAGAGTGCAGGACATACGATACTACATAAAGATATGACAAATACCAAATATGATATAGCTACATATTATATAGTAGCTACAGCTGAAGCAGCTACAAACTTAGCTAGATTTGATGGTGTTAGATATGGTAGAAGAGCAGAGGGTGAAAATCTCTCTCAACTATACTACAATACACGAAGTGAAGGGTTTGGAGAGGAGGTAAAGAGGAGGATACTTTTAGGTAACTTTGTACTCTCATCAGGATATTATGATGCATATTATCTCAAAGCACAAAAGGTAAGACATCTTATCCGTGATGAGTTTGAAAAGATATTTGATGAGGTAGATCTCATACTATCACCAGTAGCTCCTAGTATAGCTCCAAAGATAGGTAGTATAGAAGACCCACTAGAGATGTATAAGAGTGATATGTATACTATAGCCATCAATTTAGCAGGACTACCAGCTATTAGCATTCCTGTATCAAATAGTAGTGAGGGGATGCCTATAGGATTGCAACTCATTGGTAGAGCATTTGATGAGCAGGTAGTTTTCGATGGAGCAATGAGCTTAGAACGAGTAATAAATCAGACCAAATAAAGGATATCTATGAGAATCAAACACAGAGCATTGACTTTTGAGGATGTACTTCTAGTACCACAACACTCTACAGTATTGCCAAAAGAGGTGAGTTTAGAGACAAAACTTACAAAGAGAGTATCTCTAAATGTTCCTATAGTATCAGCTGCTATGGATACAGTTACTGAATATAGAGCAGCAATAGCTATGGCAAGGCTTGGTGGTATAGGAGTTATCCATAAAAATATGGATGAGGATACACAAGCCTTGCAAGTCAAAAAGGTCAAAAAGAGTGAGAGCGGTATCATAATAGATCCTATATTTATAGGTCCTAAAGCTTTGGTATCAGAAGCTGATAAGCTCATGGGAGAGTACCATATATCAGGTGTTCCAGTAGTATCAGATGATCAAACTCTCATAGGTATCATTACCAATCGTGATATGAGATTTATCACAGATATGTCTCTTTCTGTAGAAGATGTTATGACCCCTATGCCATTAGTGACAGCTAGTAAAGGTACTACGCTAGATGAAGCCTCTAAGGTGCTACAGAGACATAAGATAGAGAAGCTACCTATTGTAGATGAGCATGATAAACTTATAGGGCTTATCACTATCAAAGATATAGAGAAAAAAGAGCAGTACCCAAATGCAAATAAAGATAAGTTTGGTCGCCTTAGAGTAGCAGCAGCAATTGGTGTAGGACAATTAGAGCGTGCCAAAAAGCTAGTAGATGCAGGAGTAGATGTGATAGTACTTGACTCTGCACATGGACACTCACAGGGTATATTGGATACTGTTAAGCAGATAAAAGAGACTCTTGATGTAGATGTGATAGCTGGTAATATAGCTACTAAAGCTGCAGCACAAGATCTCATAGATGCAGGTGCTGATGCTGTTAAGGTAGGTATAGGACCAGGGTCTATCTGTACTACTAGGATAGTAGCAGGTGTAGGAGTACCACAGATATCAGCTATAGATGAAGTAGCACAAGTAGCCAATAGATCAGGAGTGCCAGTGATAGCAGATGGTGGTATCAGATACTCGGGAGATATAGCCAAAGCTTTAGCTGTAGGTGCTAGTTCGGTGATGTTGGGATCTGCTCTTGCTGGTACACTTGAAGCACCAGGAGATATAGTACTGCTCAATGGTCGACAGTTCAAAGAGTATAGAGGTATGGGGAGTATAGGTGCTATGAGTAAAGGTAGCACAGATAGATATTTCCAAGAGGGTACTGCAGCAGACAAGCTTGTGCCAGAGGGTATTGAGGGTAGAGTACCATACAAAGGTAAGATAGAGATGGTGATCCACCAAATGATAGGTGGGCTTAGAAGTTCTATGGGGTATTGTGGTTCTGAATCTATACCAATTTTTTGGGAAAAAGCAGAATTTGTTGAGATCACAACAGCAGGACTCAAAGAGAGCCATGTCCATGATGTTACCATCACAAAAGAGTCACCCAACTATCACTCATAAGTCTATATAAATGTTGAAGCGATATCTATCAATCATTATACTATTTGCCATTATAGGTTGTGGGAAAAATAGAGTAGTAGATATCGCTACACCTAATCAGATAGATCAAAAAGATATCTTGATCATATTTCCATCCATGCCACAAGAGTTGTGTTATGCAGATAGGATGAGAGATTTTTTTAGTGATTTTAGTAATGAGTTAAATTTTACAAATATTCAAATGTTGTCATTTGATAGTGCTATAGATTGTTATGGTTATGGATTTACAAATTGTAAAACAGTTATTATAGATACAGAGGATGAGATAAGTGCTATTGAGTGTTCATCGGCTCAAGATGAGACTAGAGTATGTTTATATATGCTAGGTATAGAGTATAAAGATGTCAATGGAGATATCTTTGAAGATAGTTGTCTTATTGGTGCAGATAAAGAGTAAAACCCCCTTATATATGTAAGCAAAAGAGAAAAAACCAAAAAAAAGCAAAAAAAAGTAAAGAAATTGCAAAAAACCCTTGACAAATAAAAAGCAATCGGCTATAATACGCGTCCAACAACACAGAGACCTAACAGAGTTTGTTAGAGAGTGGATGTTAGAGTGATCTTTGACA
>Ga0256913_10000052_pt1 | contig 45023 bp, 52 predicted proteins | sample Axial_MatmetaG_FD_185970 | JGI IMG/M metagenome (GOLD analysis project Ga0256913, IMG submission 185970) | Deep-sea worm associated microbial mat communities from Axial Seamount, Juan de Fuca Ridge, Pacific Ocean - Axial_Mat | ecosystem: Environmental > Aquatic > Marine > Oceanic > Microbial... | reverse complement strand
TATGGTGTACTACCACTGATAATAGTGTCATTATGTGTAATTTTTAAATCTGTATTATTAGATAATGGAAGTGCATATTTTTTATATGTTAATTCTGATAAATTTTGATCTGAAATTAAATCATAAAAATCATATAATTTACCTTGTTCACGTAAGAAAATTTTAAAATATGATTTATAATCATAATTTCCATTATCATAAATTTGAATTGCTTGATTAACTTCACCAGTTAAAACTGTATCAGTACCAGTTTGTCCGCTTGTTTGTTGATAGTATGCTCTATCACTATTGGAATCATCAAATGAACCTAATGTTGTTAAATTCATCCATTCTTCTTGTGTTACAGAATTAGTATCTTTTAATGCCCATCCACCATCTCTAATAAGTTGAGTTGATGTTGTTGTTTTCCAATTCCAACCATTAACTAATTCGAATTGTTCAGCAGTAATTGCAACAAAAGGAAATGGATATTTAATTAAACCTGTTGTTTTCCATTCTTCTTTACAAAAAGAATAAATTGCTTGTAATGTAACACCATCTGTTGATAAGTTACCAGCAGTAACTAATTCAATTGTTTTTCCTGTTGCATCAAAAATAATTTCTGTATCTTGATTAAGATAATCAGGATCAATAATTTTTGCCATAATTAATTATTTTTTTTTTCATTTAAGTATTTATTATATTCAATTGATGCTGAATTTAATAAATTATCAATTTCTAATGTTTTTGAAAATAAATCTTTACTATCAATATCACCAAATAACATTGTTTGTAATTCTCTTAATAATTCTCTAGATTTATCAATTTTATTTATTTCACCCATTAGATTTTTTTTTTATTTATATATTAAAATTAAAAATCATTTTTTTTTCGATTTTTTTATTTAATATATAATAAAAAAAATAATTTTACAATATGGAATTATATAATAATAATAATAACAATTCATTAAAATTTAAAATTAATAGTGAGGGAATTAATATTCAAGATATAGAACCAAGATTAATATTAACAACAAATGAAAATAAAAATTACTTATTTATAGGTAAAATTATTGAAAATGATATTTGTGAATTTAATATACCAAAATTAGAAACTTATAATAAAGGAGATAATGGTGATATTAAATTTGAAATTATATCAGAAGATTTATATTTTCCAGTATGGAAAGATAAATTTGAAATAATTACAAAAGCATCAATACAATTAGAGAGTGTTGAAAATCCAATTGATAATAAGAATAAACATAAAAAGAAAAATATTAATATAGATGCACAACCGATTATAGTTGATAATAATGAACCAATTAAGAAACATGTAATAAAAGAAAATGTTGCATCTCAAATGGCAAGAAAAAATAAATCTAAAAATTTAAATACTAATATTGATAATATAAAGAATTTTGACAGTTTTTTTAAATAAAGTTTAAAATTAATTTATTTTAATATTTTCATTAAAATATTTTTTAAAATTTGGGATGATTTGAATGGTATATTTTTTAATATACAAAAAGAATTATTTCCAATAACTTTCATTGATGATAAATTTTCTTTAATTAATTTATTTTTTAATAAATAACTAATTGTACTTTCTATAAATGGTTTTATTTCAAAACCATTACTAATTTTAACAATATGTAATTCATTATTTTTTTCTCTTATAAAATATTTATAATTAGTTTTTGATATAATATTATCAATATTATCTTTATTATATGTTTTTGGAAAGAAAATAATATTTTCATTTTTTTCTTGAATATCTGTATTTTCACTTTTTATTAATTGTATATTATTATCATTGTTTTTATTTTGAAATTTTAAATTTTTAGGATAATGTTCAATAATTTGATCAAAATCTACTAATACACTTTTATTTTCATTTGAAAAGTTTCCATTTATTAAATATTTATTATCAACAATATTATTAACATGACCTTTATATTCCATATTATTAATATTAAATACAATTAAATCACCAACTTTTATACCATTAACAATATTAGTATTAATATTATTATTAGGAATTTTATCTTTATTAGTAATATTTTCATAAATATTACGTAATTTATCATCTATATTATTCAAGATAATTTATTATTTTTTTATTATATATAAAAAAAAGAAAGTCAATTTTTTAAATTGACTTTCTTTTGTATAGAATAGTTTATTTTATTTTAAATTTCATTTGGTGAAATTTTATTTGCAGTATGTTGTGGAGTTTGTCCTTGATTATGTTGTGTTTGTCCATTTTGAACATCTAAATTTAAATCCAATTGACCACCTTGACCTTGTGATTGACCGCCTTGACCTTGTGATTGACCGCCTTGACCTTGTGATTGACCGCCTTGACCTTGTGATTGACCACCTTGACCTTGTGGTTGACCACCTTGACCTTGTGGTTGACCTTGATTAAATTGACTAAATTGTGATTGACCTTGGCCTTGTGGTTGTGGTGAATTTACAACTAAACCATTATTTTTTTCTGGTGCTAATATATCACCAGGTATATTTTCAATATTTAAATATGATGTAGATACATATTTAGCTATTTCTTCTGCAATTTCTATTTCAGAATAAAACTTTTTAATATCTTGTCCAGTTTCATCTTTTATTTTTTTAATATAAGAATTAACTAAAGAAAATGGAACATCAATATTAACTCTAACTTTATAATAATCATCAAATGGTATTACTGTTTCATTAATAAAATTAGAACCTCTTTTTTTATGTTGAAAATCATTAAATCTAATTATACTTTCTCTCATAATTTATTATTTTTTTTTATATATATTAAATAAAAATATTCATTTTTTTTTTATTTTTTAATATAATTATCTATATCATATATATTATTATTTTTTTTCGTTTTTTCTTTAATTACTTTTTTACCAAAACCAAATAAATGATATTGAATTCCAAAACCGAAACCGAAACCTAATCTTGGATTTTGTAATCTATGATCAAAATTTATGCCAGCACCAAAATAAGGACCAATTGTCCATCTATGTAAATAATGTGTTTTTTCAGTATAAGGTAATGGTTTATTAATAAAATAAGCACCCGATAATTCACTTATATTAATTAATGGTGATTGTGATATTGCCCATACTTTATATCTATCATTATATTCTCTGAAACCATATGTGATTTTTAAACTTATTTGATTAGTATCAATTTTAGTTATACCTGCAAAGATTTTATTGTTATTTAATTTAAACATAGATACTCCACTTATATGTTGATTAAATCCTATATCTTTATAATTATAATTCCATCTTAAACCATAGTTGTTATTATTATATTTTTCTAATTTATTATCAATCTCTACTGGTTTATTTTCAAAATTAATTTTACTATCTATTGCACTTATAATATCACCTTTTACTTTTTTTAATTTATTAGCAAATATTGAATCATATTTTGATAATTCATTTAATGTAGTTAAATACATATCTCGTTGATATTCATATGTTTTAGTTTGTTCATTATAAATTTTAGTAATTGAATCTAAAAATGCACTAAAATTTTGATTATAAATTTCTTTTTCTTGTTTTCTTGTTTCTTTTTCTACTTTTAATCTACTACATGTATTTAAATTTGTAAATATAAGAATAGATATTATAACTGTTAAAGTAACTGGTAAAAATTCTTTACTAAAAATTTTTCCAAAAAAATTACTAATAATTGAAAATATTCCTATCATAACATTTATATTATTTTTTTTTAATTTGGTTTAGGATTTATTGAGTGCCATTCAGCAGGCGGTTCAATAAAATCTCCTTTTATCCATCTACCATTATACCATTTACCATAAAAATAACCATTATAAAAAACACCACCATAAAACCCACCACCATTAACTGGTTGTGATGCTGATATATTAATTAAAATACCTGCTGAATAATCATGTACATGCTGAGACCATATTTTATAAAATATAGAGTAAGGTGGAATTAAATTAACATTATCTATATATTCTGTTAATCCAGTATTAGATAATAATACTACACCATCTCCTATATTATCTCCAATATTATAATTTGTATTAGGAACATCAAAATTTTCAGTATTTCCAGATGCTAATAATATATTATCATTATCTAAATTTAATCCCCATGTTAATTTTATTTGATTTGAATTTAATATAGTATAATCAAAATTAGATGGATCATTAATACCATTTATTGTTAAAATATTTAATTCATTAATAGATTTTGAATATTTTGTTGTGCTATTTTCATATGACCAAATTCTATAATAATAATGTGTATTAGATAATAAACCATAATGTTGAATATTTTCTGATGATCCACTATATAAAACTGTACCATTACCTGGTGTTAAACTACCAATTGGGTAAGTTATACCACTATTTATATCTCCATTAAATGAAGATGTAGAATATGCTAATATTATATTATCATTATTATTATTTAAGTCCCAACTTAAATAAATTATAGTAGATGAAAGAGATTGACCATTAAAGTTAATTGGTGGAGAAATAACATCTAATTGAATGCCTTGTGTATAATATGTTATACTATCTGAACCATTTTTATATGTCCATATTTTATAATATAATTTATCACCTGGTGTTATTGATAATGTTACATTACTATCATTTCCTTTATATACAACAACACCACCACCTGTAATATTGTCATTAATATTATATAAACCATGTGGTGTTCCAAAAACACCATTATGTGAATATGCAATTATTACATTATTATTATTATATAAACTCCACATTAAATTAATAATATATTGAGATATATAATTATTATCAAAATATGATACATCATCAATATCTTCTGTAGCATATAATATTAAAGAATTAAATAATACTTTTTTATTTAAACATTGATTATATTCACCTAATAAATCAATTATTAATCTTTTATAATAAATTTGAGATATATCTATAGCATTAATATCAATGTTTAATGTTGAATATGAATCTGTTAAATATTTAGTTGTATACCCACTACCTAATATAAATGTTATACCAGAACAAACTGTAGATGTTTCTAATTTTATTGTTGTTATTATTTTATACCAACCTATATTAGTTATAGATTCATTATATCTTATAACGCCATGATGTTTTAAACCAGTATTAATTTTTAAATAACTATATCCTCTTTCAATTGGGTCAAAATTTGAACTATCATATACATTTAAATCTACCCAATGATTATTATTATCAAAATTTAATGTTCCAACATTTATTAAATTATTACCAATTGGTACATGAATTACACTCATTTTTTATTTTTTTTTTTAAAAATAATAACCATTATAAAAGTTTCCACCTAACCACATAGTTATTAATTGTCCATTTATAGTTAAAATATCACTTTCTTTTATTCCAAAATATCCATTATTAAATGTACCACCACTCCAAATTATTACATGATCATCAATTCCTATCATATAATTTAGTGGTCCTATTATATTACCATTAAAAACACCATCTTTCCATTTAACTTTAATTAAAATACTATTATTAACTACCCCATTATTAAAGTTTCCATCTATCCAATATGCATTATTTAATATACCATTATTAAATGTCCCATTATACCAATTAATAGGATATGTTTTAACATTATTTATAAATTTATATGTTAATCCACTATTTTGGGCATCATAATTTCCATTATTAAATATACCGTTATACCAATTTGTTCTAATCATAAACCCATTATTAAATGTACCACCACTCCATAAACTATCTTTTATTATTCCATTATTAAAAGTTCCACCACTCCAATTAGAATCAATAAATTCACCATTATCAAATACACCTGTTATCCATGTACTATTAGTTTTAAAATTACCATTTTTAAAAATACCATCATACCATACTGACATTATAAAGTCACCATTATAAAAGATACCATTTAACCAAGTGCTATGAGTTATAGTATAACCATTAAAATTACCATTATGCCATATAGATTCTGAAAAATAAGAATTATTAAATGTACCACCACTCCAAATTGAATTTAAAAATTGTCCATTATTAAAAATACCATCTAACCAAGTAGATGCAGAAAAGATACCATTATTAAAAATACCATTTTTCCATATTTTTCCAATAAAATTACCATTATTCCAAATACCATTATTCCATTCTGATAGAACAAAATCACCATATTCCCACACACCATAAACCCATGTTACACCAGATATAGTACAACCACTATAATTGCCATTATTAATAATAGAATTATTTATTGTACAATTATAATAAAATCCATAATTTATTTCACTATTATTAATAATACAATTATAATAATAACCGTTTTTAATAATCGTATTATTAATTATTTGATTTTTAATAATTGTAAAACTAAATAAATTATTATTATTACTTAAATATGTTGAATAATTATCATGAGTATTTAAAGTAATATAATCTTTATCATATTTTTCATTTAAAGTAATATTTGATGTAATTCCAGATAATATAATGGATTGTATAAAATTAGTTGTTCCTGATAAATGGATATTTTTATAAATAGCACTATCAATATTTCCATTTATTATATTTTGATTATTGATATAAATTTTTGTAATATAATGATTATAGATATTTTTATTATCAAATATTGAATCATATCGTCTATTTATTGTTAAAAAATTATTTAAATAATCTACATTTAAAACTTTATATCCCATTAACTTAGGATTATAATACCAATTTGAACAACCAGAAATTTCAATTAAATTATCTAAAACATAAGATGTTGATGTATATTCTACACCTGTATCACCAGACATTGCACAAATATAAATTATATCTCCAATTTTTATATTTGAATTAACAACTGTTTTTAATTTAATAAAACCATTATCTTCATATATATGATTCATTAATTTAACAGAATTAGATGATGATAAATAATTATCATTATTTTTATTTAAAATTAAATCTATTCTATTTTCTTCCAATATATTTTTTTATTTTATTAATATATATAAATTTACCTATGTAAACTATTTTTATATTTTTATATATAAATAAAAAAAAATTATAATAATTGACAACCAATGAAAAAAAGGAAATTGTTAAAAAAGAATTAACTGATTTATTTATTAATAAATATGATTTTTTTACTGATATTATAAATAAAATAAATGACATTTTAAAAAAATATAATGTTAATTATAAATATGATTATAATACATATTGTAAAGATTATTTAAATAAATGTTTACATTTAATTGATGATGAACCAAATATTGATATAAATGATAAGTTTTTTTTAGTGTATGGTGTAATATCAGCATTAATTATTAATGATAAAAATGAAAAAATATTAAATGGATAAAAATATTATAAAACAATTAGATATAAGTTTTGTTGACAATTATGATGATATTAAAAAATATCAAGATAATTTTAATTTAATTTTATCTAAATTAGATTTAACTGAATTTAAATCTTATAATGAATTTTGTAAAGATATAAGAAATATAGCAATATTAAAATTAAAAGAGGATCAACAAAAAACAGATAATTTTTTTTCTGAAGTTATTGGTAAAACATTAAGAGAAAAAATTATAAAGAATAAAAATTATGAAAAAAAATTAATGAATTATTTTAATGATTATACATTAATAAATTATTTAAAAAAACAATGAAAAATAATATATCAAAATTAAAAAAAATTATGATTAAACGTTATTTTAAAATAACAGATTATAATTTTTTCAATCTAATTAAAATTAAAAAATATGAAAAAAAAATTTTTAAATTATAGAAAAAATGAATCATTAAATTTGAATGATGAAATTTTAGATGATGATAATTGTAAATTATCACAAAAAGATAAAAATATGATATATAAATTTTTATCTACATTATTATATTCTTGGGGTGGTGATGCACCATCAGAAGTAATATGGGCAGGTAATGAATTTATTGATTTTTTAAATTATAAATATAAATTTAATATTGCATATTTGCAAGAAATTGATATTGATGATAATAATTCAAACATAATAGAACAAATAAAAAATTTATAAAATAAAAAAAATTTAAGTTTTTTTTATAAAAAAAATATTAGAAAAATATATGAAATATTTAAAAAAATATAAATTATATAATTTTAAAAAAATTAATGAACAATATTACCAAAATATTTTAAAAAAAAATTTTAATATTTTTAAAAAATTTGATTTAAAAAAAAATGATGGAAAATACATTTATCCTAATAAAAATGGATTTTTCACATATGTCCCATCACCTATACCTATAGAAAATGTATTATTAAAATACTATAAACCAAATTTAAACTTATTAGATATAGGTTGTGGGATTGGTAATATATTAGAATTATCAACTGAAATAGGTTATAATTCATATGGTGTTGAAATAAATAAAAGATTATCTAAATATCATAAAGAATTAAATTTAAATGTTAAATATGATAATATTTTAAATATGGATCTATCATTTTTAAAAAATATAGATATTATCTACTTATACCGACCAATTGGAGATATTGAAAAAAGTAATATTTTATTTGAAAAAATATATAAATATTGTAAAAATTCATGTAAAATAATATATTTATTACCTCATTTATTTGAAATTAAGACAATTAGAAAATATATTATAATAGAAAAAGAAAATTTTAATATAGAAAATGAATCATATAATTATATTGTTTTAAAAAAAAATAAAAATTATATAAATATAACAGATGAAAAATTATTTAATTTATTATTTGAATTAAATAACAATATACAAACATCTAAATTTATGACAACCTATTATAAAACATTTAAAATTAATGATTATAATGATGTAATTAAAATTTATAATTTTATGATCAAATATAATTTAGTTACTGAAAATTATTTACGAATATCAAATGATAACAATAATTATATTATAAACATAAAAAAATTTATCACAAATATCGATAAATATAAACTTTATAATATTAAATTTATATTAAAATATAATTATATTAATAATAAATATTTTTCAATTATGAAATAAAAAAAAGAGAAATTAAATTTCTCTTTTTTTATTAATTTAGATTTTTTAATTATTAAATATTAAATCCTGATGATTCAATTGTTCCTTTTTTAAGAATTGTAATTTGATTAACAATTATACCCATTCCTTTAACAATTTCTACATAAGTATCTAAAACACCCATTTGTAAATCTATAATATGATCGGTATTATTTGTTTTATCACAAACATTTCTAAAATCATATAAACCATCATTATCCTTAATTTCTTTACAAATTTGATCTGCTCTATATTTAATTTCAGATCTTATCTCTGGTGTATTAAATCTCCAATGATAGTTTAATAACATATCATATAATCTATTTTCCAATTCAATAAGTACTTCTCTTGAATGTATTAAACTTAATGATGAATACGGATAAATTTGTGCTGTATTATCACTATTTATAATATAACCATAATTATCAATATATTCAATTGGATTTGCTCCCATATCATGTAATGGTATTAAATCATCATTATTGAATCTAATTTCAGTTTTTTTAACATTTGTTAAATTTCCTTTATAAATACCACCTAAAATTGTCCAAGGCTTAATTGTGCTATCAATTGATAAATATTTATTCATATATGTTTTTGCAATTTCAGCAGCGGGTGGTATGAATTTTTGTGATTCATCATCTGTTTTAATATATGGAAACCAATATGATACACATGATTGACCAACTCCTTCACCAAATGAATAATAAAAATCTGGATTTTTTAATGGATTAGCACCTTCTTTGATATATTCCATATTTATTGAATAATCATCATTAATAAAACTTGGATTAATTGATTTTTTAAATTGTCTAGCACTTGGCATATTAATAAAACCTAATGAATTTAATTTATAACCACAAATATCAACTAATTGTTGTTTTGAATTTGCAATTAAACCTAAACCAAAAGAATCAATTAAATATCTCCAACTAATTCTATTTTTATTAGTTAATCCTTTAAATATTTTAGTGTTTTTAGAAATTACATCTAATATAACATTTTGTCTTTCCTCTGTTCCATTTGGATAAGATTCTTTACGAATAACAAATGGTTCTAAAGCTATTCCTTTATATTCTGAAATATAATTATCTATTGTCATATATGATGTTGTATAATAATCAACAATTGTACTACCACTATATATTGTATTGATTTTAATTGGTCCATCTGTTTTTAGAATTTTTAATGTTGTATCATTTGTATCATTTTTAATATCAACTATTCTAACCATTTTTCTAGGCATTTCACTAGGAGTTAATGGATTATTAGGTGTTGTATAATATGCTTCTAAATATGTTCCTTTAATTATTTCTGAATATCTATCTTTTTTTACATATATTAATGTAGTATTAGTTGGATCTGTAATTAAATTGGTTTTTTCTATTTCTATAGTTTGAGTTAAATTTTCTTTTCCTGAATAAATTTCTAAATTATTATTATAATTTACATCAAAATTATCAATAGACATATATGAACTACCTTGTTTAAATCTAATTGTTAGTATATCATTATCATCAATTCTCATTTCTAAATTATAAATATCGTTTGATGTTTGATCATTATATTTATAAATATAATCATTATTATTTATCATTCCATTAAAATATGATAAATAAAATGATGAATATTTTGCAACAATGCTACTATTTGGTTTATTTGTTGTTGTAATTGTATTTGAACCATTTTGAATATCAAATTCGTCATCAACATAATAAATAATAAATTCTTTATTATTAAAATAATTATTAGGATTTTCACCTTCCATTATTATTCTAATACTTGCATTAGTTGTTATTGTTGGGTCATTTATATTTAATGTTTCAATTTGATATTTATATCCATTGGTGTAATTTATAATAACACCTTTTTTATTTAATAAATATGATGATATTTCATTATAAACTTTTAAATTTCTTAATTTATTATAATTTGTCCAATCATTTGAAGATCCACTTGTATTTAAAAATTCAATTTCTAAATATGTATTACCAGTTTTAAACAATAAATCATTTAATGTTACATAACCACTTGAATCAACTGTTATACTATTATAATTCATTGATAATACACCATTATTATATATTGTTTTAACATATCCTAATATTATTGTGCTTTCATTATTTAATATGTAATTTGGATATGATGGTGTATTTCCATTTGCTTGATTTCCTGATAAAATATTTATTTTATTACCATTACTTAAATATAATATATCATATCTACTATATGTTGATGAACTATTATTAATAGTTAATGGATTTAAATATGTTATATCACCATTAAATGTATATTGATAACCACCTATATTATAAAAAGCATTTACTCCTGTAAATTCTAATTTATTTGTATATACATGTGTTATAGTTGATCCTAAAACTATACCACCAATATTATTACCATTTTTTTCAGTGGATATTTTTATATTGTTTCCTGATATACTAGTAATATAATAAGGGGTTGATTTATCAATAACACTAAAACCTTTAGAAAAATAAATAATATCATCTACTAATAAATTTGTTGTTGCTGATAATGTTATAGTATCATTATTTGTTGATGTAACTGTTGTAAATACAGATGTAGCAGTATTATATTTTATATTACTTGTATACCAATTTGTATAATTTGCAGTTCTACCAGAAACCCAAGATGTTGTCATATCAGAATAATTACCAAATACATTATTAACAGAATTTAAATCTTTTTTAGAAAATATTAATTTTTCTGATACAGGTGTATTATATGACATAAAATCAATAGTTGAAATATTATTACCAATTAATGTATGTCCAATTAAATCAACATTTCCAATTGGATAATCATATTCTAATAAAGCATTTTCATTATATGTACAAAATAATCCTGTTTTATCAGTATCATTATTAATGATATTTCTTATATACATATCTTTATCATTTAAATCTTTAAAATTTGGTATTAATGATACATCATAATAAGCTAATCTTGTTATTAATTGATGATTAGCAAAATCTCCTATTTTTTCTTTTATAAGACCATTTGTAGTAAAATATTCACTCCATATTGGATCATTACTTAATACATCATAATTTGACCAATCACCATGTACAATTAATATACCAACCATATAATCTGATATATAATCTTTTGGATATAAAAATAATGGATATTTACCTTTATACCATGTTTCAACTGTTATATCAAATCCTGTTAAATTTGATTTAAACATAAATACAGTTATTGTTCTATTTGACATATTTGTTAGATGTAATATTTTATTAATATCATCATTTCCACTATTATTTTCAACTACGATATCATTAAATGATTCTTCATCTCTTTCCCAGAAATCTTGTCTATTGAAAAATCTTTCATATGGTGATTTTATTTTATTACCATTTAAAATAGATGATGATAATGATATAGATTTCCATTCTAATTGATCTAATTGTGGATCAGTGTTTAATAAATTTAACGCCCACACAGAACCTCTACTTAACATAGTTTCAATTGTTCTATGAAAATATGAACCTTTATTTTCTAAGTATTTATCAACTGGTCCAAATATTTCTTCAAATTTTTGTTTAGTATCAACATAAATTGGTTTATTTACTGGTCCTTTACGTGAGAAGCCTGGAACTAAATTTATTAATACATCTTGAATTGGTTTTTCAACTATTGAATCATTAACTTCTTCAATATAAATACCAGGTATTTTATATTTTCCTAAATTTTTACTACTTATTGGCATAATAATTATTTTTTTATTTTATATATTAATATTTTTATTCTATTTTTTTCTAAAAAAATGGATAAAAAATGGATATAATCCATTTTTTAGGTAAAATATATAAAAATATGTTATGTCCTTTTTGTAATAAAAAATTAAATAAATATGATAGTAAACATATTTATAATTGTAAATTTAATAAATTAAAAAATAAAGAAGATATAAGATATTCTTTTTTAAAAAAGAATTTTACTATTATTAGTAATAAAAATATTATTTATAATGAATATATTATAAATAATAAAAGTTTACCAGATATTAAAAATGATTATAATATAAGCTATAATAATATTTTATTTTTGATAAAATATTTTAATATAAAAAAAAGAACATTAAAAGATAGTGCTAAATTAATAACTGTTAAAAAATATAAGCAAACATGTTTAATAAAATATGGTGTTGATAATATATCTAAAATAAAAAATATAAATTTAAAAAAAAATAAAAATAATAAAATATTAAAATTAAATCAATCATTATTAGATAATAATAATAAATTAAATTGGATAAAAAATTGTTTTTCATTTGATGATATTTATAATATATATAAAGCACCGAATAAAGATATTATTAAATTAGAATATATTAAAATAATTGATTTGTATTATAAATATTGGTTAAAATTAAATGATGATAGTAAAAATTTATTAATAAATCAAAATAAAGAAATTGAAATTAAAATAATTAAAATTTTAAATGAATTACAAATATCATATATTAGTAATTTTAAATTAAAAAATAATATTTTTGATATTATGTTAATTGGTTTTAATATAATATTAGAAATTAATGATGATTATTGGCATGCAAATCCTATGAAATATAAAAAAAATGATATATTAAATTTTCCATTTAAAAAAATTAGAGCATATAGAATATGGAACATGGATAAACATAAATTAAATATTGCTTTAAAAAATGGATATAAAATATATCAAATTTGGGAAAATGATATTAAAATAAAAACAATTATTGATTTAATAACAAAATAAATTAATTTTAAATGTTATTATTTTTATATATAAAAATAAAAATAAATTTTAATGGATTATAAAAAATTTATTAATTTAAATGAAAATATATTAATAGAGTGGATATATAAAAATGGAAATATTACTGATAATTATTCTATATTATCAAATTTAAGATCAAATACAAGAAATTTTATTTCAAAATCAAATAATAATAATATTAATAATACATTATTTGAAATAAATGAAGTTCATAAAAAATATGCTAAAGTTGATATTAATAAATATAATTTTTTAAAAGTGCAAGATTATTTTTTAGAACCATTTCAATATGATAAAATTAATATTTATTTTCCTTTTAATTATGATTTTGATAATTACATTGGATTATTTTTTAAAGTATATGTATTGGATTTTTCAAATAATAAAAAATTATATTTTTCAAATTTTATTTATGATAAAACAGATATTAATAGTGATAAAATAATGCAATTAAATAAACCATTTAGATATGGTGATATGGAATGGGGTAAATATATAACATTATCAATACCATCATTAGATGATATATCTAATGATAGAATAATTACTGATACATCAAATACACCAACACCAAATAGTATAAATTATAATATATCTAATGATCATAGAGGAATAAGTTTATTATCTCCTATATTTATTGAATTTTCTTTTATTTTAACAAAAAATAAAATAATAGATGAAATTTATTATTATTTAGGAGATACATTTAAATCAAGTATTCCAAAATCACCAGAATATAAAAATTTAGGAGTAACAATAAAAGAATCAGAAATTTGGGATTATTTTGAAATATATGGTGTATATGAAAATTCAAATGAAAATTTAGATAATTTTATTAGAAATTTAGAGGACGCTGGTAGAAAAATTAATATTGAATATGTAGTAACATTATTTGAGGAAAATATTCAAAGTGGATTTCCAATTAAATTTATTATAACAGAAAATTTCTCTCAAAAATTAGAATATAGACCAATTTTTAAATATTCAAATACAACAGCTGCTATTGATGTTGAAATGTATATTAAAGATTTAGTAGATAATACAACAATAATTAGAAAAACATCAATTGGTTTAACTAAAAATTTATTTAAATATGGTAAAAAATTAAGTAGTTTAAATATTAATAGTATTAATAAACCAAAAATCTATAATTATAGAAGTAATAATACTATTAATTCTAATACTAATATATCAGCTATTAATACGTATGGTATAACTAAAGTTCCATATCCAATTCTAATATCAAATTACAAAATATTACTTAGTAATACGACAAATAGTTATAACACTGATTATAAACCATTAGGATCATTAGTAATATTATTAACACCATTTGATAATGTGATTAAATTTAAAATTGTTAGACAATTAAATAAAGATAATACACCAGAAACATATGATTTATCAGATATATTAAATAATGCTAGAATTACTTTAATATTTAAATCAGATAAAGAAATAATTGAAAAAGATATATTTTATGAATCTGATGAAAATAATATAAAAGAAGGTATTATAATATTTAAAATATTGGAAAGTGATATTAATATTATTAAAAATATTAAAGAAGTAGATGATAATTTTTATATTACAGTTATTGGTAATAATGTAAGAACATTATTATATTCAGGTAAATTTAAAATTTATGAAAATGTTAAATTTATTGATAATATATCTATTTATCCATCATTGACAAATAATGAAAATACAGATAATATAGAAGATAAATCATTATCAACATCTAGTACTAATGATTCTATATCATCACAATCTAAAGATAATATTATACCTGTTAAAAAACCAGATATTCATAATATTGAAACAAAAAATAATACACAGAATGTGTATATTGATGATGTTGTTAATAAAAATAATATTTTTGTTGAAGATAATATACCTAATCGACCATTAAATGATCAAGTTGATTTATATTATTATAGAAATCTTATTATTTATTTAAAAACTGGAATATCTGCAATAGAAATTAATAGGGTTGTTAATCAAATAAAAAATTTAAGTTTATCTGTTTTTTATAAATATGATAATACAATTATAATAGAAAGATGTCATATTAATAAAATAAGTAATATAGAAAGAATAATTAATGTAAGAAATGTAATACAATTAAAATTGAATTTTGGTTGGGATGATGTATTACCACCAACGAATCCAATAATTGTAAATGATGAACAAAAAAAAGAAACTGGATTAAATAACACTTCATTGATATAAATATTATTGGGTAAATCCATTATGTCGGTGTGAATTTCTAATAATATTTTTTGGTGTATTTATTTTATTTTTTATATCAATATTATTAATAACTTCATTAAAATCTGATAATGTTTTATTTAAATCATTTAATTTATTAAAATTAATTAATTCATTTTTTGTTTTAACAATATCATTTTCTATGTTATCAATTTCATTTTGTTTTAAATTTATATTTGATTCTAATTTATTGATATCATTATTAATTGTTTGTATTTCATCGTCAATTTTATCATTTTTATCAATTTTTTCAATATTTATTTCATTATTTTTATCGTTTTTATTTTTAGATATTTGTTCACTTATTTTATTTTGTTCTATTTTATCTTTATTGTTTTTATTTTCAGTTGTTTCATTTTTTTGTTCTATTTCATTTTTATCATTTTTATTTTCAGATATTTGTTCACTTATTTCATTTTGTTCTATTTCATTTTTATTATTTCTATTTTCAGATATTTGTTCATTTATTTCATTTTGTTCTATTTTATTATCTATTTTATTTTTAGTTTGTCCATTTATTTTATTTTGTTCTATTTTATTTTCAATTATTTGATTAGAATTTTCTAATATTAAAGATAATCTATTTGATACAATTATTAATAATACAGCAAATGGGTCAAAAACAAATATTATTAAAAATATTAAAAATGCAACAACATTATCCATAGGCTGATTAGTTAAATCTGATAAATATTTTAATGGTCCAATTTCAACTGATATATCAGATGATTCAATATTTAAAATTTTTGTATCTATTTGAGTAATTGAATCATTTAAAATATTTATTTTTTGATATAATTCAGTATTTTTTTCTCTTAAAATACTAATTTGTTTATTATATTCATTTATTCCATCTTGTGTTTCTTTTGCTCTTTTTCTATATACCCAACTTTGTGATGATGTTAGATTAGTATCAGCACTTTTATTATATAAATTTGATATCAATTGTTCTTGAGTTGATCTATTATTTAAATATGTATCAATTTGTTTATTTTTACTATCTATTTCTGTTTGATATCTATTAATTTCTAAATTATATGCTATTTTTTTTTGATTTAAAATTTTAGTTTGTTTTTGTATTATAAAATATTCATTTGATGTTTTATCATATGCGTTTCTTAAAAAACCATATATACCCATTGATGTAATAAACATTATACCAATAACCATTAATGTAAATATAGTTTTTATAAAAAAATTAAAATATTTCCAATATCTATATAATACACTGACACTAACAATTTTACCAAATTCTAATGTACCAAATAAAATTAAAGCGGATATTCCAGCACCAGCAAATAATTTTGATAATCCGAACACACTAAAATAAGCAGCTGTACCAGCAATAATTATAGCTGTTATTGATAATAATATTATAAATAATTTCATATTTTTCATATTTTTTAAATTTATTTTTAATACCTATATATTATTTTTTATATGTTGAATTTTATTTTATTGATAATGAATATAATAAAATAAAAAAAAACAGTAAGATTTTATTTCTTACTGTCTTTTTTTATAAAATTTAATTATATTATCATATAATCTTTTTTTATTTTGTCCTAAAAAAATGGATCTATTTCTTTTGATGCCTGTTATTGGCAAATCAAATAAGTTATCATATTTTCTATTCATTTTTAACCTCCTTTCTTATTTTTAATTTTATATATATTATATTTGAAAATCAAAAATAAGTTAATTAATAATATTAAAAAAATTAATTTATAAATGATCTTACTATTTTACCAGTGTTAACATTCCATACTTGAATATTACCTCTAGCATTACCAGACACAACAGTATCGTCATCTATAAATGAAATACTGATCATTCTTGTTGGAGTATAAAAACTTCTTAATAATGTACCAGAATTATAATCCCATATGTGAATTCTACCATCAACAGATGCAACTTTTGTTTTACTTTTATTAGTACTAATATCAGTAATTGGAGAACCTTTATGACCAGTTACTTCAGGTAAATTATCATTTGAATCTGTATTATTTAAAATATTATAAACTTCTAGAATTTTTTTGTTCATTTTATTTATTAATTTATTTTATATATTAATATTTTTTTTTATAATTTCCATTATAAATAATGAGTCTATTATATCATCAAATGGTTTTGGTATATTTTTCATTGCTAATATTTTTTCATTATTTAATTTTAAATATTGTTTCAATGTATTATTAATTTTACTATCCATAAAAGCTAACATCATATCATGTTTATCAAAATTACCACCTGCTATTCCTTTATTATTTCTTGAAATTTTATTATTTGTTGTTTTATAAATTAAATTAGATGTATTGATTTTTATTGTTTTAGGTGGTATAATATGTACATCATTTAATTTTTTTACTTTTGTCAATATTTTTAATTTAATAATACTACTTAATTCTGATATATCAATAATAGAATCTGTTGTTTTTAATCCATAATTATAACCTTCGATACCAATAATTTTTGAATCATCAAATGAATTAATATCATTAATAATTAAATCTGAATATTTATCATTAAAAATTATTTTATTTAATAAATTATTTGAAAAATTAGAATTAGATGTATAATCTAAAAATCTATAATTAATAATATCAGATGTTTGTTTAATCCATTTATTATTTTTTTTTACTTTTGTATAATTATAAAAATAATATTTGTTTTCTTTATAAACTGTTAATGCAGTTGAATTAATGGATATATCAATTCCTATAAATATCATTTAATTTTTATTTTTATATATAATTATTAATCGGATAAAAACTATGATATTAAAATTTAATATATAGAATAAAAATATTTTTTTAATGATTTTAGAATATAATAATTTTTTAAATAAAAATGAATTTATAATTGAATGTTATATAAATGAAGAATATTTATTGAAAATAACAAATAAATCAAATATAACAGAAGCAATAGAAAATGAAATAAATTGGATTGAAACTATTAAATTACTGGAAGTAATAAAACAAAATGATATTTTTTTATTAAAAGTTAATGTAGATGATAATATTATACAAAATACAGATGCACATGATAAAAAAGAAGGAATTTATTATGAATTTCAATGGTTATTACAAAGTGGAATTAAAATAAAAACAATTCAATGATTAAAGATAAATTACAAAAATTGATAGATAAAGATTTAGATAAAAGTATTAATAATAATATTTTATATTTAAAAGAAAATTATGATGAAAATGCTTTAATATTTATTTTATCAAATGCTGGATTTAAAGTTAATGAAAATATTATTTTAAGATATTATCCAGGTTCAGGATTTTTATGTCAAGATATAAATGAAAGAATATATGGAAAATCTCCATTATGTCAAAACATTGAACGATTTTTAAATAGAAATTAATATTTTCCAAAATGATTCTGGTAAATAAATATTTTTATAAATTATAGATTTTTTAAAAAGAGGTGCAATATCTATAGGATTATAACCAGCTAGTCCACAACCTATTTCTGTCACTAAAAAAATTTTTTGATTATTATTTTTAGCATAATTTATAAATGTATTTATATAATTTTTAATAATATTTAATGGTAATGTTTTCATTTTTTTATCTTTGGTTGGTATTGCATATGTATTTCCTTGTATTCCACAACATTGACCATATTTTGCTCCCCATTTTAATGCTATTTTAGCAGCCCCTTTACCATGTCGACCACTTAAATTAGAGCCAAATACAAATATTTCATTTTCATTTAAATTAATTATATTTTGTTTTGTTTTATTTATCATCTTTCCGAACTTTTTGAATTATCTCCATCGTACATTTTTTTTTAAATTTTTCGTCATTTCTGATATTTTTTCTTTAGATTTTTCAACTTGTGTTGTTAATTCGTTTTCAATTTGTGTTAATGTTTTTAATAATTCATGTTCTTTTATTATAAAATACTTATTTCCATTATCTTTTATAAATTTTATTGTTTTATCAAAATATTCAAAATTATCTGTTAAAATAACAATGCATTTATTAATGTTATCTTTATTATAAATTTTAGTCGATGGTGATACCTTATTACCATTTGAATCAAAAAATAAAGGATTTATTACTATATTAGTATTTTTTAATATAGATGAAGCATAATATAAAAAATAACCATATATATTTTGAGCTACTAATATAGTATTATTTGATTTATGAAAATTTATACTTATATAAGATATAATATTTTTTTCTTTTAAATTAATATAAAATGGTGTATAATTTTTTTTTATTAAAAAATCATGATTATTATTTGTAATTTGTATTTTTCTCATATTTTAAATATAATAAAAATTTTATTATAAAAAAATATTTTTATTTGTCTTTAATCATTGATAATAAATGTTTTAATAAATTGTTGTATTTATTATTAGATATAAATTTATATTCTCTAATTCTATTAGGTCCAATTGATAATGAAATATCAATTGAATATTTATTTTTTTTATCATAATATAATCTAATATCAATATATTTATTATTAGTATAAAAATATATAGTTTTATAAACTAATTTACTACTTGTGTCATAATATAATACCCAATTTATTTTATTATATTTTGTATATTCTATTATACCTTTAATTAATATTTCATCCATTTTTATTAAATATTTTTTACATATTTATAAATATCACTTATTATATCTAAAATTAAATTATTTTTTTTACTATTTGTTTGTTTTAACATTTTTTTATAAATATCTGATTTTTTTGTTTTTATTATCCATTTATTATTTATTTTTAAAAAAATTATTTTTATTAATGCATCATGTTTTGCTTCAGTATTGTAATCTATTTGACCATAACCAAAAATATTAATTTCTATTTTATTTTTTTTTATATTAATTATATAATTTGTTATAAAATAATTATAAATATACTTCATCATATAATTAATTAAAATATTTTGAATATCTTTTTTTTGTTTTTTAATTTTTTCTTTATCTGTAGTATAAATATTCTCATATATTTTAAATTTAGTATATAATCTTTTTTCAATTATAGGGTAACTAATTGGTGATTTTAATTGTATTTCTTTTGTATTAAAACGATTTAAATCATTATTTGTTATTAAATTATTAATTAATAATAATTTATTATTATTGACCCTATTATAAATAATATCTTTAATTTCATTATCTGAATTATATAATATGTTTTCAAAAATATTTTGAATGTCATTTGCATAATTAATATTTGTTTTAAAATCATCATAAAAATAAACATTTTGATACCAATCTTGTTTATTAAAAATAAATTTATTATTTGATATTTTAAAACCAATTAAGTGTTCTAATAATATATAAACTTTTTTTAAACTTATATCATTATTAGTAAAAATACTAAATTTATCACCAACAAAATATATTTTATTTATTTGTAATCCAATATTTTTTAATTCTAATCTTAAATTATTAATAATATCAGCATGATTATATTGATTAGATCTAGCTGTTAATATACCAATATCAATGTTTTTTTCATTTCTTAAATGATTAATATTATCTAATAAATATGTAATTTTAGAATTATTTAATTGTTTTTGATCATAAAAATTATTAAAAGAAATACCAAATCTATTAATATTTTGAGATTTTGTTTTTTTTGATATTTTATCAAACATATTTTGACTAATATAAAAAATATTACCATTGTATTTTAATGGTAAATTAAAATTTTTATAAAATCCATTTCTTATTAATGAAAATTCCAATATATCTATTTTTAATATAGGTTTATTTGGTTTATTTTTATCAATAATCCATATATTTGATTTTATATTTAATAATGTGCCATCTAAATCAAAAAAATGTATTTTTTTTATCATTTAAAATTTTTTTTTATTTTTATAATAAATTATCATTTGGTATTATTTCATCATTAACTGATATTGTTAAATCTTCATACATTCCAAATTTTTTATTAAGAGTTTCTTTAATTACTGACATAATATATAATGGATTTTCATTATAATTTAATGTAAAAGATATTTGAACATTATTATATTTTATATCATTACCATCCATTGAATCAACATCTTCTTTTAAATAATTTGAAAATTTTAATATTTTATTTTTCATTTTTTAATATTTATTTTTTATTGCATCAATTATGAAATTGATATCATTTATTTTGCCTTTAAATTTGATTAATATTGTACTATTTTTAACACCTTTTATAATATTAATATTATAATTAATGTTTTTATTTAAAGATAATTCAGATAATGTTTCTTTTACATCATCAATATCTAATGAATCTACATCATATTGAAAATGTTTTATATTATCAATATTTTCATTCAAAAAATCATTAAAAATTTTCATTTAATTTTTTTTTCAATTATATATAAAAATTAAAAAACCAAAAATAAAAACCCAAAGTTATTTGGGTTTTATATTTTTGGTATATTAGGCATTTTGAAATTATTTGTCAAATTTGAAATTTGATTCATATTTGGAATTTGTGTGTTTTGTTTTTCGTTTTGTTCTTCTTGTGCTTTCTTTTCTTCTTCATTTCTATCATTTAATATTTTAATATAATCTTCAAATTCATAATATGGCCATGTATCAATTGTTGTTGTTTGTTGATTGGCCTGTATCATAAACTCTAATTTATTTTTTCTTAAATTTGTCAAGTTTTCTTGGAATAATGAAAATATTTGATGCTCCTCTGGGAAAGGACATATCACTGTGGACCTCCCCGCCACAGACTGGACATTTATCTGTTAATTCTTTAATACCAAATTTCATTTTATCTACAATATAATTCAATGTTTGAAATGTTTCCATATCCATTGATTTAAATTCTTTTTCTTTTGCTTTTATTCCATCTTCACTAATTTTATTCATATTCCACAATGTAAATGGTATAATTTTTAAAAACGATATATTTGGATTATTATCTTCTTGTACTTTATTTTTAATATTACTAAAAAATATTTCTTGTAAACCAATTGTTGGTGGTGATAATTTCCATAATTTATTATTAATTTCAATATCAATTGTATTTGTAACTGGATTTAAAAAATCTTTTAATTCATCATCTAATTCATAATAAACAAAAGTTTTGTGATGGGTTTGACTATGTGTTGATCTAAATTCTATTTTAAAATCATGATTACAATATTTACATGTTACATCTTTAGCTAAATTATTACCTTTTTGAAATGTTAATTCTCTAATCATAAATATTAATACTAATCTATCACTATCTTTAATATCTTTGTATGTTCCAGTTAAACCATTCGGATGTGTGTATCTTACACATCTTGATAAAATTAAATTCATTTTTTCTGTAACATCCATTATATTAGAATCATCAACAACAGAATATTCTTGAACATCAGCAACAGATGCTGCTCTAATACTAATTTTAGTGCCTGGTTTATAAAAAATACCTGTTGGTAATAAATTAGTATCAATAGAGAAATATTCTCTACCATAAACATAATTTTCAGATGATTTTGTATAATCTTTTGGTAAATTATTATCATTATTATCATCTAATTTTGTATTATTATTTGGTAAATTAGATTTTGTTTCATTTTCAATAAATTTACTTAAAATATCATCTTGTTTTTTTTCATTTGACATAAATATATTTTTTTTATTTTATATATTTTATATAGTTGGGTCATTTTCATATTTTATCAAATGATTTAATTTAAATAATTTTTTTTCAAAATATTTTATTGAATTTTTTTGTTTAATTTTCACCTTTTTTAAAAAATCATCAATATTTAATATTTTATAATCTTGTGGCAATAATCCTTTTTTTATAATATCTATTGCATTTTCAATGTTTTCTAATTTATATTTTAGAATTAAATCTTTATTTTTATTAATTGTATTAATAAATCTTATTAAAATATCATTATCTAATTGCTTTAAATTATCAACATTATATAATTTTAATGCTGTTAATATTTTATACCCTAATGTATTTTTTATTAAAATTGGAAATATATTATTAATATTTTTAATATCTATATTATTTTCTTTTATAAATTTTTTAATTTCATAATATGAATTATAAATATATGAATCTATTTCATCTTTTTGTAAATAATAAATAAAATTTATAAAATCTTTTAAAATTTTTATTTGAAAATCATTATTAAACATTGTTAACTCCATTGACATTAATGGATTTAATTTCTCTTTTGATTTATTTTTTCCTATTTTTATAAATTGCAATATATGATTCATCTCATGATATATCATACCTAAATTTATTTTAATATATGGATTTATATTTATAATAATTTTATTTTCTGTTGAATCACTTATATTATGTCCCATAATTGATATACTATCAGTATAATTTATAATTATTTCTTTTATATTTAATTTATTTTCAGGTAATTTTATTTTTGTTAATCCTTGTCTAATATTTTTAAATATAATTTCAGATATTTTAATAACATCTTCATTAATTCCTAATTTTTCATTTAAAATAAAATTATTATATGATATTTGCATTATGATAAATATTTTTAATTATATATAAAAAAAGAGATAATTTATTATCTCTTTTTTATTAATAAAATATTAATAATAAAAATCTTGCCAATAATCTACTAAGAAATTTGCTGATATTGGTCCAATTGGTGATGAACTACTGTCCCATGATAAATCACCATCAAATCCACTTATGTTATTACAAACTGCATTATGATATATAATTCTTCTTAATATAATACCATTTTTATCATGCATATCTACTGTAATTGTTCCTCTTGTATCTTCTTTATAATTTAATTCACCTGTTTCATTATTCCATGATAAATCATACCATCCTTTTAAAGCTCTAAAAACATCCATTTTGTGTCCATCTGTATTATGAAATAAATTAAAATCTATTTTAACATCTGTTAATGATGTAGTTTCTGGCATTGATGCATATAATCTTGTTGAATATTTAAATCTTTGTGATACACTTGATAATTCAGGATATGTTGGTAATGTTACACTTACTGCATTTTCTAATAAAAGTGTATTTGTATTACTTACTAAACCAACAGCATCATGTAATACTGGTGGTAAATCAAATTTTACTTCATATAAATTTTTATATAAAGGTAAATAATTTGTTTGAGTTGAATCTAAATTTGTAAAATGTGCTATAGGCATAATTTTTTATTTTTTTTTTATAATTTATATATAAATATAAATAAGTTTCTTATTCATATATATAAAAAAAAAATTCTATATTTTTTTTAAAATTGGTATTTATAAAAATATATATAGTAATATAAATAGAATAAAAATTATGAAAAATTATAATAATTATATTAATGAAAATATATTCACAAATTTTTTAAATTTTTTATTTAAAAATTTAAAAGAATTTATATCTAAACCATTAAATGATTTTACAAAAGAGATTAAAAAAAATAATAATCCAGAAGATTTAATAAAAAGTTTAAAAACATATATTCAAATTACAGGTAGAAGTATATCAAAAGAAATTAATAAAACAACAACATCAAATGAAATAAAAAATGTTTTAAAAGAATATATAACTGGATTATATGCAGCTATAGATGGTATAAAAAAAACTGAAAAAATAAATCCAACTTATTTTCAAGAAATATTTAAAAATTCTGATAAGAATTTAATTAAATTAATGTCATATGATGAAAAAACTTTTAATAAAAAAATAGATAATTATATTAATAATGTATTAATGCCTGGTTTATATAAAATATCAAATATTAAAATAAAAACACAAAAAAAGAAAAATTGGCTTTCAAAAATATAAAAAAAATAAAAAATATGAAAAAAATATTAAATTTTAAATTATTTGAAGATGATCAAGTTAATAATGGTGATATTAACGATGAAAATAATAATAGTGATAATACTGATGTTAATAATGATGATAATAAAAATGATATAAATGATGAAGATTTTAAAAAATTAAAAAAAACATCAATTACATGGTTAACTAAATTATTAACACCTATTATGAAAATAAATTTACCAAAAACAAATAATAATAATAAAAATAATATAATAACATTTGATAATGATTATTATGTAACATCAGATGAACTTCAAAATTTAGTTCGTAAATCAACATTTAATGATTTTAAAAATTTTAGAAATACAGTGGATAATAGTCAGGATAATAATAAATTTCCTATTCATCAAAAAAATAAATAAAAATGAAAAAATTTTCAAAATTAGATAAATATAAAAAAGATCAAAATATTATTAATAATAATGATAATATAAAAATTATTAATTATAAAAATGAAAATATAATATCAAGTAAAGATAAAATAGTTATTTTACCATATTTAAAAGATGAAGGGTATATATTATTATCTTATAATAATGTTGCTGCATTTAATATGAATGATAATAATACTGTAAATTTTATTAAAGTAATTACAGATGATAAAAATGATATAGATATAATAGAAGAATCAATAAAAAAAATATTATTGAAAACATGTGGTATTGTATTACGACAAAATTATTCAATTAATATTGATAATGTATTATTCAAAAATGAACAAGATGCAGGTCGATATTATATTTCATTATTAGAATTAAATTATAATGATTTTAAACAAATACCACCAAATAATAATTATCAATTAATAAAAATTAGTTTAGGTGATATTGATACAATTAAAAAATATGATTTAATAACAGAATATATGTTATTAAAATTAAAATATGATTATAAAATATAAAATATTTTTTATTATAAAATTAAATAATTATATTCGTTATAGTTTAATTTAAAAAGAGGATATGGATTTTAATAAATTTTCTAATAAAAAATTAATTTATAATATATTGATATTAATATCATGTTTATTTTTATTATATATATCTTATGAATATTTGGTTCTTAATAAAGATATTAATATTTATATATTAACATTACCAATTATAGTAGGTATGATTTTAAGCTATTCAATATATTTAATTATTGAAACATTAGATGATTATGAATTACAATAAATATTATATTATATGAAAAAATTTTTATTTAATTATTTAAATAGTGCATCACCATCGGGATATGAAAATGAATCTCAACAAATATGGATTAATTATATTAAAAAATATGTTGATAAAATTATAATTGATGATTATGGTACAGCAGTTGGTGTAATAAATCCCGAATCTGATTATAAAGTTGTAATAGAAGCTCATGTAGATGAAGTGTCATATCGTGTTAAATATATATCAGATAAAGGATATATTTATGTTGCAAAAAATGGTGGATCGGATCATCAAATATCATTATCAAAAAAAATAAATATTCATACTAAAACTGGTATAGTTGATGGATTTTTTGGGTGGCCTGCTGTACATGTTAGAAAAAAAACTGATAATCAACCAAATATAGATAATATTTTTATAGATATTGGAGCAACTAGTAAAAAAGAAGTTAATGATATGGGAATTTATGTTGGTTGTTTAGTTACATATCCAGATAAATTTAATATTTTAAATAATAAATATTATAATGGTAAAGCATTAGATAATAAATTAGGTGGTTATATATTAAGTCAAATTGTTAAAAAAATAAAAAATAAATCTATAAAATTACCATTTGGTTTATATATTGTTAATTCTGTTCAAGAAGAAGTTGGTTTAAAAGGAGCAAAAATAATTGCAAATACAATTAAACCTAATGTTGCAATTGTTATTGATGTAACACATGATACTACAATACCAATGATGAATAAAATAAAAAGTGGTGATATTAAATGTGGAAATGGTCCTGTATTTACATTTGGTCCAACTATTCAACAAAAATTAATTGAATTAATTGAAAATGTATCTATCAAAAATGGTATAAAATATCAAAGAAAAATATCAGGTAATTCAACTGGTACAGATACAGAATCATTTGCATTTGCTAATAGTGGTATACCAAGTGCTTTAATTTCTATACCATTAAAATATATGCACACAACAGTTGAAACAGCTAGTATAGATGATGTTAAAATGGTAATAAAATTATTAATAGAAGTACTTAAAAATATTAATTATAAACAAAATTTTAAATATTTAACAATATAATTTTTATAATAAAAATATTATATGTATATTTAAATTAAATAAAAAATTATTAATAAATGAAAGATTTTAAAAAGAAAAGAAAAGGTGTTCATGCTAAAACAAAAGAATCCAAATTAAAAAATTCAAAAAATTATAAAAAAAAATACATTGGTCAAGGTAAATAATTATTAAAAATAAATAAAACATGGAAAAAGATTTTAAAAAATATGCAACTAAACATATTGGGTTAAATACAACATTAGTTGATGATGTTATATCATCACAGGTAAATGCATCAATGACACCAATGATTTTAGAAGAAAGAAAAATGAGAGTTTCATTAATGTCTGTTTTTGATAGAATGATGATGGATAGAATAATTTGGATTTCTGGTCCAATTACAAATAGAACATCATCTGTTGTTCAAGCACAATTAATGTATTTAAACAGTGTAAACGATGATAGAGATATTACCATTCATTTAGATACACCAGGTGGTTCAGTAATGGCTGGTTTAAGTATTATTGATGTTATGAATTATGTTAAACCTGATATTGCTACAATTAATCTGGGTATGTGTGCATCAATGGGTTCTGTATTATTATCATCTGGAACAAAGGGAAAAAGAAGTTCATTAATTTATTCTAAAGTAATGACACATATGGTATCACATGGTACTAGCGGTAATATTCAAGATACTAGAATTAGTCAATTAGAAGCAGAAAAATATAATTATATTTTATTTAAAAAATTAGCTGAAAATACAGGAAAATCATTTGAAGATGTTTATGTATTATCAAGATTTGATAGATGGTTTAATTCAGATGAAGCATTAGAATTTGGTTTAATTGATGAAATAATTGGATTAGATAATAATAATACAATATCTAGTATGTTAGATGGTTTTGATGAATATTATAAAGATGAGGTATTAAATAATAATATATTATTATCTAATAAAAATGGAAATATATAATTATTAGTTTTCTTGAAATAATAATTTAATTAAAAAAACAATTTAAAATGAACATTTTAGAAAAAATAATTATTAGTTTTCTTGAAATAGTGATAATAATAGTTATTGTTGCTATGATTTATATTTTATTTAATTAAAAAAAAACAATTTTAAATATTACTATATAAAAAACTCTTGAATATATAATTCAAGAGTTTTTTTTTAAAAAAATGAGATAAATGAGAGAAATAAATAATATTTATATAAAAAATTTAATATTTGAATTATCAAATAAAAGAAATATTCAATTTTCATTTGATAATGAATTAACAAATACTATTATAAATGGCAAAACAATTGAAAAACGATTAGAGAATATTGTTTTTTCTAAAAATGATAAAAAATATAAATTATATGAAGGTGTATTTTTTAGAGATTTTGGACCAATTACTAATGATAAAGATTATTATAATTATTTGAAAATTCAAATATTAAATTTTTTTAAATAATTTTTTTATTTAATAATAATATTATTAATTTTTTATTATCTTTGTAAAAAATATGTAAAATGAAAAAAATAATATTATTAATTTCTGTTGTATTTCTGTTTTTTTCTTGTAAAAAAAATATTGTAAATATTCCAAAATCAAAATATCATATTGAAATATGGGATAGAACAAATTCTATTCAATTATTATTAATTAATGATAATATAATAAAATTTGATACTGTTTATGTTTCATCATCAAAATTTTATTTATTAAGTGAAGATTTTTATTTAAAAAATAATGAAATATTAAATATTAATTTAAATTTTATAAAAAATTTAAATAATATTCAAACATCATTAAAAGTATTTAGAAATGATGTAATGATTAATTATTTTTCTTTATATAGAAGTGATAAAATTGAAATAAATAAATATAATTATAATATAATATTTAATCCAATAATTAAAAATTGGTTTATTAGATTTTATACTGAAATTATATCACCAGAATCAGCGGAATTAACCATTAATGATAAAGGTAATTTATATGATGAAATATTATTAGATGGTGTTGGTTTTATTGATACTACATTTAATATTAATAAAAAAGATGTTATTTATAATAATTTAGATTATATTACATATGCATGTGGATCAGAAGTAGGTTTAATTTATAAAGTATATTTAGATAATAATATTATCGAACAAGATTATATTTATAATCATAGAAAAATCAGTGGTATACATATATATCATCATTATGTAATGTGGTATTATTAAAAAATATTAAACTTTATATTTTTATTTTATTAAAATATAAAAATCATATTAATTAATGACAGACAAAATAATAAGTTTAACGTCTAATATTGAACAATTTAAAAAATTTATAACAGTAATTAAAGAATTATCCTTAATTAATTCAACAATTATAATTATATTAAATGATATAAATATTATATTTTATTCATTTGTGGGTAAAGATATAAATGATATTCATGCATTTAAAACAGTTACATTAAATACTAATGATATTTTTTATAAAAAAAGAACAATTGATAAAAATATATCAATTGTTATTAAAGACGGTAAAAAATTTAATAGAAATGCACAAAATTTTATTGATTTAAATAATGATATTAAATTAAAAATTTCTTTTGATGAAAGTGATATGAATGCAAATTATATTCATTTAATGAATGATATTTTAAAAATAAAAGAAATATGTGGTGATCCGTTAATGATGAGTAAAGAAATTACTAAAGATGATATTGATTATTTAACAGATAAAAAAAAGTCTTTATTTAATTTTAAATTAAATAAAGAAAATTTTAAAAAAATAAAAAGATTATCTACTATTGATATTATTAATGATATTTTATCAATTAAAGTATATAATAATGATATATTTATTGGTGATAATAAATGGGATTTAAAAATAGATAATGTTAATTATGATAATATTACTGTATCATTTCCTAAAAAATATTTTAATTCTATTACTTTTGATAATGATAGTATAGTTTATTTATTTGAAAATTATATATTAGTATCTGATAATATATCAGATTTAATGATAGTATTAGAAACAACAGTATAATATGAAAATATTTTTAATATCAAATACTTTATTCGGTTATAAAAATATGACAAAGTATCAAATATCATATTTTTATGATATACTTATACCATTTTTAAAACAAAAATCAAAAAAAGGAGATATATTTGTACATGGTGGTAATTTATTTTATAATAAAATACATGCTGATTTTAATTTAATAAATAATGTTTTAGATATTTTTGATAAAATATCTAAAATATTACCAATATATGTAATTAATTCATTAAATGATAAATATTCAACAACAATTTTAAATCGATTAAAAAATATTTTTATTATTGATAATTCAAAAATTATAAATAATAATGTTATATTAATATCTAATAAATTAAATTTATTAGATATTAAAAATATTAAACCAATTATAATATTTAATTCTAATTTTTTAATAAATGAATCATATAAATTATTTTTAAAAAATTTTGATATATCTATTTGTACATATTTTAATAATAATGATATTATCGATAATATAATAAATATCGGTAGTCCATATCAATTAAATAATAATTATATTAATGTAAATGATTTTAAAAATAAGAATGGATTATTAATAATAGATACAATTAAAAAAAAATTTAAATTAGTAAAAAATAAATATAGTCCTAATTTTATATCATATGATATATTTGATATTAGTGATTTAAATAAAATAAATATCAATAAAAAGGATAAAATAGAAATAATAATAAAAGAGAATATATTAAATAATAAAGAAAATATAAATAAATTTAATTTATTTATTAATAATAATAATATTAAAGTAAAATATTTGATCAAAAAGAATAGTAATAATAGTAATGATAATAATAAAATTAAAAATATAACATATGATTTTAATATTAGAAATATTATTAAAAATACAATTAATGATACATTATTAAATGAATTAAATACAATATATAAGATATATGATTCAACTTAATTACCATTTAATATCGGTAATTTTTTTTAAGGTTACAAAAATATCTTTATATGATCTATCCCAACCACCGAAATAAGGCCATAATTTTTTTTCATATCTTGGATTATCATGTTGTATAAAAATTGAATCATTACCACAATAAAATTTATAACCTCGTTTAGTTATATCATCATTTTCAATAACTCTAATTGCCATAGATTTTGCATTTTCTGTATATGTATAACTAAAAATATTATCAAACCATTCACCATTTTTATATACATAAGAAGCAATTATTAATCTATCTTTATTTTCTTTATCTGGTTTGCAAACTAATCGAGCTGAAATATTATGATGATTTATTGCACCAAATCCAAATATTTTATTCCAACCAGAATATGATATTATATTATCATTATAATACCAATTAGAACTTAAAACAACTGAATATGCTATTTTTTTAAATCTATTTTTTCTATTTAATCTAATCCACCATCTTTTATTTGTGTAATGGTTTCCTTGTTTTATTTTAAATTTCATAATTATAATTTATTTTTATAAATAAATAATTTTTCGACTGGTCTATAAGTTTTATTTGTATTTAATGAATTAGTGATTTTTTTTTCCCAAATAGATATAAAATCAGATGGTGCATTATATTCTGATATATAAATATAATGTCCATCATTTGTTTTATTTCGACACCAATTCCAAAATTCATCATAATTAAAATTTTTCGATGTTTTATATTGTGTTTTATTCTGATATGGGATATCACAATAAATAATTGATTTATAAGGTATAAAAATTTTTTTGTAATCTTTATTTAAAAATACAACATCTTTTAATAATTTTATTTGTTTTTCTGTATTTTTTATTTGTTCTGATATATAATCTCTATTATTAACATTATGACCTGAATATCCACCATCAAAAAATTTACCATTATAACTACCCATCCAACCTATCCAGCCAATCATAAAGTCATCAAAATAATTATTTGTTTTTTTATTGTATTCATTTCGTGCTTTATTATATAAATCTCTAGATATTGTATATGGCCTATCTTTATTTTTTATTAGACCTTTCCACATTTCTATTAAATATTTATTATTATCATTTGCAATTCTTTTTCCATCTACTTTATCTATTAAATTCATACCACCAGCAAATGGTTCAACATACCATTGATCTTTTTTTCTATTTTTTAATATAATTGGTAGAATATATTTAGATATTCTATTTTTTGATCCTAAATATTTCATTTAAATAAATTATTTTAAGAAGAACATTTTGACCATTGACAATCCATACATGTTAAACAACCTTCTAATCTAACAATATTTGTTGATCCACAAATTGGACATGTTTCATCAGTTACAACATTTTTTAAATATTTCTTTAATATTCTTTTAACACCAGCTTGCCAAGTACCAAATAATGGGTAATTATCTTCATCTTTTCCATTTATTTTTAAAGAATCAACTAAATTCATAATTGTTGGTAAATGTATTTTATGTCTTAATAATGCTGAAATCATTTTACTAGTATTCCAAAATTCTCTATTAAATGCTCTACCAAGACCTGTCATAATAACTTCATAATTATCTTTATCTAAATAAATAAAATCATATTGTGTTTTATTTGTTTTTTTATTTTTATTTTTAACAATCCAACCTTTTTCAACATGATTTGGTATTGGAAATGATTCTAATAATCCAGTAAATAATTCATATGGAAATTTATAATCATCTGTTTCATATATACCTAAAAAACCAATCCATTTTTCTTTATTATTTACAAATCTAACTACTTCACATTCAAGTGTTTTTGGTCTTTTAGGTGCATTATTTTCTTTTATATAATCATTAATGGTTTTTTCTTCTCCATCATGTTTTATCATAACACCTGATCTACTACCATCTCTATATACAGTTACACCTTTACATCCATGTTTCCATGCTGTTTTATATAATTTATCAACTGTTTCAATAGTTGCATCAGACGGTAAATTTATAGTAACAGAAATTGAATGATCAACCCATTTTTGTATTGAACCTTGCATTTTAACTTTTTCAACCCAATCTATATCAGCAGATGTAGATTGATAATATGGTGATTTTTTTATAATTTCATCCATATCTGTAGGTTTTAATTTTGAAAAATCATCAATATTATAATTATTAATTTTTAACCATTCTTTAAATTTATGATGTAATACTGTATATTCTTCCCAATGATCACCATTTTCATCTATAAAATGAGATTTAGAATCTTTATCATTTGGATTAATTTTTCTTCTTCTTTTATATGCAGTTAAAAATACTGGTTCAATACCAGATGATGTTTGTGTCATTATTGATAAACTACCAGTTGGAGCTATAGTTAAACATGATATATTTCTTCTTCCATATTTTTTATATTTATTTAAATATTCATCTGATAAATTATCAAAAATTCTTGATAAAAATGGATTTTTAAATTTATTATTAATAAATTCTTTTTCAATATCAAATACACCAAATGATCCCCTTTCTTTTGCTAAATCAATAGATGACATATATGCATTTATTGCTAATTCTTTATGTACTAAAGTTGAAAAATCAGTTGCCTTTTTTGTTCCATATTTAAGTCCTAATGCAGCTAACATATCACCTTCTGCTGTAATACCTAATCCTGTTCTTCTACCTTCAACAGTTTTATTATATATTTTTTCCCATAATTTTTTTTCAGTTAATTTAACAATATCACTTTCAGGATCATTTTTAATTTTATTTAATATTTTTTCTATTTTTTCTTGTTCTAAATCTACAATATCATCCATAAATTTTTGTGCATATCTTACATATTTTCTAAATTTATCAAAATTAAATTTTGATTTTTTTGTAAATGGATAATCAACAAAACTATATAAATTTAATGCCAATAATCTACAACTATCATATGGACATAATGTTATTTCACCACATGGATTAGTACTAACTGTTTTAAATCCATTATCAGCATATAAATCAGCAACTGATTCATTTATAATTGTATCCCAAAATAATACACCAGGTTCTGCTGATTTCCAAGCATTATAAATAATTTTATCCCATATAGTATTAGGATTGATAGATTTTATATATTTTGGTTTTTTTGAATTTATTGGAAATTGTTGAATATATTCTGTATTATTTTCAATAGATTTCATAAAATCATCATTAATTTTAACAGAAATATTTGCTCCTGTAATTTTAGTAGTATCTACTTTAGCATTTATAAAATCTTCACTATCTGGATGTTTTATTGAAACAGTTAACATTAATGCCCCTCGTCTACCATCTTGTGCTACTTCTCGAGTTGTATTTGAATATCTTTCCATAAATGGAACAATGCCTGTAGATGATAATGCTGAATTTTTTACTGGTGAACCTTTAGGTCTAATATGAGATAAATCATGACCAACACCACCTCTTCTTTTCATTAATTGTGCTTGTTCTTGATCTATTTGAAAAATACCACCATATGAATCATCATTATTTCCAATTACAAAACAATTAGATAATGATACTGCTTGTTTATAATTACCAATTCCAGCCATTGGACTACCTTGTGGTATAATATATTTAAAATCTTTAATTAAATTATATATTTCATTTTCAGTTAATGGATTATTATATTTTTTTTCAATTCTATATAATTCTTTAGATAATCTTTTATGCATGTCATCTGGTGTTAATTCATATATTTTTTCATCAGAATCTTTTAATGCGTATTTATTAATCCAAACATCAGTTGCTAAATTATCACCATTAAAATATTTTAATGTTTCTTTATAAACTTCTTTTCGATTGTAAGCCATTTTTTATCTATTATTTTTTTTATATAGGTTTTTTATTATAATTTGTTTATATAAATTTCATATTATCTAATTCATTTAAATATCCCTTATCTTTTAATTCTATTATTATATTTGTAGCATGTATTGGATATAATAGTTTGTACATATTAAATATATGATCAGTAAAATAATAAGATAATTCAACAAACATTTCTGATTTTGTATATTGATTTCCTAATTCTTTTATGATCATTTCATAATATGAATTAAATGCTTGTTTATTTGGTTTTCTTCTATTTGCATTAAAATCTAAATCTGTATTATTTTTTAATAATTTATAAATTCGTTTTTTTAAATTACGTTGATTTTCTGCATCTTCAAAATGTCTTGATTCCATTTCATATTGAGATCCTCTTTCAATTGGAAAATCTTTATTAAAATAATCACTATTTGATTGTTGTAAATAGTCATCTGTTTCATCTTCATTTAATTTACCATAAAAAATAGTATCTCTTTTTAATTTATGTTTTCCTTCTAATTTATGTTTAGTTGTATTAAATTTAAAATAAACAGTTTCATCACTATCATCTGTTATATTATCATCATCATTAACACCTACTATATTAGAAATGTCTTGTTTATCAATATCTATATCTGTATCTATATCTGTATCTGCATTTATATCAATATTATTATCAATATTATTATTATCAGTATTAATATCAGTATTAATATCTGTGTTTACATTTATGTCAATATTATCATTATTATCCGTATTGATATTTTTTAATTTTTTTTCATTTTTTTTTATCATTATAAAATATTTTTTTTAAACTGTACCTTCTAAAATATCATTTTCAATTGTTAAATATTTAGTATTAAAATCAAATCTAACTTGTTCTTCTTTATGTTCACCATCTCTAAGTTTTAAAATTTTTAATCTATATTTATTTTCTTTTTTCATTGAAGGAGTTCTAATAATTGCCCAGACAGAATCTGCTGTTTCAGCAATAGCTTTTGATTCTGGTATATCATTTAATTTAACATCATTTGCCCCCCAAACTGCTCTATCTAATTGAGTTGCTGTTATAACTACAGTATTATACTTATCTGCTAAATATCTTAATCCTTCTGCTAAATGTTTTCCTTTTAAATATAAATTATTTCTTATATCTTTACTTGATGAATCAACTGTCATAATATTAATATAATCAACTAATACCATATCAACATGTATATTTTTAACTTCTTGTAATTTATTTATATAATTATCTATATCAATTACACTACAATCACCTGTATTGAATTTTTTAACAAATATTTTACCTGGTTTGTTAGTATTAAACATACCATTATTTTTGTTTTTTACTTGATTTATTTTTGTTTTTATAAAAGTTGGATCTTTACTTAATTCATCATATTGATTGATATCAATTTTTAATCTCATTGAACCCATTCTTTTCATAACTTTTCGACTAGTCATTTCTAATGTTATAACAACAACAACTTTACCTTGTTCGGCTGAATTTACACCAATATTATGTAACCACATACTTTTTCCAACATTTGTTTCTCCCATTAGAACATTAAATGTTGATAAATCCCAACCACCTGATAATATTTTATCAATATTAGACCAACCTGTTGGTATTTTATATTTTGATATTTCTTGTTTATGGTTTTCTGGATCATCAAAATCATCACCAATATCATCATTATCATCATCTAATAATGGTATTTCATTATATAAATTTCGTATTTTAGCAACAACACTTTTAACATTTTCTAAATCAATATCTTCTAAAGATCTTAATTCTTCAATTGTTCTTGATGTATTATTTCTAACAATATTAGATAATTTCCATGCTCTAAATCTAGTTTCTAACCATTCTTTTTTATCTGATATATTATTTTTTAATATTATTTTAATAATATCATTTGATATTTTATTATCAGGGTCATTTAATTTGACCATATCAATAATTTGTTGTAGACTAGGTTTTTTTTTAGTTCTTAAATATTCATCTCTTACTATTGTGTATATAAATTGTATATTATCATTTTTAAAAAAATATGGTTCTACTTTAGAATATTGATTATGATTTTCTAAAATATAAGTAAAAAAATTTTTTTCCATATTTACATTCATTACCTCAGGCATAAATAACTTTTTTATTTTTTTAATCAAATAGATTATCGTCTAAATCATCAATATCAACAATATCATTATCATTATTTTCAAATTTAGAATATTCCTCATCTAATTTTTCTAATTCTTTTTGATACTCATCAAATGATGAATATTTAAAATAATTAAAAATTATTGGTTCCATATTTTTTAAAACTTCTTCATTAAATACTTTTGAATTAAATATATTTTTTTCAAATAAATATTTATCTAAATGTTTAATATAATATCTAGTGCCACCTTCATCATAAGTTACTTCTTTTGTTTTTTTATCAATGTTTTTTTTAACTTTTGCAATTCCAATTTTATTAAAATTTTCAGGAGTACAAAAAAATTCTAACCCTTTATATGGATTAACACCTTTTGAATGATCTATTTCAAATTTAATTTTTTTGGGTTTAGCTAATCTATTTTTTCTTGATTTTGCAGTTACTATTACACCAGATTGACCTAAATCTAAATCATCTTCTTTTCCTGTTTTTAATTTAGCTATTGATAAATAAACTATAATTGATGCGGAATAATTAATACCTTCACCTCCGCTTTGAACAGCTTTTGGAAATAAATCTTGAGTCATATATATGTGATTTGTTGCAACCATAGGTATATTTAAATATCCCATATCTGAACTAATAATTCTAAATAAAGATTTAATAGCTTTTGCTCTACTCATATCTACTTTATTTTTTCCACTTAATGCATCTTCTATTTCTTTAACTGATGCTAATTGACCAATACTATCTAATAATATAATTGTTTTACTAACATCAATTCCTTTCTTTTTTTGTTCTTTAAGTTCATTTAATAATTGGGTTAAAAATACTTTTATATTTTCAACTTTATTTGATCTCAATAACATAAATTTACTTGGATCACTTACATTTATACCAAACATATCAAAATCACCTTTTTCAATTGCAAATTCAGTATCAATGTAAATAATATTATAATTTTGTTTTTGTGCATTTCTAGCAATACTTAATGTAATATATGATTTTCCAGTTTGTGGTGGACCAGCAAATATTGTTATTCTATTTTTTGGTATTCCTCCATTTAAAATACTTTTAGATAATAATGCATCTAAAATATGAATGCCTGTAGATATATACCCTCTATCATTATCTAAATTTTCTATTGTTATCATAGATTTTTTTGATAAACTATCAATTACATTTGATATTTTAGAAAAATTAAAATTTTCTTTTACTTTTTTTTTCGCCATTTTTATTTTTCTTTTTTTAATTTTATATTTTTAAAAAATAAAAGTTTTAATTTTATTTTTTTGAACTATATTATTTCTATATATATAGAAAAAATATAAAATAGTATATATGGATTTTTATATAGTTTTTTGTAAAGTCAAAAAAAAATTTGACAAATATGTTAAAGTAAATAAAATTAAAAATAAAGTTATAATTGATATAAAAGGTCAAATTGAAGAAAATCAAATTAATAATATTGATAAATATAAAGATTATTTTAATTTATTAATTTATACAAAAATTATACAATCATTAAAAAAAAATAAAGATATTTATTATATTCCAAATTTTTCAAATAATTTTTTTTCAATGAATGAAATAATTAATATGAAATCATATATTGATGATAGTATTAATTTTAATATTTTAATATTTTTTGATGATTTTGGTAAAAATGATGAAAATTTAAAAATAATATTAAATAATTTAGATATTTTTGATTATTCTCAAATAATTAAAGATTATTAATTAATTATATAATACCTTTTTTAATATATAAATAAAAAAGTATTTATATAATGCATGATGAAATGAGTTTTTTATTTAATAAACCACCAAAAATGTCTATAAAAACGGATAAGTTTGGTGAGAGATATCAAAAATTAAATAAAGATAATGTAAAAAATCACATAATTAATGGTTCATATTTTAATGATAACAATGATAATAATCCATATTTAGAAATAATAAATAAATTGAATGGATTAAAATCTATGGAATTAAATTATTCTGATTTTGCATATTTAGTAGATTTAGGTGTATATCCAGTTAATCGTTTAATAATATTAAGACGTTTTGATGAAAATGTTATGGTAAAAAATGATTTAAATGATATTGATGCAAAACCAATATCAACACTTGTATCATGGATTACACCAGATGATGATGATATGTTTAGTATGTCTTTTTCTGAAAAATGGATTGATCAAAATAGATTTTTCTGGGAAGTAATATCAGATGTAGTAAAAAATAATACTGGGATGAACATTAATCATATAAGTTCATTACCTGCTTGGTCACAAGGTTTTTTATATCAAATGTTGCAAGGTGCAGGTATTGGTAATTTTGATAAAAATGGTAAAAATTGGATGCCTGTTGGTGATCCAGATGTATTAAGATCATCAAAAACAAGAGATTTAAATGGTAGTATTAGTTCAGATATAAAATTATCATTTAATTCAAAATATGAACAAAAATATATAGGAGGTATTGATTCTGGTATAGCAATGATGACAATATTAAATAATATTATACGAATGGGTATATCTGATATGAAATTTGTATTAAAGAGTGATAAAACATTAAATGATTTAACAAACTCAATTTATTCAAATCAAGGTGGTTCAATGAATGATTGGATTTCTGGAATTAAGTCTATTATAAAAAGTTTTGTAGAAACATCAAAAAATATGTTTGGTCTTAAAAATCCTTCAGATACTACAGATACAGATAAAAAAATATATGATAAAACTAAAATAACTGAAATGATAAAAAATACATTAGATTTATCGATTAAACGATTTAGATGGGATTTAAAATCATCTTTAGCATTAACAACAGGATTACCAACAACACCATGGCATGTTACAGTAGGTAATCCATTAAATCCTATATTGTCAATTGGTAATGTAGTTGTTGATCAAGGTAATATAAAATTTGGTAATGAATTTAATTTTAATGATATGCCAACAAATTTTAAAGTATCATTTAATATAGATTTTGGTAGACCGTTAGGAAGAAGTGAATTATTAGAAATATTAAATATTAATTATGAAAGAAATTATAATAATTCATCAAATACTGGTGATGTAGATGCAATAAGTGGTGCATAAATAAAAAATAATAATAAAATGAAATATTATACATTAGAAAATGTAAAAAGAAATAAAAATAATAATAATTTATATGATATATTTAACCCAATGTTAAAAATAACTGATGATTCTAATATTAAATCGTATATTGTTGATAATCAACGTGAAATGAGAATAGATTTAATTTGTATAGATATATATGGTAATAATGATTATATTGATGAATTATTATATTTCAATGGTATTATTGATCCATATTCAATTAAATCTGGTGATATTATTTATTATATTGATAATATAAAAATAATTAGAGATAATTATAATTATGATAATGATATTAATAAAACTGAAATAAATTTACCAACATATGCAAAAGGTGATTATAAATCAGTTATAATAGATAATCAAACACATGAAATAAAAATTAATAATAAATTAAAATAATGTTATATAAAAATTTAACATATGAAAATTCATCTATTGAATTTAAAGAAATTTATATTAAATATCTTAAAGATAGAACAGATATATCAATAAGTGAGTGGGCTGATTATATTGGTCGACCTATGTTTTTATATTTGAATAATAGAGGAAATTTAAAAGGTGGTTTTATAATAGATATTAATTATTTAATTAGTATGAAATTAAAAAGTGTTCATTTATTACCAACAATTGAGATAATATTTAGAGACCCGTCTGGATTTATTGGTAATCAAATGTTTCCAGATGATAATACAATATTATCTTTTTTAAAAAGATCAACAAATCCTAAAATAGAACCAATTAGATTAGATTTTGTTATTAGTGATTTTCAAACAAATGATTCAGTATTTACATTATATGGTATATTAAATATTGAAGATAGAACAGAAAATGTAGCATATAAAGGTAGTAGTTTTAATGTTTTAAAAAATATAGCTAATGATATGAAACTAGGATTTTTAACAAACATTAATGATACTAATGATGAAATGACATGGATAAATCCTGGTAATTATATATCTCAATTTATATCAGATATAACATTAAATTCATATAATGGTGATAATAGTTTTATGATTTCATTTATTGATTTTTTTAATCGTTTAAATTATATTGATATAGAACAACAATTACAACAAAATACTTTAGATGAATTAACATTATGGGAAAATTATTTTGATAAAAATAATAATAATGAGAAAACAACACCATTATTATTAACAAATCATCCGAATATGATATTATCAAATTTATATGTAGAAAAATATGTTATATTAAATAATTCTAGACATGTTAATATGGATATTGGTTATAAATCCAAAGTATATTTTTATAATAAAACTGAAAATAGATTAATAAATAATGAAATTAATATACTTAATAGTATTAATGATATTTATAAAAATAATTTAAAAACTTTAGATTCTAATTTGAATGTTAAAAAATATTATCTTGGTAAAATGGATAATGATAATGTTCATTTAAATTATTTAATAGCAAATAAACAAAATGATATTAATTTAAAATTTTTACAAAAATTAAAAATTAATATTGTTTTACCTTTAGCTAATATGAGTATATATAGAATGCAACATGTAGAACTAATTATTTATGAATTAGAAACATTCAATCATGATATTTATTTAGATGAAACAATTAATAAAACAGATTCATATAAAATAAATGATAAATTATCTGGTAGTTGGTTAATTACATCTATTAATTATATTTATATTAAAAAACAAATGAAACAAGAAATAACAATGGTAAAAAGAGATATAAATATTGAATATGATAAAGAAAAATTAAACGAATTAACTAAAAATTTTTATTTAAAAAAATAATATAAATAATGGAAGAAAAACATGAATTAAGAGAGAATATAAATATTTATGAATATAAAATAGAAAATAAATCTACAACTTATAAAGATAAAAAATCTGATTCATTAAGAGATAGAAAAAGAAAACATATTGAAAATGATAAAATTTTCTATAATACAGAAAAAGTTGAAATAATACCTAATAATACTAAAGATTTTTATGGTCATGAAATAATAAATGATGAAAATACAAAAAATTTTAGAAATGATTTTATTTTTGGAGATCCATTATTAACTACATTTGATATTAAAATATTAGATAATTCACCATTATTTAATAAAAATGGATTAAAATCATTTTTAATTGATTATAGTTCAATAAAAGATATTAAAAATTTAATTAAATTATATGATGAATTTATAAAAAAAATAATAGAAATATTTAATATAAAAGGAACTAAATATCATTATATCAACAAAATTGATGGATTAGATAAATTTAAACAAAAATTTATAAAATATAGAGATGATAATATTTCTTTTTTATTATATGAAAATGTTAAAATGGAAATGTTTTATATAAGTGAATTATATAATAATCTTTATTACTCATATAAAAATCAACGAATAAATGCCCCTGAAAATTTATTTAGATTTAATATGGAAATAGATATTTCTGAAGTAAGAAATTTTAAATATGGTAAAAATAGAACAAAATCTAAATATACTGTAAGATTGTATGATTGTAATTTTGTATTTTTTGATAGTAGATTAACATCAGATCATATTGTTAGAGGTGGATTTACTGCAGGAAAACCAACTGATTTTAGTGAAATTGGATTTTTTGTTTATTATAAATCAGCAGAAAGAATTTTAGATGCTAAATTAATGGGTAAACGATTATTATTAGATAATAAATTGTCTGATTTTAAATTAATAAATGAAAAAATAAGTAGAAATAATGATAATATTGATATTGATAATATTGATAATATTAATAATAATAAAAATAAAGAAAATATTTCAAGTTTTTCAAATATTGATTTTAAAATTAAAAATAAAACAGAAAATTTAAAATCAAATTTAAAATGGTTTGGTTGGTCAAAAGTTGGTAAAACAAAAGACGGAAATGCCACATTTAATTTAAATCATATTGTTAAAACTTTTTCAAGAACAATTGTAGGTAATGAAATTGTTAATTTAACAGAATCAATAATTAATGATAAAACAAGTCTAAATCGTTTATTTGAAAATTGGGCAAAACGAAAAATATTAGAAAGTGAAAGAATTGCATATTTATCATTGATTAATAGTGAAAAATATAAAAATATAAAAGATAAATTTCAATTTAAAAATGAATATGGTGATGATATATATGATATGTATTATTTTTTAATTAATAAAAATAATAATAATAATAATTATAATTTTGAATCTGGTAGTACTATTGATATGAAAAATGACACAAGTGGTGTAGGATTAAATGGTCAAAATGTGTATGTTAAAGAAGAATCAAATGATATTGAACCAAATGAACCAGATGGTAATGTGTATGATAACTATTTTAAAGGATTGCCAGATGAACCATTTGTTATTGAACCAAATGAACCAATTGTTATTGAACCAAATGAACCAGATGGTACAATATATGAAAATGGGGAATCAAATGATATTGAACCAAATAAACCATTACAAAATTATTCTTATTCAGGTCTTAAAAAGCAAAATTTAAAACAACCAAATGGTACAATATATGAAAATGGGGAATCAAATGATATTGAACCAAATGAACCAGATGGTGTAGTATATGATGAAACAGAGGACATTAATCCAAATGAACCAGATGGTGTAGTATATGATGAAACAGAGGACATTAAGCCAAATAAACCAGATGGTGTTGTATATGATGAAACAGAGGACATTAATCCAAATGAACCAGATGGTGTAGTATATGATGAAACAGAGGACATTAAGCCAAATAAACCAGATGGTGTTGTATATGATGAAACAGAGGACATTAATCCAA
>Ga0256913_10000051_pt1 | contig 45572 bp, 41 predicted proteins | sample Axial_MatmetaG_FD_185970 | JGI IMG/M metagenome (GOLD analysis project Ga0256913, IMG submission 185970) | Deep-sea worm associated microbial mat communities from Axial Seamount, Juan de Fuca Ridge, Pacific Ocean - Axial_Mat | ecosystem: Environmental > Aquatic > Marine > Oceanic > Microbial... | reverse complement strand
AAACTGCAAGGTTTTTACTGCATCTGTAGTGCTTTCTTGTAGATTTAGGATAGCATATTATCGCTTTGATGCCCTTGTGGTAGGGCTTTGGTTGGGTGTTCACGGGGAACTATTTAAAGTCTCTCCGGCATTTCATCCTTAAAGGCGATCTTTTCAGCCTCTTCCAGCAGTGCTATGGCACCATCCTCGATCATCGCCTGTGCAAGCTGGTCACCTAAGATATCAGCCTCTTCTACCGGTGAGGCAAGTGATTTATGAAGAATATGTGTTCCGTCAGGATAGCCGATCATCGCACGTACCTCTATCTGTTTTGTTCCTTCATCCTTCTCAACGATCACAGCATTGACCGCTACCGGTGCGGAACACCCTGCACCGATCACAGAGATGAAATCACGCTCCACTTTGGTACAGGTAAAGGTATCTTCATCATTCAAGCTCATTGCGATCTCCCTGATACGGTCATCCTCTGCCACGATCTCGATCCCCAGTGCCGCCTGCCCCATGGGAGGAATGAAAAAATCAAGCCTCTCTACATAAGGGATATCTTTCAGCAGATCCAAACGGTACAACCCTATATAGGCAAGGATGATCGCATCATACTGTCCCTCTTTGAGCTTTCTCAGACGGGTATTGACATTTCCCCTGAGATCCTTCACTTTCAAATCCGGACGTTTCTCAAGCAGCTGCATACGCCGTCTCAGGCTTGTGGTACCGACCACTGCTCCTTCAGGAAGCTCGTCTAGGCTTTTGTAGGTATGGGAGAGGAATACATCACTCTGGTCCTGGCGCTTGGTAATAGCGCAAAGTTCCAGCCCTTCGGGAATGTAGGTAGGGACATCCTTGAGTGAGTGCACTGCCAGATGGGCATTGCCTGCAAGCATCTCATCTTCAAGCTCTTTTGTAAAATGCCCTTTCCCTCCGACAAGTGCCAAAGGCTTGTCAAGTATTTTGTCACCTTTGGAGGTGATCTCGTTCAGTTCCACCGTTACTTCAGGGAATACTGTCTCAATTCTCTCTTTCACATGGTATGCCTGCCAAAGTGCCAAGGCACTTGCACGTGTTGCAATTACTAACTTTTCCAACAATCTTTCCTTACACTTGCAGTTCTGCAAAAGCACACTACAGTTTCTAATTTCTAATTTCTAATTTCTAATTTTAGGAAATTTACTTAATGAATTTCTTATAACCGTCTCTCATCTTGTCCCATTGACTGTCCACATAAACCGTCGGGGTTCCCGATACCATCATTCTTCCTGCCGCATCTTCATCTGCTTTAATGGCATCTTTCACCTCTTTTGCATCGATCTGCTCAGGTGTCACTTCATAGTTGGCATGTTTCTTTACTGCCGCAAGGATTTTTTTAACATCTTTTTCTCTTGGATTGATCTGCAGAGAGTAGATCTTCTCCACTACATCCAGTTTACCTTCTTTTTGCGCCACATGCATCACTTTCGTCAGCACACCGGAAACCGGGTGTATCCTTAAAAGCGGCATATGGTAATAATAGACCGCCAGTTTATCCGGATGGGCTTTTGCCGCTTTGAAGATATCAGGGACGACCTCCTGGCAGAAAGGACACTGGGGATCGGAGAAGATCAGTATTTTATGTGCCGCATTTTTATTACCGAAAAGAAGATGCTCATCATTATAGTAACTCTCAGGAACCGTCGGTTTGATCTCTCTGCGGTAATCTCTTCCCGTTTTCAGGTTTACAAGATGCCCGGTGATCAATCCGTCCTTAATGAACATCGTTTCTGGAGCATGTATCTTTTTTTTCTGATATGTCAGATCCATGGTTGTCAACAGAATGGTCCACCCGGGGAGATCCTTGTGGGTTTTCGACTCTATCACAGTAATGCCATCCACTTTTACCTGCGGATTTTTTACAATATTTCTTTTAACATACTTCAGCAGCAGTTTATTGTCCGGTTGTTGTACCGCAGCATTAAGAACGGCTGTTGAGATCAGTGCGCTCGTCAATAATTTCGACATCAATGACATCATCGTCTCCTTTATTTCCATGAAATTTTGTTTGTTCAGGCGTTATTTTAGCGACAAAACGTAAATACATTGTGTAACCGAGTGAAAGCACTCCGAGAATATCACTCAATACTCCCGGAATAATGAGAAGCAGTGCCCCCACCAGATAGGCTGTACTGGCATTTTGAAAGCTCTCCATACTCAGCTTCCCGCGAGAGACAGCATTCAGGTTCCCCATAAGCGTCAATGGGGAGGACTGAAGCAGCCTGATACCGACGATCATCGAAACAACGATCCAGATAGCTGAGCCCATGAACCCTATTCTCTCTCCTACATACAGAGAGAGGTAGAGTTCCAGCATCAAAAACGGTATCATGATCAGCAGTATCATCTATAAAACCTTTTCCAGTGCACTCTCCAGAATATCTTCCGAAGAGATTTCCTCTTTCACCAACCCTGCCCTTGTGACAAACTCCACAAGGCCATCTTTGAGTTTTTTCCCGATCACCACGGCATATGGTATGCCCAAAAGTTCATAGTCTTTCATTTTTGCACCAAAGCGGTCTTTTCTGTCATCGAACAGTACATCGATCCCTTTGGTGCTTAAAGCTTCATAAAGCTCCTCGCCCAAAGCAAGCTGTTCTTCATCTTTGATGTTGGAGACAATGATCTGCAGATCGAAAGGTGCGGACTCTTTCGTCCAGATGCATCCTCTCTCATCATGGTTCTGTTCTATAATGGCAGCCAGTAAACGGCTGACTCCGATTCCATAGGTACCCATCACCATCGACTGTGATTTTCCGTTTTCATCCAGAAATGTCGCTCCCAAAGGTTCAGAATAACGTGTTCCCAACTGAAAAATATGCCCGGTTTCGATCCCTTTGGTATAACGCAAAGGCTCTCCACAGCAGGTACAGAGATCCCCTTCCTGTACGGCAACCAAGTCATGGTATTCACCTTCGATCCCTTTAAAGCTGTTTCCTACCAGGTGGTAATCTTTCTCATTTGCCCCGCTGATCATAGAAGTTGCCTCTTTAAGCCTGTTATCCAGTACTACCCTTACCCCTTCCGGTACAGCGGTAGGACCCATATAACCCGCTGCCAGACCGGCTTCAGCCAGCTCTTCTTCCGAGATATCAACCAGGTCATTCGCATTGACGGCATTACAGGCTTTGACCTCTTGAAGTTCATCGCAGCCTCTCAGAGCAAAAAGGACGATCTCACTTTTCTCTTCATCGTAAAGTGCTCTTTTCGCTACCGTCTTGACAAGATAGTAAGGGTCTACATGGAAAAAAGCACTGAGTGCCTCTATGGTTGTCGTATCTGGTGTATGGAACTTTGCGAAGATCGCTTCAGGGGCTTCTACACTGCAGGGTTTTTCCCTGCGTACCGCCGCTTCTATATTGGCGCCATATTCACAGTTGTCACAAACGACTATCGTATCTTCTCCCGAATCCGCAAGTACCATGAACTCTTTGGATCCCGAACCTCCAATCGCACCGGAGTCAGCTTCAACTACCCTGAACTCCAGTCCGAGACGGGTGAAGATCTTTTTATACGTCTCTTCCATCAGGTCGAACTCACGCTTCATATCCTCTTCATCCGTATGGAAGCTGTAACCGTCCTTCATAAGGAACTCACGTCCTCTCATCAGCCCGAAACGCGGCCTGATCTCATCACGGAACTTCAGGTTGATCTGATAGAGGTTAAGAGGCAGCTGTTTATAGCTTTTTACCGTCTGTTTTACAAGGTTAACCATCATCTCTTCATGGGTGGGGCCAAGTACGAAGTCGTTCTCTTTACGGTCTTTGAAACGCAAAAGCTCTTTACCGTATTTTTCAAAACGTCCGCTCTCACGCCAGAGGGAAGCAGGTGTCACAAAACTGAGGCTTACCTCCTGGCATCCGGCCTTGTCAAGCTCCTCTTTGACAACACTGCGTACTCTGTCCAGCACCTTTTTCCCCAATGGCAGGAAATTGTAAAGACCGCTTTCCCCGACAGATTGAATGAATCCGCCGCGTATCAGATAGATATGGCTTGCCAGTGTCGCATCATTAGGCGTCTCTTTGGTTGTCGGAATCAGTAATTTTGAAAATCTCACGCGCTGTATCCTTTTGTATGGTGGTCATTTTTATATTGTTTGAAATCAACATGTTCCGTATCGATATTGAACATTTTCTTCACCGCCTCTATGCAGTTGGCATTCTTTTTTTCTGTCGAAGAGGCACGCAGGTTCTGTGTCGGATCATGCAGAAAACGGTTGAACATCTGCTCTGCCATTTTTCGTATATTGGCTTCATGTTCAGCCGGGACAAACCCTTTTTTCAGTGCACGCTGCATCTCTTTCTCGATGGCGGCAGCCACGTGTTCTCTCATCTGCTTGATCACCGGTTCGATGGAGAGTGCCCTCAACCAGCTGTAAAACTCCTCTTTATAGCGGCTGACGATCTCTGCCGCCCTGACCGCCTGCTCCTCTCTGAGTGCATGGTTGTCATTGGAGATACTGCGCAGATCATCAATACGGAAAAGCTTCAGCTTCTCCATCTCAATTTCTTCAATATCACGGGGGATCGCCATATCGAACCAGTATCGCTGCAGTGTTTCATTCTCGATCATCTCCCGGCTGATCACCGGTTCAGGCGAGGATGTTGCAGAGAAGAGCAAACGGTAGCGATTGAGATATTTAGGAAGATTTTCCATACTGTCCGCTTTGACATTCTCTCCCAGTGTGTCGGCAACTCTCTGTACCTTTTCCATATCACGTCCGATCAGTACGACATCACAACCGACACGGAGCAGATGTTTGGCAGCCAGCACGCCCATATCACCTGCACCGACCACGATGCCTTTCATCCCCTGGATATTATCTTCCAGAAGTTTATGCGCCTGTGCCACAGCCACAGAAGCGATGGAGATGGGATTCTGGGAAATATTTGTTGCATTGCGTACTTCCGCCGCGCATTTGACTGCATAGGAGATAACGCGGTTAAGCCTCTTTCCTGCCGTACCGTTCTCAAACGAGAAACGGAACGCCTCTTTTACCTGTCCGGTGATCTGGGATTCCCCGATGACCAGTGAGTCCAGAGACGAGACAACCGAGAAGATATGCTCGACCGCCTCTTCATCGTCATAGCGTCTGGCAGATGTTTTCAATTCGTAAAAATTCAGATCGCTCTTCTGGCTCATCAATCCAAGCACTGCATGATAGCTGGAAAAATTATCTCTGGTTGCCAATACGACATCCACCCGGTTACAGGTTGAGATTACAAACGCTTCATGGACGAACTCAAAGCCGACCAGCTGGTCCAGAAAGACCTTTTTCTCTTCATTTTTGGCAAAAGCCAGTTTCTCCCGCAGTGTCTGTTCACAATTTTTATGGGAAAAGCTTATGACTTGATAATACATTAAAAATTCCTCTCGATCATCTCTTGCGCTATATCTGAAAGTGCCTCTTCACCGTTTTCATTCATCAACTCCACTGCTTCATCGATCAGCTCTTTCGCCTGGGCAAAACATTTAAGCAGTATCTGGTGCTTTTCCATCTGCTGCATGATCCATGCCTGTTCCTCTTCAGCAAGTATTTTGGCATGTAAAGCGCGTAGCCTGTCTTGACCTGCTTTATCCAGCGCTTCATAAAGATAGATATAAGGCAGGGTGGTTTTCCCTTCTACAAAATCATGCAGTGCCGGTTTACCCAATGTGGCGGAGTCGGAAGTAATATCAAGCAGGTCATCAATCATCTGAAAGGCCAGGCCGAGATTTCTGCCATATGTCATATAGGCTTGTTTCGGTTTTCCTGCCAATACTGCTGCCGCCCCGGCACTCGCCTCGATAAGTGAAGCCGTCTTCTGGTAGATCATCCCGAGATAAACCTCTTTGTCAAGATTGAACGCTTTGGAGAGAGAGACATCCTTCAGCTCCCCAAGGCTGAGCTGCACAACGGCATTGGAGATGATCTTGGCAACTTCAGGGCTGATATTGTTCAGTTCAAAGAAACCTTTTGAGTAGAGTACATCCCCGAGCATAATAGCGGTCTTGTTTCCGTAAAGTGCGTTGAGGGAGGGTTTGTTACGGCGGGTATAGGCATCATCTATGACATCGTCATGCAGGAGGCTTGCTGCATGGATCATCTCTACGATCGCTGCAGTCTTTACCACGGAAAGGCCCGGGCCTGCGATCTTTAAAATAAGTTTCGCCCTGAGCCTTTTCCCTCTTGGCAGCCCGGCATAGAGTCCTGTAACCTCTTTATCTTCCAGATCGTTTACAAACTGTTCTATTTTTCTTTCAACGGCACTTAACATTTTTTCCTACTCACACTGGGTAACGATATTACCTACAAGTTCAATAAAAATGGAGTTTGTCCTCTCATCGATCTCACTGTCGACGACCAGTGCTGTGATAAGCTTTTCATGCTCTTCATCAAGGCCTCTCTCTTCAAGCATCTTCTCCGCAATGGCAAAACGTCTGAACATCTTTTCAAGTTCCATCTCCACAATATTCTGATTCGCTGTTTTTGCAATGCTGAAATAGTTGGACTTTGGTGTTCCTACAAACGCATCATCATCATCAAATATATTCATTTTCTTACTCCATACTGGTTTATTGTTTTCTAAAAGAGAGTATTATATCCAACTTTATATTTGTTAAATCTTTCTTGAAATACCCAAATCCCGAAATAGGATTCTTTGAATTTATGCTATACTCGTATTTCGGGTGTTTGTATCAAATTTTGCAGGTGTAGATTACGCTTCTCTTCATAAGTCTCACCCGTAGGTTCAATGATAATACAAAGTCATGAATTTCTATTTCGGGATTTGAGAAATATACTGTGGGTCCAAAGGTTCCGGTTTACCGAAATAGTACCCCTGAGAATAGGTGACATCGAGCTTGGACACAGCCTCATAGATCTCCTTCGACGATACAAATTCGGCAACCACTTCATACCCGTACACTTTGGCAAGTTCATTGATCGATGTAACCATCACTTTCGTACGTTCCGGATGATGCTCCAGCTCCTGGATGATCTTTCCGTCGATTTTCAGAATATCGATATCAAGTTTGATCAGATAGACATAATTTGCATACCCGCTTCCGAAATCATCTATCGCGATCTTCGAACCAAAAGTCTTTAACTGCTGGAAAATAAGGGCGACCTGTTCATAATCTTTGATCTCATTACTTTCCAGTATTTCAAACGTTAACCTGTTGGCTGCTTTTTTATTACGGGAGAGCTCCTGAGTGATCAGTTTCATCATATCGACATTATAGAGATCATCCAGATCCAAATTCAGCGACAACTCAAGCTCAGGGTATTGACGCAACACCTCAAAGACTTGCCGGAGTACCAGTTTACTCATTTTAATATATTGTGTCGTTCCCTTGATCATATTGATGAAATATTTCGGCTCGATCAGCTTTTTGGGATCTTCCTTGTCCATCAGCCTTACAAGTGCCTCATATTTACTGACTTTTCGTGTTTTTGTATGATAGATGGGCTGATAGAGGCACAAGAGGCGTTCTTCCGCCAATGCCTCCTTGATGTAATCCAGGTCTTTATATTTGATCTCATCGCTCGTCAGCGTACCGATGACAGCCAGTTCATTCTTCCCTCTGCTCTTGATCTCAAGCAGTTTCTCATCCAGGGTTCTCTGTATATTGAAAATCGAGTTGGTCCCTTTGGGTACGATAATGGCACTCATGGAAAAGGTCAGGGAGATTGTCTCGTTCTCCACAAAGTAACGCTGTTCGGACAAACGGGTAAAAAGTGTTTTCGCAAGAAGATCAAAATCTTCACCCCCTTTTTGAACGATGATGAAAAACTCACTCCCTCCTGTTCGTATGACTTTTGCCGTTTCTGGCAAAAGGTCTACCATTTTCCGGCTAAACCGTTTTAAAACCGTATTCCCCGATTCATAGCCGTATTTTTCATTGATCTGCTTGAACTCATCGATATCGATCAGGATAGCATCATACTCATCTACACTTTCACGGTCAAAAAACTCCTGTAAAAAGACTTTCGTATGTACCGAGGTCAGAGGATCCTTTAAAACACTTTCCCTCAACTTATGATAATGGTAGGCGATATAGGCTAAAAAGAGAAGGCTGATCACCAAAAACAGCTGCATCAGGGTAACAATACTCATGAGAGGAGAGTTAAAGTTACTCAGGTATTCGCCATACCCTTTTGAAAGGTCAAGTACCAAAAGCGCCTCTGTTCTCCCGTTGATGACAATAGGGTGAAGAAGGGAGAGCCATACATGCTCCACCCCCTCTTTCTGCTCGATGATCCTGGGCTCCTGTGTCGTATAGACTGTATCGAAAAGGTTACTTTTGGGAAAGAAGATCGTATTATACTCTACAGGGTCTTCCAGAGAACCGTCAAGCAGAAAACGGTAGTGCCCTTTATCATCTTTATGCAGAAGAAAAATATAGCGATACTCCTCTGTCAGAAAGGTACTCAGTATTTTATTGAGCTCTTCTCTCAAATGGGGCTGTTTTTCCAGATTGACTTTTCCCGCTTTTACGATCTTCGATTCGATATAAGCACCAATCTGCTCTGCATAGCGTTCCGCTTTGCTGATCTCCTGCTGTTTGAGCTCCTGTGTACTCTGCTTGATCGAATACTGCAGGTAGAGTGCAAAAAGAACCAGAAATCCGATAATGGCAAAAATATATTTATTGGTATATTTATGTATCATAATGTATCAACCATAAAAGCATGATACTCCTGGGGCAGACTGATATGATATTGGTTAAGCCGGTCTTTTATGAAAAGAAGCTGGGATCTTCCTTTTCTCCAGTAAAATGCCCCTACGATATCCAGAGAGTATTTCAGTAAACGGTAATCGGTTACAAAAAGGATGGGTTTTTCATCCAACTGCTCCATCCACTGCCGCTCTTTCATAACGTTGAAAAGTGTCAAACGGTTTGTAATGAGAACAATGTCTGCAACAGAGGCTGTATCCACCAATTTGATCTTGTCTGAATAGGAAAAGACATCTTTATACTCTTTATCATTGGTATAAACACTGACAACCGGTTTTGAAACCAGTGATGAAAAGATCTGGTTATATATTTTGAGTGTACTCTCCTTCTCCAAAGCAAACAGTTGCCCATAAACGAGAATGAGGAGAATCAGGATTTTTTTCAAAACATATACTCCAGCTCAATGGTGATACGCTGATCTATCGGAGAAACAGACAACGGTGACATCACTGTCGGTATCCCGTTATCCATATTCATCCGATAGATATCCGTCTCTTTCGCTTTGTTCAGAATGTTGTCCCCTTTAAGGGTAACTGTCAACTCGTCACTGATATTCCAGGTAATGGAACTGGTCCAGTCAAAATAGTTTTCCCAGTCCAAACTGTTCCTGTGCCACACCAGGCCATTATAGAAATCAAAATCCCCATAGGTATTGAAGAAACTGAAATATCCGCTGATATCATCAAGTGTATCAAGATTGAAAATATCTTCATAGTGGGCATAATAGAGTTGAAGATTTACCTGGTTATCTTTGTCAAAATCATAATTATAGTTCAATACTGAAGTGAAATATTTGGTATCACTTGGATTACCATAGGTATTTTGCAGCAAGCTGTCCTCATCCTGCATCAGGTGCAGAATGAGCCGTACTCCCTGGTTCTCTTTCTTATAGGCAATCTCCTGTGTTAGTCCCAGTGTAGTCTGCGCTTTAATATGTTCTGTATTCTGGGGATAGAAATATCGCATAAGCGGTTCGATCGCTACCTGCGTACGGTAAAGATAGGTTTTATAACTCCATGCCTCACTTGTATAGATATACCCTAAACGCAGTTGAAGCAGAGAATCATTCTCTATGCCACCGTTTCTGTTGATGTAATTGTAAGAGACTCCCAGACTTAAAAGCTGCTGTGCAGTAAGCGCATACTGGTCCTGAAAAAAGATTGATGCAATCTTTTCGGAATTAAAGGCGGGGGATGCGACTTTCCTCCCTTCCAACTCTAGAGAATCAAGTCTTTTATCTCTTCCTTTAATTCCAGCATTTATATGATGTTTCCCAATAATTTTCTTATAGGTAAGTTCACCTGTCAGAGTAGAGTTCTTTGTACGAACATAAAGACGGTTCGTATTGGGAAATCCGATTAAAGGAAGTTCATCTTCCGCTTTCGTATCGACCTTTAGCCAGTCATACGAAAGCAGTGCATGCCAGTTCTCTGTAAAATCAATACCGTAATCCATATGAAGATTCAAAAAATCGATTTTTGAAACAAGCGGTGTCGCATCCCAGCTCGCACCTGCAAGCGAGTCGGTATTTTTTTTCATCACCTGCAGATGAAAGATCTGATCTTCATTTTTTATGTAGGAAAAGAGTTGCAGTCTCTCAAAATCCCTACTTAAGGGTGTAGGGGTTCCATTATCGATCTTTTCCCGTTTCGCATCCGTATGTGACAGGTTGACCATATATGAAAAATCTTCTCTCTGTTCCCCGTAACTGAACGTCTGCTCATTATAGCCGCGGCTTCCCCCTATAAGATCGATCTTCCCACCGCTGTCACGTTTGGGATCTTTCGAATAAAGGAAAATAGTCAGAAATGCCGGTTCCACAGAAGATTCAAAGGAGGGAATCATATAGTAGAATTCGATATGATCCACAAAATCGATATTCATGTCACCATAGAGCATGACACCGCTTCCTGCCCATCCCTGTGTGATCTCCACACCATCTACATAGAGACGGATATAATTGCTTCTATAGGGTTCGATACTTCCTGAAGTCAAAGGATCCGGCAAAGCGTATCTATTTTCATGATAATAGATAACAGGGGTTGTTTTGAATACATCCTTAAGATTTTTGGCATGCATCTTTTCAAGTTTTTCCCGTGTGAAAAGAATCAGGTGCCCTTTATTCTCATCGATCGTTTTTTGACTTAGTGCATTTTTTTTATTATACTCCTGCAGCATACTGTCTACATTCTGCGCATACAGGATATTGAACGAGACCAGACATAACAGAATCAGGCCTCTTTCTACGCGTTTCCGTTTAAAAAAATATAACATTCTATAACCCCATTTTCCAACTCAATCCTTTTATTATATCTTAATTTTTTTGTAAATATCATTTTTTTTAGTAAGCTGTAATAAAAAGCATCTTATACTATATCTCTTACTTTCAAAGAATACAAAAAAGGTCTTCTCCATGTTTCAAGAGCAGATATTTCATCTTTTAACAAAAGAATACAGTCTCGTACTTGCTTCAAGTAAAGAGGATATTGAAGCGGTAAAGAGCGTACGCAAAGAGGTCTTGCTTCCAAAATATCAAACTTTTGAAACCATAGAGGATGAAGCGCACTTCCTTTTCAACCAGGATGACGAACAGTCTTTTATCTACCTTTTGCGCCATAACCCGACACAACGCTATGTAGGGACGATCCGGGTCTTTTTTGTAAATCCTGTTACACCTATCCGGAAGATCCCTTTGCAGATGTACGGGAATATCCAAGATATTGACCACTTGACACAAGCACTGCCTATTTGTGAGGTATCCCGTTTCGCTCTGTCTAAAAATTTAGACACTTACGAAGGCTTATCTTCTCTTCAGTTACGTGCATACCTCAGCCTGGCACTGATGGCGGCAACAAGGATCAATTTTTTTCTCTACCATTATACTAAAATCTTTGCCATAATGGAGCGTTCCCTCCAGCGTATTTTAAAAAGGCAGAATGTCTACTTTGAAGAGATTGGGGAAGCGGTGGAGTATTACGGGATGCGCTACCCTTTCATGATAAAAAAAGAGGATTTTCTGGTCTCAGGAGAACAGACGGAAGGGCCGATGGGGCAGCTTACAAGACACTACCTTAAGGAACTCTGCAAAAACCCGGAACCCTTCTGGCAGTTCATCGACAACAACCCCTACCTGGAACGGTCGGACACTGAACTGGAGAGAATACGCCAACTTTTCAACACTGAAGGAGAGGATGTCAGCCTTGCACTTCTTCTTGGCGACCTATAGCAGGATCTACCTTCTAACTTTATAAATCACAGCATACATCAACGGTACATACCAGAGGTTCAGTATGGTAGCCCATGCAATCCCAAAACCAAGTGAAACAGCCATCGGCTGCAGTATGAGTGCCTGCCCACTTGCAAAAAACATAAGGGAAGAGAGTCCCAGTATCGTCGTAACCGATGTCAAAATGATCGGCCGCAGCCTTATCCCGGCTTTCTCCACCATTTCATGATAGTTCCTGCTCTGTTTGATAAAGTCAAGCATGATCAATCCATCATTCACAACAACACCTGCCAAGCCTATGATCCCCATCACTCCAGGCAGGGTCATGTGTATGCCCATCAGTTTGGTTCCGACCAACGCTCCAAATACGGAAAGCGGTATCGTAGAGAGGATGATCAGAGGCAGTATCAGAGAATTGAACATCCACACCAGAGTAATGAAAATAAGGAAGATCGCGATCACCGCCGCCTGCGTCATCTCTTTTTTCATCTGTGCATTCTCTTTCTCTTCTCCTTTGATAATAACCTTGACCCCTGATCTTTCTATCTCTTTCAGCAAAGGTTCAAGTTTCTCCATCACTTCCGTCGGAGTGATCACACTTTTTTCAACACGCGCAAAGACAGAGCGTACTTTGTCACCATCTTCCTTAAAGATTTTGACAAAACTCTTCTGATAACCAAAATCACAGATATCGCCCAGTCTTACCACGCTTCGCCCGTCAGGTGTCGTCAGCTTAAAATCGGCAATCGCCGAACTCTTCTCTTTGTCCATATCTTCTATTCTGATCCGAACGAGGCCTTTGGTATTGAACATTTTTGCATATTCCGCTTTCAGGAATGCCCCTCTGAGTACCGAGATGACATACCCTTCGTTAAATCCAAGGGACTGTCCATACTCATTGACACGAAGCTTCAGCTCCCTCTCCCCTTCATTGGCATTGTCCGAAATATCTTTCACCCCTTCGATCTGCTTCAGCTTCTCCTCTACCCTGTACATCGATTCAAGCATTTTATCACTCTCCAACGCAGAAAAACCTATCTCGATATCGTGTCCCACAATACCTGTCTGTTGAACATAGACATTAAACTCCTCATAAAGTTTTTTACCATTGATCTTCCGGTCTTTAAATTTTTCTACGATTTTTTCCTGCACTTCATTGGCAATCTGCTGCGCTTTTTTCAAACGTATCATATCGCTGTCATCATACTCCAGGGAAAAAATAGGATTGATATAGGTATCGAAAAAGTTTTCAGGTGCTTTCTCATGCAGGTTGATGAAGATCTGGAAAAGATTTTCCCCCACTTCAAACGTTGCATCCGGATTGAACTTGAACCCAATAACCGAAGTAACGGAGTCTACGGCATTTTTATCCAATGTTTCCAGCAGTGCCTCTTCGATCTCTGTAACATAGACTTCCGTCTGAAGAAGGTCGTTATTGATATCGATCTTTCCATTCAGGTAGATCTGCTGGGCATCGAACTCCGGAAAAAGTTGAAATTTCGTTATTTTTACCATACCTGCCGTGCCGATAACGATAAAAAGGATCAATGCTCCCAGAGAGAACCATTTTCTCTTTAGTAAAAGAAGCAGAAGGCGCTTATATTTTTCTGTAAAACGGTACCAGAAATGCCCCTCTTCATCGATATCTTCCACCTTTCCTTTACTAAAGAACTCTTTAGTATGCAGAGGCAGGAAGTAGAACGCTTCAAAAAGCGAGGAGAGCAGCAGAATACTGATCATCACCGGCAGAACCTGCATGAACATCCCCATCTTTCCGCTCATAATAAGCAGAGGCAGAAAAGCAAAGACCGTTGTCAGTGTTGCCGTAAGCACGGCAGGGAACATCTCCACTGCTCCGTCAATAGCGGCATCCTTAGGGCTTTTCCCCATCTCCAGGTGCCGGTAGATATTCTCCGCAACGACGATTGCTTCATCGACCAGCATTCCCAGCGCGATCAACGCCCCAAGCAGGGTTAGCATATTCAGGCTGTAGCCTATCATATCAGCTGCGATCAGCGTGATCATGAAACTTGTAGGTATCCCGATGGCAACCACCCAGGCGATACGGGCATTGACGGAGAGAAAGAGTGCCATAAAAACCAGTATCAGTCCAAAAAGGATATTGGAGGAGACCAGATTGAGACGGTTCTTGATCCACACTGAAGTATCGGTATAGACCTCAAATGTAATCTTTTCATATTTTTCATTATATCTTTTCAGAAGCGCTTTGATCTCTTTGCTCAGCGCAATGGCGTTTCCCTCTTTGGTCTTATTGATGTTCAGGGAGATATTGGGTTTGCCGTTAAAGTGGGAGAGCTGTGTAGAGTCGCCTAAACCATATTCTACTTCTGCGATATCACGAAGACGGACATGTTTGCCTGAGACACTCAAAAGTACCGACGCAAGCATCTCTTTGGATTTTTCCCCGTTGATCGTCGAAATATAAAGGTGGTCTCCCTGCCCGTCAAGCGTACCTGCCGGAAAAATGGAAGCGATCTGCCCAATGGCCCTGTAGACAGCTGTTTTTTCCAATCCATAAGCTTCCAGTTTTTTCTGGTCCAGCCTTATAAGTACCTCATCCTCAGCATCTCCGCGTATCATAATACCGGAAAGGTCTTTGATCAGCGCCAGTTTCCCTTTCAGGTCGTCAGCTGCATCGATCAATGTCCTTTTGTCAACATCACCGGAAATCGCGACTAGCAGCAGAGGATAATCATGTACCACTATTTTGGCAATCGGTTCTTCCATATCGGCAGGCAGGTCACGCCTGCTGTTCGCAATAATATCTTTTACATCGGAGAGTACCAGCTGCGTATCGCTGCCCGGTTTGATATCTGCTTCAATGGAGAACATCCCGTTTTGGATCGTTGTATAAAGCGTATCTATCTCTGAAAGGCTTTTGAGCTCATCCTCTATCTGTGTTACGACCATTTTATCCAGAACATCCGCACTTGCGCCGACATAGCCTCCCGTTACGGAGATCTGGTCAAGTGTCGATGCGGGAAATATCTCTTTGGCAATGTTCTGATAGGCAAAAATGGAAAGCAGCAGCATAAATGCCATGAGGATATGATTGATGATAGGTTTGTCTATCGCAAACTTGATAAAACTTCTCACACCTGCTACCTAATCTTCCTGAATGGCAAAAATCGTATCTGTTACCCTGTTCTTGAATTTCAAAGCCTCTACATTCTGTTCAAGTATCACTTTTTCCGCTTTGAGTGCAGAGACCTCCCTTTGCATTTTATTGACTTTTTTGCTCTCATAGTAGATCTGGTTACTCAGATAGATCTTGATCATTGCCAGAATCAGTACGATGGCAACCGACATCAGAATGATCATCACCATACCAAAAGTAATACCGTTCGGGTTTGATTTCTTTGTTGTTTTCGCTGACATTATGCCTTAAACCTGAAACTTCGTAATTTTGCCGATCTGCTTCTGGGGTTGCGTTTAAGTTCCTCCCTGGAAGCCGTAACAGGCTTGCGTGAAAGCATTTTTCCTAGTGCATGGTTTTTACCGCAGGTACATCGCATCGCATGCGGTTCACAGATACAGTCGGTACTCCATCTCTTAAAACGGTTCTTTACCAGTCTGTCTTCAAGGGAATGAAACGTGATCAGTGAAACGACTTCGCCTTTGTAGTGCTTTGCCTCAATGGCATCCAAAAGTCCTTCTATCTCTCCCAGTTCATTGTTGACCTCGATACGGATCGCCTGAAACATCAGTGTAGCCGGATGTATCTTTCCGCCTGAGGGCAGTACCTTTTTGGCAATCTCACTCAATGCATTCGCACTCTCTATGGGGGCTTTTGCTCTTGCTTCCACAACAGCAGCCGCCAGCTTTTTAAAAGAGCGTATCTCTCCGTAGTTGTCGAAGATATACTCCAATTTCTCTTTGGGATAGGTATTTACCACCTCATAGGCGCTTAGGGGCGCGGCAGCATCCATGCGCATATCCAATGTCTCCGATGCGAAAGAGAATCCACGCTCTTTTTTATCGAGCTGCAAAGAAGAGACACCGAAATCTGCCAAAAGTGCAGTCACCGGCGCCTCTTCCAGGGTAGGCAGTACCGTTGCGAAAGTACCCTTGTAAAGCCTGCTTCTCCCCTCGAAAGGCGCAAGCCTCTTTTTTGAGAATGCCAACGCTTCCTCATCTCTGTCGATACCTACATGTTTTAAGTGGGGAAATTTCGACAGTATTTCAAAACTGTGCCCTGCATATCCTAAAGTACAATCGACGAAATAACCGGCTTCAACCGTGTTAAAACTCTCTAATACTTCATCAAGCAGCACCGGTATATGGGGAGTTTCCACCTGTTTCCTTCTGAAATTTGCAATTTCTAATTTCTAATTTCTAATTTAATCGTTATAATACCCAAATAATCCTAATAAAGGTTTCTTGACAATGGACAAACATCTTATCGACGACATCAAACATGTCTCGCTCTCCCTGTTCAATAAAAATTTTTTCGGTGTCTACCACGGCTCCATCTCCGCCAGAATATCAACAAACAATTTTATCATCAACTCCAAAGATACCATCTTGGACGAGATCACCGAAGATTCGCTTGTCAGGCTCGACTGCCAGCAGAAAGATTACCGCTGGAACGAGGCCAATACCGATGCCCCTATCCATGAACATATCTACCATACCATTCCCAATGCCAAATATGTCTGTTTTACCATGCCCCCCTACGCTACAGCCTACTCCCTGAAACACGGAAAGGTACTGCCTCAGGATTATCATGGCAAAAAAATATTGGGGGAAGTCATTGTATACGACCCTAAAAACATAGAAGACTGGCTGGAACGTGCCCCTTACGAGATACCGCAGTTCTTTCAAAAACACGACACGCACCTGCTGCTCATTAAAGGTTTTGGAGTGATCTCCTACGACAGGGACATCACAGAAATGGCAAAAAAAGTCTCCATTCTGGAAAACTCCTGCAGGCTTTTGGCTCTCTCGGCAAACCTCTGATCTACCAAAACAGTTTATCGGCGTGTATAAAAAGTCTCTTTGAGCTCTTCGTTCAAAGAGGTAAAATGACCCTGGTCTATATGTTTGATCCGGATAATGCGTATGGGATCATTGGTAAACCTGTTTTCAAAAGTTAACGCAAGATTTCGAAGCGACTCCTGAGATATACGGTAAACCTCTTTTGCAACGGGGACCGCCACACTCTTCACAACAGCCACCAGTGTGTCATCCCTTACTTTCCATATTCCGGAAACCTCTATTTTCAGATCTTTCACGAAGGCGTTATCTTTCTCTACGCTCACCAGCAGCATAAGAGAGAATGTCCGGTCCGCTTTCAACTGCAAGTACTCTTTTTCCGTACTCTGCGTACCATTGGCTAGGGAACTCTTCACGGCTTGCCAATTGCCTACAAGCGCCTGCGGGCTTACTGCCCATGCCTCAAAGAGCAATATCATTAGGGTGACCACTATTCTCATTCGTCATACTCCAATTCTGTTTTAAAAGATTCATATTGAACATACTGAAAAATACAAATCAAAGTATTTTATTATAATCAAAAATTGCTGTTACCCATCCATTGGCTCCAAGAATCCCGAAACAGGATTTTATGAATTTCTATTTCGAAATTTGGGTGGCTGTGCAGTAAAGCATATTTTTGCTATACTCTTCCTACTGAAAACCTGAACAGACAGTTTATATACAGGATACTCTACATGAATCAGACAAAAAAACGTTTAAGTATTATCAATCTTGCTATCTCCATTGCCGATATTGAAACGATACAACTTCAGATCCTTAAACTCTCACCACTCAAAAGTGACCGCAAAATCCAGGAAATACTGCGTGGGCTTCAAGCTGAAGAGTACGCTAAAACACAGGCGCTTATTACCGCCTATATTGAGTCACCTACCGAAGAGATTGTCCAGCGAAGCTCACAGGAAGAGGTAACGGCCCGTGACGAGAGCGAAAAAGCCATCATTGAAGAGTTCGACCTGTTTGAAATCGCTCCTGAAGAGGAGGAACCCAACAAAGAACTGTTCGACCTTCACGCGTTTGACGAAGGGAGAGAGGTACAGAAAAAAGAGTCCATTGATTATGATGCGCTTCTCAACCTTGACGCAGACGAGATCCTCCCTGACAATATTGACCTCGATATCTCCCAGGGTACGAAAGATGATTTCTTCGACAGGTCTGACTACACTGTAAACACAGATATACATACGGAGATCATCCCAAAAGATACTTTTTTCGATGTAGAGGAAGAGGAGAGCCAGACAAAAGAGGCACCAGCCTCCTCCATGGAGACCGAAAAAGAAAAGTTTTTCGCAGAGGGTGAAGAAGAGGAGAGCCAGGAGAGCGATGAGTCCTGCCAGTATGACCCCATCCCTTATATCGACCAGAAATTCAAAAATATGCATATTCAGTACCCTCCCGTGGAAGAGAGTGACGAAACCTTCGCTTCCGTCAATGCATGGCTGCTTCAGATCAGCCAGCAGGGGTACAGCGATGGAGAGGTAGAAGAGATGATTGGATACCTCAACAAACTTTCCGAGGCAGATAGCAAAGCTGAAGCCGCACAACTGCTTCTCATCTCAGGCGCTACCAAATCGAAGTTTGCACAGTTCATGCTGGCAAGGGCGCTTTTCAAAGGTGATATTCTGAAAAAAAATATCCCTGAATCCTTTACGCTTATGCACCGCCTGGCAATGGATGAGAGCTACCCTGAAGCCATCTGTGACCTGGCGCAGTTCTATGAGTACGGTATTGGTGTCGAAAAAGATAAAAATAGAGCGGAATCACTTTACAGAGAAGCTATGGAACTTGGTGTAAAAAGGGCAAAAGCACACTACGAACGCTTTCACAATGCCAATAAGGGATTGTTCGGAAAATTCTTCGGAAAATAATTAAGTACAATGCAGGTCGAAAACGTATGTAATACCTGTAGGGTTGGCTTCAGCCTACCATTTATAAATATAGACTGTTTTGTATATCAGGGGTAAGAAGGTGGGCTGAAGCACCCCAAGGGCACTTCCTTCGGGCACCCACCCTACAAAATAGATTCCTAATTCCCAATTTTTCTGATCCCCTCATATGCAACATCCATCATTTTATCTATCTCTTCTGTAGTAATGATATAGGGAGGCATGAAGTAGATCACATTTCCCAGCGGTCTAAGCAATACACCCTCTGCCAACGCATACTCATATATCTTCAATCCGATACGCTCTTTGGCATCGTAGCCCTGAAGTTCAATGGCTGTCACCATTCCCTGCTGTCTGACCTCTTTTACATTGGAAAGCTCTCTGAACCGTTCTAACTTCCCTTTAATGTAAAGCGCTTTTTCACTGTTCCTGACCAAAATATTCTCATTTTCAAAGATCTCCAGTGTTGCCAGTGCCGCAGAACAGGCAAGCGGGTTACCCGTATAGCTGTGGGAATGCAAAAACGCTTTATATTCATTGTAGTCACAATAAAAAGCACTGTAAACCTCATCTGTCGTCATCACGACGGAAAGAGGCAGGTATCCTCCTGTCAGTCCCTTGGAGAGTGTCATGAAATCCGGTGAGATCTCTGCATGTTCACAGGCAAACATTTTACCTGTCCTCCCAAACCCTGTCATGATCTCATCGGCGATCAAATGCACATCATACTTCCGTGTCAATTCTCTTGCCCCCTTCAAATAGGAAGGATGGTACATATGCATCCCGCCTGCACCCTGGATAAGAGGTTCCACGATCAAAGCGGCGATTTCACCACCTCTCTCCTGCAGTACATTTTCGAGGAACGTCAACGCTTCCCTCGCCGCTTTTTCACTCTGGTCTTCGGGTACGGGCACCTGCCGGTTTGCGATGAGGAGCGGCTCGTAAGTCTCTTTGTAGAGTGCGACATCCCCGACAGAAAGCGCACCGATGGTTTCTCCATGGTACGAGTTTGTCAATGAGAGGAAAACAGGTTTACGCTTTCCTTTGTTAAGATGATAGTGGTAACTCATCTTCAATGCCGCTTCTACCGCACTGGAACCGTTGTCAACATAAAAGACTTTGGAGAGTGTTCCGGGTGTGATCCCGACAAGTTTATGGGCCAGTTCTATGGCCGGTTCATGTGTAAACCCTGCCAGGAGCACATGCTCCAGACTGTCAAGCTGCATTTTAATGCGGTTGCTTATCGTTTCATTGGCATGGCCAAAAAGGTTGACCCACCATGAACTGACCGCATCAATATAGCTGTTGCCGTCAAAATCATACAGATAGACACCTTTCCCCGACCGGATAGGGATAAGCGGCAGTGTTTCATGGTCCTTCATCTGGGTACATGGATGCCATATCACTTCCAGGTCCCGCTGCATCATTTTACTATTTTTATCAACCATTCTCTTCTCCCGCTCCAATACAATTACTACGATAAGTTTATTTAGGTAAAATATTGTACAAATTTTTCGATTGAAGGTAGATGAAGTATGATTAGTTGGATGCAAAAACACAATAAATACCTGGTATGGACCATCTGGGTAGCAACCATCGCATTTATAGGTGCAGGTTTCGTAGGCTGGGGAAGTTACAACTTTGGGGCCAAGGCAGGCAATGTAGCGAAAGTGGGAAGCATTGAGATACCCCAGACAAAACTCAATATGGTTTACAGCAATATCTATAACAGATACAACCAGATGATGCAGGGCAAGCTCGATGACAAGAAAGCAAAAGAGCTTGGACTTCTAAAACAGGCTTTTGCAACGATTGCGACACAGGCAAAAATACTCAATTTTGCCAAAGATGCCGGTATTGTCGTTTCCGATACCGAAGTAGCGACGGAACTTGAACATATCAAGGCATTCCAGAAGGACGGTCTCTTCAGCAAAGAGATCTACAACAGTTACCTAAACAGACAGAGACTTAAAGCCAAAGTTTTCGAAGAGACGCTGAGAGAAGAGATGATCATTTCAAAAACACTGGCTTTGCTCAATGTTGAAACGCTTCCCTTCGAAGAAGAGGTCATCGGTTCCGCGATCAATATAGCAGACAAGGTCGCATACAAAGTATTGACACCTGCCGATGTCAATTTTACAATAGATGAAAACAAACTCAAAGCATACTGGGAGCAGCATAAAGAGGAGTTCATGACTGAAAAAGTATATGAGCTTGCCATTGTATGGACAGAGGGAAGCAGTGCGGACGTTACAGATGAAGAGCTGAAAGCATATTATGAGACAAACAGTTTCAACTATACGGACAAGAACGGGAAACAACTCTCTTTCGATGAAGCCAAGGAAGCAGTCACAAAAGACCTGAAACTGAAAAAGAGCAAAAAATCCGCGCAAAAGAGCTACATTGCGTTTAAAAAGGGAAAGATAGAGAGCAACGAGACCGTCAAGCTGACGGCGGGGGATCCCAAACTGACCCAGGAGATCTGGAACAAAATCTCAGAGAAAAAAAGCGGTGATATCCTCAAACCGAAAATCGTCTCTGACAAATATGCAACGGTAAAGATCATTGCCGTAACGGAACCACGCATCATGCATTTCGATGAAGCAAAAGAGGCAGTAAGCAAAATGTATACTGCGGAAGCTAAAAAAGAGGCCCTGTTAACACTGGCGGAATCAACACTTAAAAACTTCGACAAATCCGATGCAGCGGTCTCCGATTTTGTCACTTTGGATAAATTTGACAACCTGACTCCACTGAATTCACAAGAAAGTTTACAATTTTTACAAAAACTCTTTACATCTTCAAAAGAAAAGGGTATTATTAGCATATTGGATAAAATGATAGTTTATAATATTACAGAGCAGAAGTTCCTACCGATGGACGAAAACAAGACAAATGCTTTAAAAGAGACTGCAAATACCATCAAACAGAGAACATTTGAATCCAATCTCATTAAAATGTTAGATAAGAAATACCCAACTGAAGTTTATATGGAAGGACTTGTAAATTGAGTGACACAATTTTAGCTATAGATATCGGTTCAACGAAAATATGTGCGGTCATAGCTGAAATTGAGGATTCCAAAGTACAGATTCTCGGTCACGGCATCTCAAAATCCCAGGGGATCAAAAAAGGTGCCATCACCAATATCGAACTTGCCTCAAAAGCGATCAAAAAAGCGATCAACGATGCCAAACGCATTTCAGGAAACAATATTACATCCGCGACGGTCTCCATCTCCAACGCATATGCGAAAAGCCTGAACTCTACAGGGATCGTCAACATTCCCCATAAAGATATCTCCATTAAAGAGATGAAACGCGTCATGCAGACCGCGCTCTACAATGCGAACGTACCCAATGAATATGAGGTCATCCATGTACTTCCGTACAATTTCCGTGTCGATGACCAGGATTTCATCGAAGATCCTTTCGGCATGAACGCTTCCCGTATGGAAGTGGATGTCAATATCATCATGACCCAGAAATCGAACCTCCTGAACCTCAAAAAAGCTGTACGCTCCGCAGGTGTGGAGATAGACGGTATCGTCCTCAGCGGCTATGCTTCCGCCATCGCCACCATCGATGAGGATGAAAAAGAGCTGGGTGTCGCGGTCATAGACCTTGGAGGGCAGACAAGCAACCTTGTCATCCACACAGGAAATTCCATCAGATACAACGATTTCCTCGGTGTCGGCTCCAACCATATTACCAACGACCTCTCCATGGCGCTGCATACACCGCTGCAAATTGCGGAAAATGTCAAGATCCGCCATGGGAATCTCATTGAAACCAGCAATGAGATCATCGAGCTTCCAATCATTGGAGATGAAGAGAACCGTAACGGTGTTTCACTCGAGATCGTCCACAGTGTCATCTTCTCGCGCGTAGAAGAGGCTTTGATGATCCTGGCAAAATCTCTTGAAAAATCTGCACTGAAAGAGCAGATCGGTGCGGGGATCATCCTTACAGGCGGTATGACAAAACTGAAAGGCATCAGGGAACTGGCACAGTCCATCTTCCCGGCAATGCCTGTCAGGATTGCAAAACCGGACAATATTGACGGCCTCTTCGATGAGTTGAAAGACCCTGCATACTCTACCGTCATCGGACTCCTGCTCTATAAAGCCGGAGGCCATACAGAGTATGAGATCGACTTTCAGCAGGAGCTGCTTCACTCCAAAAATGAGCATAAGGAGAGCCTTCAAGACATCAAGATCGGACATACCGTACAAGATGTGGAAGCGAAACAGAAAGAGGTAAAGCCAGAAAAGAAAAAGAGTGAGACTGCAGAGCAGGATTCGATCATTTTTGAAGATCTGCCGGATATCGGAAATGAAAACAACAATCCATTCAAAAAGCTGGCCAATTGGGCAAAGCAGCTTTTTTAGCGGGAAAAGTATTTTAGACACATTATAAAAGGGGGATAACATGGAAGAGTTTGAAATCGACATCGTCGAAACAAAATGCAATACGAACGGAGCCAAAATAAAAGCGATCGGTGTCGGTGGCGGCGGCGGGAACATGATCAACCATATGATCAATGAGGGAATTGACAACATCGACCTTATCGTTGCCAATACTGATTCTCAGGCGCTGGACAGTTCACTTGCACCGTTCAAAATGCAGCTGGGTATCAATGCAACCAGAGGACTGGGTGCGGGAATGGTTCCAGAAAAGGGAAGAGAAGCTGCTCTTGAGAGTTTTGAAGATATCAAAGCGATGCTTGAAGGTTCCGATATCGTATTTATTTCTGCCGGGCTTGGCGGAGGTACGGGTACAGGTGCGGCACCTATCATTGCACAGGCGGCAAAAGAGATCGGCGCGCTGACCGTCTCTATCGTGACAAGTCCATTCAAGTTTGAAGGAAGAAAGAGAACCAAGCTTGCCAAAGAGGGGCTTGAAGAGCTTAAAAGAGAGAGCGACTCCATTATCGTTGTACCGAATGAGAAACTTCTCTCCATCGTTGAGAAGAACCTCGGTATCAAAGAGAGTTTCAGAATGGTAGATGACATTCTTGCCCAGGCGGTAGGCGGTATCTCGAAAGTGATCCTTTCACACGGAGAGAACGATATCAACCTTGACTTTGCCGATGTCAAAACAGTCATGGGACACCGAGGCCTTGCACTGATGGGTGCCGGTTACAGTACCGGGACCAATGCAGCCTACGATGCGGCTAAAGCAGCGATCGAATCTCCACTGCTTGACAACATTTCCATCGATGGCGCGATGGGTGTACTTGTACATTTCGATATTCACCCGAATTATCCTATTATGGAGATCGGTGAAGCGATGAATATCATTGAAGAGAGTGCAGATGAAGATGCTTCTGTCATCTTCGGTACAACCACCAATGCCAATATGGATATCGATGAAGTACGTATTACTATCGTAGCAACCGGTTTTGAAGACAAAAATGCCATTCCGGAACCAACAGTCAAAAAACAGACGACACTGTTAAACGGCAACAGCACCAATATCAATACGCTTAGAAGTGCCAACAAAATGGTAGTCGGAGGATACAACGGAGACCATGAAGATATTCTTGATGTTCCGACATTCCTCAGAAAACAGATGGACTAAGTATCCATAACCTCCTTTTTTAAAAGTCAAAGAGTCTCTTCCCTCTTTGGCTTCTTTCCTATTCATTAACCAATTTTTGCTATGATTGTTCAAATTTTTTTTGGGGATCTTTATGAAATATATCAACAGACTTTCGACTATCGCTGCGGCAACCGGTCTTGGCGCACTGCTTGCAACCGGTGTCACCGGATGTACACAGCAGCAACAGGAGCAGGAGCAGCCCAAAGCCAAAGGGGCTTTTGTCATCATTGAAGAGGTATCAAAAGGGAAATACAAGATCAAAGATGAGTTCCCGGCAGATGAAACACGTATCGTACTTAAACAGCTTGACGGAAAAGAGCGTGTCCTGACCAAAGAGGAGATGGACCAGCTTGTCAAGGAGGAGGCAGCAAAGATCGATAACGGTACCTCCCCTCTGACGCAACCAAACCCTCAAGCCTCCGAAGGAATGGGACTGGGTTCGGTACTGCTCTCAAGTATCGCCGGTGCCATGATCGGTTCATGGATAGGCAACAAACTTTTTGGAAACCAGAACTACCAGAACAACCGTAAAGCAAACTACAAATCACCGCAAACCTACCAGAGAAGCAAAAAGAGTTTCAACAAACCGAGAAAATCCGCACGCAGCAGTAAACGAAGCGGATTCTTTGGAGGAAACAAAAGAGCTTCCTCAAGCCGCAGCCGCGGTTTCTTTGGCGGTTAAACCATGCTGACACTTCAAAAAACAGAACCTTTAGAGGTATCCTACCTGGAATCTCTCGGTTTTGTCTGGCACACCGACAGTGACGAGTCAAGTTATGTCTCTGATGAGCTGGTTGTTATTTCCGAAGCGGAGGCTGAAGCCTACTATGAAGCGGCCAATGAACTCTACGATATGTTCGTGGAGGCTGGCGAATATGTCATAAAGAACGATCTTTTCCATGAAATAGGCATCCCGTTCAATCTTGCAGATATCATTAAAGAGTCATGGGAAAATGATGTGCACTGGCATCTCTACGGCCGTTTTGACCTGGCAGGAGGTATTGACGGCAAACCCATTAAACTTCTGGAGTTCAATGCAGACACCCCTACGGCACTCTTTGAAACCGCTATTATCCAGTGGGCTATGCTCAAACAGAACCAGATGGATGAAACAGCCCAGTTCAACGGGGTTTACGAAGCACTGCTTGACAATTTCAAACGCCTTGTTACGCTGGAAGAGGATGTCTCGGACTTTGAAACACGTTACGAGGGGTGGAAGTTCCTCTTTACTTCCATCCGCGGCAATGCCGAAGAGGAAAACACAGTCAGGCTGCTTCAGCACATTGCCGCCGAAGCAGGCTATGAGACAGCGTTCGCCTATATCGATGAAGTGGAGTTTGACGGGCAGGAAGGTATCTTTTTCAATGATGAGAATTATGAACTTTGGTTCAAGCTCATCCCATGGGAGGACATCGCCCTTGAAGAGTCAGAACTGGCGATGCTTCTGACCCAGATCATCAAGAACCAAAAGGCGATCATCTTCAACCCTGCCTACACCCTGCTCTTCCAGAGTAAAGGCCTGCTTAAAATCCTTTGGGATCTCTACCCCGGCCATCCACTTCTTTTGGAGAGTTCTTTTGAGCCCATAGAGGGACAAAAACAGGTCAAAAAACCAATATTCGGTAGAGAAGGAGGCAATGTGAGCATTTTAGATGAAAATGCTCAGGAGCTTGAATCGGCAGAGGGTGAGTATGCCAACCACAAAATGCTCTACCAGGCCTATACGGAGTTAGCTACCGATAAAGAGGGAGAGAGCTACCAGGCCGGCCTCTTCTACGCCTATGAAGCCTGCGGACTCGGTTTCAGAAAAGGCGGGAAAATACTGGACAATATGTCCAAATTTGTAGGGCATATCGTAAAGTAGTATCATACTTCAGGGCACCTCCCATAATACAGCCTATTAGGAGAGGCTTTTTGGTCGGTAAACCGACCCTACGGATGGTGTGTAGGGTCGATTTATCGACCATCTACCCAAACTTACAAATACAATAATGCCAATAGCTTAAAATTGCTACCATAACAAGAGAAGAAATACCCCAAGTAGAAAGGTTCTGGCCGTTTAACTATCAGTATACATCCATATCAGGAGCTATGGAATAAGAGAACTTTAAAATAGATAAAAATAGAGATCCATCCTTACACAAAAACCATTGAAGCACCTCTATATATCCGGCTTCATCGCCCCTTTACACGCTACCTCTACAATCTCTATTTCCTTTGCATCTATACGTGCCGCTGTGAGTGTTCCGCCCCAGAGGCATCCGGTATCAAGTGCCAAGACATCCTTGTCCTGATAAAACCCCAGTGTCGACCAGTGGCCGAAAATGATCTTCATCTCTATCTCTTTGCGCTTTTTACATTCAAACCATGGCTTCAACCCCTTTTCCCTCAATGCATCGGTGGGTTTTCCTTTCTGTTTAAAGTCGAGACGATGATCTTTGTAGCAGTAGCGCATACGGGTAAACGAACTGACAATGTAGCGGTCTATATCTTCAGGTTTTGCTTTTCTGTCAAAACGCTCTACCCCCTCTTTGAACATCTTTTTCAGCCATACTGCCGCATCTTCTCCCTGAAGTTTCTCTTCAATACGCCGTGAATACTCCATAGCCATCCCAAGATCGAACTCCGGAGAGATCCCCGCGTGTGCCATGCAGTAGCCAAGCTGATAATCCACATGAAGGAACTTCTGCCTCCTGAGCCACCCTACAAGCTCTTTTGCCCGTGGGGAACGCAAAATGGGGTCAATGGTAGGATTGGACTTTTTCAACCCATAGTAAGCAGCGATAAGGGCAAGATCATGATTGCCAAGTACTATATGGATATGCTCCTTGATACCGTAAAGATACTCCAGAACCTCCAAAGACTTCTCACCTCTGTTGACAAGGTCACCGGCAAGCCAGAGCCTGTCCGTACACGGATCAAAATCTATTTTCCCCAACAGTTCCTGCAAAGAGTCATAACATCCCTGAATATCTCCTATCGCCCAGACTGCCATCAAAACTCCTTTGCGGGGATTGATGATTCACGATTGACGGTTGATAATGTCAGATTACACTGTTTCACAATTTTCACTTGCAATTCCTCATTCCTAATTTCTCTCTGTATTGTACAGCTTTTTCCTCAAATGTCATAGCGGCATAGGCAGGTGACGGTGACGGCAGATAGACTCTCTCTATCTCCAGGTAGGAGAAGTGTGTTTCAAACAGGGCTTGGGCTTTTTTCCCTGTAAAAGCGATCTTCCCGATACTTGGATACATTTCAAGCAAAGCGGGGATATCATTGACCACTTCATCTTCCAGAGAGCTGTCCAGCGAGTTGTCCCGCTGGCACGAGGAGATCATATCCCACACACCAAGCTTGCACTCCTTGAGCAGCCATATCTTCTGGTCACGGTTGTTGACAGGGTAGCCGGTGACCGATTCAAGGATCTTCCAGAACTGGTTACGCGGATGGGCGTAGTAGAAGTTGTTCTCGAACGATTTGATACTGGGGAAAGAACCAAGTATGAGTGTTTGGGTATCGTTGAAAATAATGGGGTCGAAGGGATGTTTAAGTGTCTGTTCTATCATAAATATCTCCGTTTGATTACTTCAATAACATTATACAATGAATTGTAGGGTGGGCACCCGAAAGAAGTGCCCTTGGGGTGCTTCAGCCCGCCTTTTATTTTTATATAAAAAACATTAAGAAGGTGGGCTAAAGCCCACCCTACGAATATTGAAACAGAAGCTTTTCAAAGAAAAGCATACCAATACTCCTCACTCCTATTTACACGCTTTCCGCATATTCTGCACGATCAGTACCAGCAGTGCCAGGGAGAAGATCTTGAAATTGATCTCACTTCCTTTATGTGTATTGATGAAAGCCGCCGACTTCGTCATCTCTTCCCCTGCCATCTGCATGGTAAGGATATCAGGGAGATAGTAGTGCCCGAACATCAATCCTGTCGAGATCGTAAAAAAGGTCGCTATCTGGGTTACGGTATCCCGCTCGAACTTTTTGTACTTGTACCCCTCATAAAGCGCTACGGCAATGACCGTCACATCGACCAGATAGGAGAGCTTGACAAAATTTTGTGTCATGATGAGCCCCTCCTGAAAGTGGCTCAACACTTCACCACCCAACCACTGCTCCGTATGGAACGTCACCGGCGCCACCACGATCCCGGCATAGAGGCCGGCACCCAATGTGGCCGCAAGCAAAACAAGATAGACCATCGTAGCCATTCTGAAATATTTCTTCATATTTTATTTACCTTTTTTAATGTAGGGTGCTGTGAGAGCACAGCACCCTGTCCCATGTTTGATATATTTGGTGCTGTCGGGAGACAGCACCCTACGGGAATTCTATTACAAAACCCCGGTCAAAACCAGCCAGGTCCTTGTAAAATGCAATGGATTGTACCCCAATTTCTTTAACGAAATCTGTTATAGGCTCTTTCTGGTCATATCCCATTTCACAGGCAAGCCATTTGATCCCATGTGCTTTGACATCCGTAATGATCTCTTTGAGCAGTTCATCCCCTGCTCTTCCCCCGAAAAGTGCCTCTCTGGGTTCATAGTCCACCACATTGGATTCAAGCAAAAAATCTTCTGCAATGTATGGAGGATTCGAAACAACGAGTTCGACAGGCTCACTCACCTCATCAATGAGATTTGATCTACGCAGTTCAATCTGTCCTGCCAGTCCGAACCTCCCAATATTCTCTCCTGCCACTTTGAGCGGTGTTTCACAAATATCCGTTGCGATGATCTTCAGTTCAGGGAACTTCCGTGCCAGAACAATGGAGATAGCCCCGGAACCCACACCGATCTCAGCGATCTTCGTGATCTTCTCTTTTTCAATGATCTCTGCGACCAGATCTATCAGTATTTCTGTTTCAGGACGGGGGATAAGCACCCCTTGTTCAACCTTGAGATGGATATCATAGAAACTTGCTTCCCCTACGATGTACTCATAGGGTTCATGGTTCGAACGGCGCTCGACAAGGGCCTGAAACCCCTCTACATCTTCCACCTCATCCCTGTCATGGATCATCAGCCACGTACGGTCCCTGCCAAGATGGTGAGCCAAAAGCAGCTCTGCTTCAAACTGCGGGCGTTCACAACTTTCCTGTAAAGCCTGCGAGGCTTCCTGTAACAGTGATTTAACGGTCATCGTTCTCTTTGTCTATAAATGCAAAAATTCCGTCATTAGGCAGGGCAGGCTCCTCCTTTTTCTCCTCTTCTTCGACGACTACACCGGACGCATCATAGTCCATCGCTTTGAGTCTCTCCAGGATCGGCGGGTGGGTATAGTAGAAAAAGATCACCAGCGGATGGGATTTGGGAAACGCTTTGTTCTCCGTTACCAGTTTCAGCAGGGCTGAGACAAGGTGCTCCTGCCCGCCGACATCCGATCCGTAGGCATCGGCAGCATACTCATTGTGCTGGCTGACATAACTCATGAACGGGTTGAACACAAAGCTCACCAGCGGTAACAGCAGCATCAGCATGGCGATCTTTACACCGGCATGGGGAATGACTCCCATCTGCGTAAAGAGCGTGTCCGGCAGATGTCCGAACAGATAGAAGGCGATGAAGAGCAGCAGTCCCATCAGAGCAATATTTTTCCAGATATCCCCGTGTTTGAAATGCCCAAGTTCATGACCCAGTACCGCCAGCAGCTCGTTTTTTCCAAGCTTCTCCAGCAGGGTATCGAAGAGTACGACCCGCTTGCTCTTTCCCAGCCCTCCGAAAAAAGCATTGAGCCGGCTGTCGCGCTTGCTGGCATCCATGACGAAGATCCCTTCACTCTTCAGGCCCGCTGTTTCCATCATCGCTACGATCTCATCTTTGAGCTCCCCCTCCTCCAGCGGAGAAAACTTGTTGAACAGGCTCATAAAGAACGGCATAAGTATATTTGCCGCCACTGCGATGACGAACATCAGTACAAATCCCCAGAGCCACCACATCTCATAACTGCCAATGATCCATGCCAGCAGTGCGAACACTGCACCGCCAAGCACCACAAAGATCGCAGCGGATTTCAGCTGGTCTGCCATGAACATTTTAGGTGTCATTTTGTTAAAGTGGAAATCCTCATCGATCTTGAATTTCTGATAGATCTCAAAGGGCAGCCCTACCACGTAGTTGACCGCAATGAAACCAAAGAGGAACAGCACCGCCTGAAGGATGCTCCCCCCAACCCCTATCAGGGAGGAGAGCCACGCAAACCCGGCAAAGACCCACCAGATGAACATCAGGTAATCGACAAAATGCTCTATGATCGCAACCTTCTCTTTTGCCACCGCATAGTTCGCCGCCACCATATATTTTCCCGCAGGCATCAAGACAGGGTCTTTTCTCTTCTCCTGGTTGATATAGCCTATCTGCATGACAGAGATATAGATACGCATAAACGTATAGAGTGAGTAGACCGCAATGATCACTTCCAACATTTCAATCCTTCCTAAACCCAAACCGGCTGATACGCTTCTATAAACTATCAGTGTTCTGGTTTTTACTTTTGTTTTGGCCCAAGGGGATACTTCCTTCGGGTACCGTTTTCAATCATCTGAAATATATCAGGATGAGCTTTAGCAAGCCTTAAAACAGAGCCATTTTTTCTGCTTCCTGCACAAAGGAGGGTAACCACAAGGGTTACCCCTACGGTTTTGAATCGGAATTTGTGTTTATCTGTAGGGGCATCCCTTGTGGTTGCCCTTTGGATATGGAGATATATTTCTGCTTCCCGCATTGCATGTATCTCTTGACAAGGGAACGAGGAGGGAGCTCTCTAGCAAGCCTTAAAGCAGAGCCATTTTGCTATAATTCCATCAATAAGATTCAAGGATGGCACGTGGCACTGATAGACCTTTTTGAGATAAAAAAACAGTATGACATCAAACTGCTTCTGGATGGGGTGGATTTTCATTTGAACGAAGGAGAAAGGGTTGCCGTTGTCGGGCCAAACGGCTGCGGAAAATCCACCCTTCTGAAGATTGCGCTGGGTGAAGAGGAGCCTACTGAGGGTAAACGTATCGTCAACCGTGCCATACAGGTAGAGATGCTTGCCCAGCAGCCTTCTTTCGATCCCTCCCTGACGGTCAGGGATGCCGTTTTGAATGAACTGACGGAGTTGAGGGCTGCACAGCAGGAACATGCAAAACTCAGCCTCGAAGTCGCAGAAGATTTTGAGAACAGGGACCTTCTGGCAAAGTTTGAAAAGATCACTGCCTACCTTGACCACCACAATGCCTGGAACCTCGATGACAAAATAGAACGTGTGTTGCAGGAGTTCAAACTCAAAACCTACGAACACCGTCTGGTCGTCTCCCTCTCCGGAGGGGAACAGCGCCGTGTGGCACTGGCTTCACTGATTTTGAAAAAGCCCGATGTCCTGCTGCTCGATGAGCCGACAAACCACCTCGATGTCTATATGGTGGAGTTTCTCGAAGAGATGCTGCTCAAAGAGAAGTTCACCCTGCTCTTCATCTCCCACGACAGGCACTTCATCGATACCATTTCCACCCGTGTCGTAGAGGTGGACAACCAGCAGCTTGTCTCCTACAAAGGCGGCTACCGTGACTATCTGGAGCAGAAAGAGGCCCGTATGAAATCACTTGCCAAAGCCCATGAAAACCTGCTCAGGCTTCTCAAACAGGAAGAGGAGTGGCTGGGTAAAAGCGTCAGGGCCAGGGAGAAGCGCAACCAGGGAAGAAAAGCCCGTGTCTTCAAGCTTAGGGAACAGGCCAAGAAAAACCCTACACTCATACGGAAAATGCAGGTAGAGCTTGAACGGGAAAAGCACAGCTGGAAAGGTGAGAAGGGGCTGAGCAGACGCAAAATGCTCTTTGAGATAGAGCATCTGTACTACAGCATCGCAGATAAAAATCTCATAGAAGATTTTTCCGCACGTATCTTGCAGCGTGACAAGATCGCTATTGTGGGCATCAACGGGGCGGGGAAATCAACCCTGCTTAAACTCCTGCTCGGACGGCTCAAGGCTGACAGCGGAAAGATCAAAAAAGGTGATTTCTCCATCGGCTACTTCGACCAACACAGAGAGATGCTCAATGACGAACATACTCTCATAGAAACATTCTGTCCAAACGGCGGAGACCATGTCGATGTACAGGGAAAACATATGCATGTCTTTGCCTATCTCAAATCCTTTCTTTTTCCAGAAGAGTATCTGACAAAAAAGGTCGGACAGCTCAGCGGGGGAGAGAAGAACCGTGTCGCACTTGCCCTGCTCTTCACCAAACAGGTCGAGTGTCTCATCCTCGATGAACCGACAAACGACCTTGACATTCAAACCATTACCATCCTGGAAGAGAAGCTCATTACCTTCCCGGGGGCGGTACTCTTTGTCTCCCATGACCGCTACTTCATCGACAAGATCGCTTCAAAGCTTTTCATCTTCAAAGGCAACGGGCTAGTCGAAGAGTCCTACCAGAGCTACACGGAATACCTTGAGATCGAAAAAGAGATCAGGGAACTTGGAGAGCTCGAAAAGGCGTTCGCTGCCGAACCGGTCAAAGAGGAGAGGGCAAAAATAAAAAAACAGACCAAACTCAGTTACAAAGAGCAGAGGGATTTCGATACGCTCCCAGATGAGATAGAAGCCCTGGAGAAAGAGATAGAGACACTGAACCGCTGTCTGGCAGACCCGGAGTGTTATCGGGAAAAGGGGCTGAACACCCTTTCCGAAGAGCTGGCTGAGCTTGAAAAAGTTTATGAAGAGAAGAGTGACAGATACCTTGAGATACTGGAGATTTACGAAAACCTGTCAGAGTGAAGGTTTAAAACCCCATCTCCCTTTTTCTGTTGTCAAGGTACCTGCTTACCCCTGCAACAATCCCTTTGGCGATACGTTCCTGATAGGCTGACGTAAAAAGCCGTTTACGCTCTTTTGCATTGGTGATATATCCTACCTCCACAAGAATGGAAGGCCTGCTCGCACCTACAAGCACATAGAACGGTGCCGGCCGCACACCACCGTTTTTTACACCATGATATTTTCCATTGAGGTTTTTCATTATATTGTTCTGCACATCGATCGCCAGTTTGTGTGACTGGATGATCTTCGGACCGTTCAGTACGGAATCGATGATTACATTCCTGCTTAACTGATCTGTTCCCTGCAGAACTGCCGCATTTTCCCTCGCTGCGATACGCTGGGATTTCTCATCTCTGGTCTTTTGCAGAAAGTAGGTCTCTACCCCTTCTGCGACATCATAACGCGCTTTGTTGGCAACAGCATTCGCATGGATGGAGATAAACACTTTTGCATCTTTTTTATCTGCGATCCTGGTACGCTCTCCAAGTGTCAGGAACCGGTCACTACCTCTGGTCAGATAAACCCTGTAACCCTGTCTCTTGAACTCTTTTTGCAGTTTTTTGGTAATCTGCAGAACAAGCTCCTTCTCCTGCTTCCCCCCACACAGGGCACCACAGTCATGGCCACCATGCCCTGCATCGATCACAACAAGGCTGTCCGATCTGTCAGGGCCGACACATCCGGCCAATAAAAATGCTGCGGCAATATACCATAATATCTGTTTCATTATTTGTCCTGTTTAAAAATCGATCTCTTTTCTACGGTTCTCAAGGTAACTATCTATCCCTTCGGCGATCCCTTTTGCAAGCAGCTCCTGATAACGCGGAGTAAAAAGCCTTTTTCGCTCCATCGGATGGGAGATATACCCTACTTCGACCAGAATGGAAGGCCTGCTCGCACCTACAAGTACCCAAAAAGGTGCAGAACGTACCCCGCCGTCTTTGACATCTTTGTAATAGCGTCTCAAATTGCTCATCATCTTTCTCTGTACATCGATCGCCAGTTTGTTCGACTGCACGATCTTCGGTCCGTTCAGTACTGCATCGATGATCACCTGCTTGCTCAGCCTGCTCCCTGCACCTTTGAGTACCGCTTTGTTCTCTCTCGCTGCGATACGCTGGGACTTTGCATCACGTGTGGTCTGCAGGAAAAACGTCTCTACCCCGTGTACACGGTTACGCTTGCTCTTGGGTACCGAGTTGGCATGGATGGAAATGAATACTTTGGCCTTCTTCTTATCCGCAATCCGTGTCCGCTGCGGCAGCTTGAGAAAACGGTCCGACTTTCGTGTCATATAGACAGAATAGCCGCGTTTTTTCAATTGCCGCTCAACCCTTTTGGCGATTTGGAGTACAAGATCCTTCTCACGTTTTTTACCGCCTATCGCTCCGGTATCATGCCCGCCATGCCCCGCATCGATCACGATCAGTTCATGTTTGTGCGAGTAGGAGACAGGGCTTGGCATATAGCGTACCTTTGTATTCTTCACCTTTTTTGTGGCACTTTTTTTCGCTGGTTTCTTTTTGCTTTTAAACCGTTTTGCCGGCAGAACATTTCCCTTTGGAGGGAGAGGAATATGGTAGGATGTACGGGAGAGTATGGGTTTGTATGCCGTACAGCTGTAGGGTTTTTTACTGGTGATCACCACCCTTACGATATCCGGTTTGTATTGTGCGATCTTGAGTGTCTTAGCAACCTGCCCTTTGAGCTTTTTCAGTATTGATTTGCTGTAAAGCCGGGTGTTGTGCAGGTCGAAGACTTCTCTGCACGGATGGTCCAGCCTGAAATGTCTGATCTGTTTTTTGTCAAAGGCATGACTGTAGTAGAGGCGTAGCTCCCCTTTTCTGATCTCAACTTTTTTCAGAGAATTCACTGCTGAAAAAAGCAGGGAGGAGGTGACAATGAATAAAAGAAAGACCCTGAACAGTTTCACTCTATGAATCTTCACCGTTCATCAGTTTGTGCATCAGTGTTTTGACCGTAATGATCTCATTGAGACGATAGCCGTTGGCGCCTGTAAAGAAGAGTCCGGTTTCAGTCAGCCCGTCATACGCATCTGTCAGCCTGTCCGCAATGCAGTACCCTACAACTTTTGCCTCTTCTCCACGGTTGCACGGCGTAACACAGTTGGAGATACAGGCGATCTTCGGTGCCGTTCCCTTTTCAATACTCTCCTGAAGCTTGGTTCGAACCCCTCTTGCCGGGTAACCTACCGGTGATTTGAAAAGCTGGATATCCTCCTCTTTGGCATTGATGATCACCTCTTTGAACGTCGTGCTTGCATCACATTCCTGCGTTCCTATGAAACGTGTTCCCATCTGCACAGCTACAGCACCCAGTTCCATCATTTTGACAATATCGTCATGGTCCCAGATACCGCCTGCAGCGATTACCGGGATATCACCCCAGTTCTTCGCTTCTTCCACGACAGGAGGCAAAATAGCTTCCAGCTGGTTCTCCGGGAGGAAACACTCATCATATTTGAACCCCTGGTGTCCGCCGCTGAGCGGCCCTTCCACGATCACGGCATCGGGGAGCCTGTCATGAGTCTTCTTCCACCTTCTGCACAGGATCCTCAATGCTTTGGCCGTAGAAACGATAGGAACCAGCGCTACATCGGGGTAGTCTTTTGCCGCTTCAGGCATGGTCAACGGCAGGCCCGCACCGGTAATGATAATATCGGCACCCGCTTTGCAGGCATCCACAACAACGCGGTCATATTCGCTCTGAGCATACAGAATATTCGCTGCCAGCGGTTTGTCACCACATATCTCTCTGGCATTCTCAAAGATCTTTTTCAGTGCCGGATAGGAGTAGAAGTTGATCGCTTCCAGCGGCCTGCGCTCTTTTCCTACCACCTCTTTTTCACTCAGGCACTCTCTGTTATGGTAGACACCCGTACCTACCGCAGAGATCACCCCGAGGCCACCCTCTTTGGAGACATTCCCCGCCAGCTGGTCCCAGGAAATCCCTACTCCCATACCACCCTGCACTATGGGTTTCTCGATCGTATATTTTCCTATGTTAAAAGATTTAAACGCCATTACCCCACCTTCACTTTTGCAAATTTTCTTTTTCCTACCTGTAAGATATATTCTCCTGCTTCAAGATTCAGTTTTTCATCGGAGATCTTCTCCTGGTCTACTCTTACAGCACCTTGTTTAATGTCTCTTCTTGCCTGTGAAGTCGAAGGTTCTATCCCTGCATCCACCAGTGCTTTGCATATCCAGATCCCCTCTTCCGCTTCAATCTCGTTCATATCCGAAGGGAGCTGGTTTGCTTTGAATACATTGTCAAATTCCGTTTTAGCAAGTGTAGCCAACTCTTCATTATAAAACCTTGTAACCAGCTCCAGAGCCAGGTTTTCTTTCACACTCTTGGGGTGAAGTGTCCCTTTTTGTACATCCTCTTTCATCTGGGCGATCTCTTCAAGCGACCTTTCACTTAAAAGTTCATAGTAGCGCCACATCAGTTCATCCGAGATAGAGAGGGTTTTGGCATAAATATCTTTTGGCTCTTCAGTAATCCCGATATAGTTGTTCAGAGATTTACTCATCTTCTGTACACCGTCAAGTCCCTCGAGAATAGGCATCATCAAGACAGCCTGCTCTTTTCCCGTATTGTAGACACGCTGAAGATGTCTTCCCATCAGAAGATTGAATTTCTGGTCCGTACCGCCTATTTCGATATCACTTTTCAACTCGACTGAATCGTACCCCTGGAGCAGCGGGTAGAGGAATTCGGAGATGGAGATACTCTGTCCGCTTTTGTAACGCTTTTCAAAGTCGTCACGCTCAAGCATTCTGGCTACATTGAAAGTCGTTGTCAATGCGACCATACCTGCCGCACCCAGTGATTCAAGCCATGTAGAGTTGAAAACGACATCCGTTTTGTTCTCATCGAGAATATTGAACACCTGGTCCTGATAGGTCTTTGCGTTGGCAAGAATGGTTTCCCTGTCCAGCACTTTCCTGGTTTCGCTTTTCCCTGTCGGGTCTCCGATCGTTGCCGTAAAGTCACCGATCAGCAGCTGTACACGTCCTCCATGGTTCTGAAAAGCCCTGAGCTTTTGCAGCAGTACCGTATGCCCGAGGTGAAGGTCCGCACCGGTGGGGTCGAACCCTGCTTTCACCGTATAGGTCGTACCATCTTCATAATATTTGGAAACCAGTTTTCTGATACGCTCCATATCTATGACCTCAGCAGTCCCTCTGCTTATCTCTTCAATCGCTTTGTCTACCATTGTACTTCCTTCTTCTTATATACTAAATCTTAATTAAATTTACAGTTTTATTTATTGTTATAGGCATCATCCAGACTGATGATCTCCACAAGCTTGAACTTTTGGGAGATCTTTCCTGCAAGCAGACTCTTTTTGTTTTCACTGCTCTCTACTTCTATCTGACAATACTCCGCACTCTCCGAACTCTGAATTCCAAGCTCTATACTGATCACATTCAGGTCGAGTTCAGACAGTTTTGAGAGTAGGTCTGCCAATACACCTTTTTTATTCTGCAGACTGACAATCAGACGATACTTTGAAAGTTTCGCCATTCTCCAGCTGACATAGAGCATCGGTTCGGAAGCCAGCATTTTTTCATAGGCTTTCCTGCATAATTTATGGTGAATGATAGCCTTACTGTCCTTATAAAAAGCAACAATCTGGTCACCAACTTTAGGATGGCAGCAATAATCGAACTCCACACCGTCCAGAGGCTTGTTCGTATAGAATGCAAAATGGTCCAGCTCTTTGACTGCCGGCCTCTTGTAGCCACGTTTCAGAAGTTCCCAGAAGCGAACCTCTTTTGCCCCTATATAGTCGGCAACTTTACGGATCACCTCTTTGTAATAGTTTAACTGGGTCGGAAGCTTGTAGATGGAATCGTTGATCTCAAGCTGCGTGACAAGGCGCTTCATCATAGCGGCATCCTGCCCGAACAGACATGCCAGGATATTGTAGGCGCTCAGGGTATCGGATTCTTTCAGTCTGGCTTTACAGATGCTTCTTATACTGTCTTGTGCTTTGGAGGTTTTCACCGCATCGAGCCAGGAACAGTGCAGATGGGGTTTGTCATCTTTGATGATCCTGACGATATCTCCGTTCTTCAGCACCGTCAATAGCGAAGCCCTTCTTTTGTTAACCAGTGCATCTACGGCATTTCTGCCTACCTCCGAGTGGATCGCATAGGCAAAATCCAGTGCGGTTGAACCTTTGGGAAGCGTATAGTAGTCCCCTTTGGGGGAGAAAACGGTAATGTCTTCCGAAAAGAGGTCGCTTTTTGCCAGTTCATAGAACTCTTCAACCGACTCATTCTGGTAATGCAGGCTCTCCAGCCACTCAAGATTGACACTGTTTCCGCCATCTTTGTATTTCCAGTGTGCCGCAACGCCATACTCCGCCAGCCTGTGCATCTGAAGTGTACGTATCTGCGCCTCTACGATCCCCTCTTCATTGAAGAGTGTGGTGTGGATCGTTTTGTATCCATTCTCTTTTGGTACGGCGATATAGTCTTTGAAACGGGAGATCAGCGGAGTGAACCCTAGGTGCATGACACCTAGTACGCGGTAACACTCTATGGGTTCCTGCACAATGATACGCACTGCCAAAAGATCCAGTACCTCTTCGATACTCACCCCTTTTCTATGCATTTTCATATAGATGGAATAGTAGTGTTTAACCCGGCCAAAGATTTCGAACTCATCTTCGTCAAACCCCTCCTGCACGATCGCTTTTTTTACCTTCTGGATAAATGCATTCATTTTGAACTGTAAATTCTGTGCATTGGTTTGAATATAGGTGTCAATACTTTTATAATCTTCCGGATAGATATAGTAGAAACTCAGGTCCTCCAGGTGGTTTTTCAGCCTGGAAATCCCAAGCCTGTGTGCGATAGGCGCATAAACAACCAATGTCTCTTCCGCAATACGCTTCTGCTTTTGGGTGCTGAGTGCATCGAGGGTCAGCATATTGTGCAGCCTGTCACAAAGCTTGATGACAAGTACGCGGATATCCTTGATGGACGCGATAAGCATTTTCCTGAATGTCAATGCAGAGTTGATAAGACGTTCGTTTGAACCGGAGGGGACAAGCTCTTCATCCCTGATCTCCACGATCTTTGTCAATCCTTCAACCATATGGGCGACATCATCGCCGAAAGCCTCTTTCAGTACTTCAATGGTACAGGGGGTATCTTCTACCACATCATGCAGAAGCGCTGCCTGTACCATTGTCTCGTCATTGGAAAATGCGGCTGTGATCGCTGCTACAAGAATGGGATGGACGATATAGGGTTCACCACTTTTACGCTGTTGCCCTTTATGAGCTTCGAGCGCAAATTCCAGTGCTTTGAGTGTGGAGGGGAGAGGGGAAGGAACCTGTTCCCACAGAAGGGCTTTCGCCTCTTCTACGGTATGGATCTCTTTCGCTTTATTGAGGAAAGCATCCAAAATGATTTAGCCTTCAAGGCTTACGGTGATCTTACCTTCAGCGATCTCCTGCAGCGCGATATCCGTATATTTCATATCAGTTGTATCGATATCCAATAACGGCTGGGCACCATTTGCAATGGCTTCAGCTCTTTTACCTACGGCATTTGCCAGCAGGTATTTGTCAAAATCTACTTTTTCAAGTGCTTTGGCTGTTAATTGTTCTGTTCTCATACTATTCCTTTTTTATTTCATTTTCTATAGATATTTCAATTTATTTAACCATTGAACAAAGGCTCATATCACCTTTGATAATGGAGATAAGGTTATTCTTTTCGAACATGTTGCATACAACGATCGGCAATCCGTTCTCCTTTGCCAGCGCGATAGCGGTATCGTCCATTACTTTGATGTTGTCATTCAGCGCCTGGTCGTAACTCAATGTAGAGAGTTTTACGGCATCATCGAACTTATTGGGATCTTTATCATAGACGCCGTCGACTTTTGTCGCTTTGATAAGAAGCTCTGCCTCGATCTCCGAGGCTCTCAGTGTTGCTGCGGTATCTGTCGTAAAATACGGGTTTCCCGTACCTCCGGCAAATATGACCACTCGCCCTTTTTCCAAATGCCTTCTCGCACGGCGGACGATAAACGCTTCTCCGATCTCTTTCATATCTATGGCAGACTGCAGTCTCGCTTCCAGCCCGGTATGCTCCAGTGCCTCCTGAATGGCCACACCGTTGATAACGGTTGCCAGCATTCCCATATAGTCGCCGCTCGTTCTTTTGATGATACCGTCCGCAGCAGCGCTTACACCACGGATGATATTACCGCCGCCGACGACAATGGCTACTTCAACGCCTGCATTAACAAGCTCTTTGATCTCACCTGCAATAAAATTAAGAATCTGGGTATCGATCCCATACCCTTCCTCACCAGCCAATGCCTCACCAGAAAATTTTACCAATACTCTTTTTATCACAAAAAGCCTTTTATATATTTTCGCGATTATATCCAAAAGAGGTTTAGGAGGGGTTTAACCCAAATCCCGAAATAGGGTTCTTTGAATTTATGCTATGCTCACATTTTTCGGGATTTGGGTTTAAACTAGATCTTGATCAGTTTCAGCGGGTTGATATGTTTGGAATTTTTTGTTGCCTGGAACATCAGCTTGCTTGCCACTTTTCCTATCACATACCCCTTTTTTATCTTGCGGCCGGTCCTGATATTTGGCGCGATCTTTGAAAGTCCGGCATAGACGGTATGGATCTTGCCGCTGTGTGCGACAACGACAACTTTTCCAAGCATACTGCTTTTCCCCGCAAAAACAACTTTTCCGTTCAAGACATTTTGTACTTTGGCATTGGGCGAAGGGGCTTTGAGCGTAATGGATTCATTGAAGATCTTTATTTTATAAATCGGGTCAATGTATGTACCGAACTTCTTGATGACCTTTGCGCCTCTGATCGGTGAGATCGTCTTGCCGCCTCTGTAGGCATAGACTTTTGACTTCTGGTAAGAGGAGTTGACCTTCCTTACTTTTTCACTTTGGGCATACGCCTTTTTTTCTACCTTTTCTACCTCTTTTTGAGCCTTTTTCGCTGCCCGTCTGGCTGCCGCTTTCGCCTCTTTCGTCTTTGCCAGCCTTAACGCCTCTTTCGCTTTTTTTGCCTTGGCACGTGCAAGCGCCTTCTCTTTTCTGATACGTTTTTTTCTCTCTTTCTCCAGACGCATCGCCTCTTTTCTCGCAGCAGCTCTTTTTCGTGCCTCTTCCACTTCCTTCGTATGCAGGATGTTCAGCTTTGCCAATGTTGCACGCAGGGAGTTCTGTTTATCGACGATCTTCTCAAGCCTGGCAGTATACTTCTCTTCATCGGCAGAGAGTTTTTTCAAAAGCTTTTTCTTGGCCAGTTTCTTCTGGGCATAATCTTCCCGTTTCTGAATGATCCTTTTGAGGTCGTTTTCTGTTCTGTTTCTCAAATAGAGTTTATTCTTCTTGTTTTTTTTCAAAAGATCGATCTCTGACCTCAATGCTGCCAATACCTTTGCATTGTGCTTTTTATATGCTTTGTAGACCTCCTGTGAGATGATCGACTCTTTCGTAGGCTCATGCGCCTGCTCCATGGCAAAGATCACGGAAAACTGTTCCGAAAGCAGAGAGATGAACTGTTTGCGCTTCTGTTCGAGTTCTCTGCTTGTTTTTATGAAATCTTCTTTAGATTTCTTCAATTCGCTCTTCAGCGTCCGGTAGGTTTCTTCCGTTTTATTCTGGTCACGTCCGAGTTCATCGATCTTTTTTTCCAGATAGGCAATCTCTTTTTCCGCTTTCTGTATATCTTTTGCTATTTTATCCAGGCGTCTGCTGGCCTGGTTTTTTTCAGATACGGCAGCAGAAAGGTCTTTCTGTGAATGTTGGATCTTGGCCATCGTGGATGCCCCGTAAAGCAGAGAGACGGACAAAAGCAGATAAAAGGTGAAGAGCCTCACTCCTGTACTCCTTTGCTGGAAAATACAACAGAATAGACCGCAATGATCACGATCAGAAGTGCAGATCCCAGCAGAATGCCCATATCGCCCAGTTTGAAAAGTTCCTCCTGCTTCTGCATCATGATATCGATGCCGCTGTTTGCCGCCCACTGGAACTTGATGTAAAGAAAGACTGCACTGGTAAGGAAAGTAGCGATGAAGGCATCGGCAATGGCCACTTTAAAGAGTACTCCCGAACGCAGCATCAGAGGAGCACCGAATATCTCCATGACCTGCATACGCTCTTTATGGGCATATTTCCATATCTCCATCTGTTTGATGATCAGAAAAAGGCTCACCACTGCCATAAAACCGATAAAGAGTTTCAGGGTGAACTTGATGAAGGAGAAGAGCCTGTAGGCAGAGCTGTAACTGCTGCCGAATGTCTCCACCTTTTTAACGTTTTTATCTGCTTCAAGGTCTTTCTTGATCTTCTCGAGGCGTGAAGTATGCATATAGGAATCCAGGCCTACATTGTAAAAATAGGGCAATGCCGCCAGTATCTCTTTACGGCTACCCACACTGATACCTTTAGCTATTTCCGAAACGATATTTTTACGTTTTATCTTCTCACTGCTGCTGATATGGGCATTGAGTGCCTGCAGTTCTGCAAGCTCCATAGGTTTTTTGGTCACAACCAGCATTGTATAGCCCTCTTTGAGCCCTTTTTCATAAGAGTCTGTTGTTCTGTCGAATACAAGATAGAACTCTACACCCAAAAGGATCGCCATAAGTGGTAAAATAAACATAAGATGGTTTTTAATGAACTTCATATACACCCTTACTCTCTATAATGAAATGTCTGTACGGCAGAGAAAAGATCGTAGGTATTTTGTGTGTCACGACAAGCACCGTCGTCTCCAGCTGCTGACAGGCATTCTCCATCAGGTCCCAGATCACGTTGGAAGAGTAGTCGTCGAGGTTACCCGTAGGCTCATCCGCAAGGATCACCACCGGGTTCTTCGCCAGTGCCCTTGCCACTCCCACACGCTGCTGCTCCCCACCGCTGAGTTCAAGGGGGAACTTGTCGGCATGTTCGGCAAGCTTGACATGTTTGAGCAGCCTGTGCGCCTGGGTGTTCTGCACATCCACGGAGTACCCTGCGATCATCAGGGGAAGCACGACATTTTTCGCCACAGTCCACTCGTTGACCAGTTTATAGTCCTGAAATATGATCCCCATATGGGTTCTGAGCTCCTGCAGTTTGCTCTGTTTGGCGTTTGCCAGGTCAAGCCCCCCTACTACGAGATTTCCCTCTTTGGGGCGGATCTGTCCGTAAAGTGATTTCAGAAGTGTCGATTTGCCCGAGCCGCTGGGGCCGGTAATAAAGACGAACTCCCCTTTTTTTATATTGAAACTTGCATCTTTAATGATCTCTTTTGCACCATTGTCATAGGCAAGCGTGAGATGTGAAGCGCTAATTACATTGGACATTCATATTTCCTTTTAACTGAAAAGTTCCACTATTTTCTGATGTGCTCTGTTGTTGACCGTTGTTTTTACCGGAGGTGAAACAAAATATCTGCAACCATTCTCTTCCAGTAGAATATATTTGTGTTCAGGCCTGTCGAAACTCCCAAATGCACATTTGATCAAGAGTTTGCTCTCACCTATTTTATATATACGTTCGAAGTGTACGAAGTACCCGTCAAAGACCATCGCTTTGCTAGGCAGTTCATTCTCCAAATTTTTTCTATATTTTACAATATTAAAATTAAAATCCGTCTCCAGTTCCTTCTCTTCGGAATCCTGCATGCATTTGACATAGACATCATAGATATCCTTCTCCTGCCTGCGCCATCTTGCTTCATATTTGCTGGTCACTTCCAGCAGTTCATTTTTACGTACTTCCACTTCCGTTTTTGGTACGGCGAAAAAAGTCTCCAGCGCATACCAGAAGTATTTGTCACTGTCCGTACGAAGTTCCAGACGTCCGCCTTTTCGCAGTACACGCATGGACTCATCGAGAAAACTGGGGCTTATGACTCTGCGGTGGGGCTTTTTGTCCCATGGTACAGGAAAGTGCACAAAGATCTGTTCACAACTGTTCGAAGGCAGCATTTCCAGAAAGAGCCGCGCATCATAGTTGACTACCCAGATATTATCCAGATTCTGAAGGTCTATCTGCCTGAGTACCTGTTGTGCGGAGGGTGTATGGATCTCAAGTCCTATAAAGAGCGTATCGGGGTTTTTCTGCGCCTGGTGGAGCAGGTGCCTTCCCGAACCAAATCCCACCTCTACCGATATTTTCTCTTTGGGAAACGTGATATGCTCAAAATCTTCTATTTTTTTGAAATACTCGGACGAGAGTGCCGGTTTTGTATTGGAAAGTGCGATATTCGAACTGAGTATCTCCAGGCCGAGTTCTTTAGATACCCTGTCAAGCGCTTCCTTGAGCAAATTCACTTTAAGGGGCCGGGTTACTTTGTCATATTTGACCAGTGTCGCTTTGGCATCGAGTTTGATCTGGAGAAGGAACTCTTCTCCGCCATGCTCGACACCCAGCAGTTCATCCCCTCCGTTTAAAGCAGTCGCGCGAAACCTGATGATATCGCTTTGGGGAATTCTGTCTTCTATGAGAGCCGTATCGAACGGAGTAGCTTTTAAATGTGGCATGGTATGATCCTCTTATAATGAAATCCTGGTAACCTGGCTTGCTTTTGCTTTGATCCCGTCATAACTTTTGGCAATGACCCGGTAAGCATAACGGTTCCCTTTTCTGACAAAGGTATCGATATACTCTGCCATCAGCTGCCCTTCTACCTGAGAGACATATTTCCACGCTCCGCCGTTGACGGACCGTTCGATGATATAGGCACTGATCCGTTCATTCGGATGCGGCCTCCATAAAAGTTTGACCGCTCCGGGAGCGACTTTGTAGGCTTTGACAAAGGAGACCGCTTCAAAAGGCGGGCGGGTCTTTACGTGAAATACAGAAGTATATGGCGACTCTTTCCCAAAAGAGAACGTACTGAATCGGTAGAGATATTCCGTTCCCGGTTTTACATGGGTATCGACAAAATGGGTGGCATAACGGTTGCCTATGGTTCCAATGCGTTTAAACACGCTCTCTTTGGAAGGTGCCTTTCTGTAAATATTGATGCCGTGTACCCGCCTGTCGGCTATCTTCTCCCACTCGAACCCTACAGAGTTCATCATAGGCAACACTTTGATATGTGTCAATGTTTTCAAGGTAGGATCTTTGTCGTAGACCATCAATCCCTTGATCGCGCCGCAGCCCTCAAGTAGCAGTAAACTGAGTACCGAGAGCAGCAGGATTGATCTTCTCATCAATTTCACCTTGATCGAAATATTTTGCCA
>Ga0256913_10000050_pt1 | contig 45717 bp, 43 predicted proteins | sample Axial_MatmetaG_FD_185970 | JGI IMG/M metagenome (GOLD analysis project Ga0256913, IMG submission 185970) | Deep-sea worm associated microbial mat communities from Axial Seamount, Juan de Fuca Ridge, Pacific Ocean - Axial_Mat | ecosystem: Environmental > Aquatic > Marine > Oceanic > Microbial... | reverse complement strand
GGGAAATATGTGAGCCGTTACCTTCTCTTGTCAACATAAGAGAATACGTCCAGCAACAATTAACCAAACTCGATAGCACACATAAACGAATTATTAACCCTCATATTTATAAGGTTTCCATTTCTGAGAAACTAAGATATCTTAAAAGAAGTTTATTATACCATTCATAAGGAGTGAACATGGGTTGGTTTGGCGCATTTATAGGGGGAGCATTAGGATTTCAATTCGGAGGTATTTTCGGAGCTATATTAGGAGCTAGCATCGGTGGAAACATGGGAAAAAGATATCCTCATGCTAGATCATTTACAGGATACTCGGAAGCAAATACATTCACACGTTCCACATATAGCACCGTAGAACAAACACAAGCTGCTTATTTCTTTGCAGTCTGCACTCTTTTAGGAAAATTCGCTAAAGTAGATGGAAATGTTTCCCGTCATGAAGAAAAAGTATTTTATGAATTCCTTGATCAAATGCAGATTCCTGATGAACAGCGAAATATTGCAATAAAATTTTTCCAGGAAGCAAAAAACACCACCTACACCATAGAAGAATTAGCAGGTGAATTCATGCGTATTGGAAGATTTTCCCCTGACAGCAGTGACAGAATTGAGGTACGCCTAACACTTCTTGATATGCTCTATAGACTTGCGATGGCAGATAATGAATTTCATCCTGAAGAAGAACGTTTCCTTCGTATCATTGCTCATATCTTTTATATTCCAGAAAGTCACCGACAATACATACATAAGAAATATGTCAATGAAATAAAGAAATACTATTCCATTCTAGAAGTCAGTCCACAAGCAAGTAATGAAGAAATTCACAGCGCATATCGATCAAAAGTAAAAGAGTTTCATCCAGATCGTCTGGTTGCCAAAGGACTACCTGAAGAATTTATCATTTATGCCAGAAAACAATTTCAGGAAGTACAAGAAGCATGGGAACATATTAAATCTGAAAGAAACATATAGCTACCTCTCTTTCTAGTCTAGGATAAATCTACTACTGTTTGAATGGTTTATGACAAAACCACCAATCAAAATGCTCGTACTTGGTCTTATTTTTTTCTGCCTCTTCCTCAGTAAGTGCTGGTGGTATAATAATATTATCTTTTATTAATTCATTTGCGGGCCATCGCTCAGCAGTAGCTCCCCCTTGTTTATCTGCAGTCTGTAATGCCTTTACTGATCTGAGTATTTCTTCTACATTACGTCCTATTTCTTGTGGGTAATAAAACATAAGCCGGACTATACCCTCAGGATCAATAATAAAAGTAGCTCTCACCGTATTACTCCCTTTTCCTGGGTGAATCAACCCTATCTTCGATACCACTGATTCAGTCGCAGCAATAATAGGATAGGTTATTTTTACACCCAGCTTCTGTTTGATCCATTCTATCCATTTAATATGAGAAAAAACTTGGTCAACAGAGAGCCCCAGCAATTTACATTGGAGATTTTTAAACTCACCATATAAATTTTGAAACGCTAAAAATTCTGTAGTGCATACCGGCGTAAAATCAGCAGGATGGCTAAATAACACAAACCAGCTCCCATTTAAATCTCGTGGAATATTCATTTCTCCATGAGTAGTAAGTACATCAATTTGGGGAAAGTGATCTCCTAACAATGGCGTTGTAAAATCTTGCATAATAAAACTCCTCCATAGGCTTCGTTATTCAACAAACCTCTTAAGGTTACGAAAATTACTGGCTTGTGTCAAGCATATCTTCAGAAAGTGCTACTACAACTGCACCATAATCGCGGACAGTTAATACATGTAGCACATCCCTTCCTATTGTCTGTTCAAGCATGATTCGATAAGCATCTAAAAAATCTTGCTGTATAAATGCCAATACTGATCCAGAAAATCCCCCACCATGTACTCTACATACCCCCACTGTATGAGAATACTCTTGAAAAAAAAGCTCGCTTAATGCGATAAATAAAGCCAATTCCTGTGACCAATTACATGCATGATCATATACATTTTGTAATAATCGCCATGAGGATGATGATGATTCTCTTATGCAAGTAAGAAATTCCTTAGTATTTCCTGATTCAAGAGCTCGGTATACATCTTGTACGCGGGATAACTCAGAAAAGAAATGAATCCCTCGTAAACAAGCTTGGTCTCCCACCTGATCCCTGGCACGCAATATACAATTTCGAAATTGTTCTTTATTCACTTTTCCTAAAAGTTTCGCCCCACATACATTTGCCAGTGCTTTCATGTCTTGAGAAATACATGTATATTTATCCTGCATATGCTCATGTCCCTCATTCGTAATGAGCACACATGGAAGATATGGGCCTATATTAAAAGAAAGCCTTTGCATTGAAGGAGGACTTGTTTTGAAATCCATAAATAATGTTCCACCATACGCACAAACCAACTGATCCATCAGCCCAGAATCCTTCCCCATATATACATGTTCAGAATACTGCGCCATATATGCCAAATCTAATAATGGAATACGTCCTTCATTATAGAATACGCTTATGACAAGCCCCACAAATAATGTGAACGCAGCAGAAGAACTAAGCCCTGCTCCAGGGATAATAGCACTATGAACAAGTGCATGAAACCCTCCCACATGATAGCCCTTATGCTGGCATGCTAATACCATTCCATAAATAAGACGTTCAGTATTTCCTTCCAATGCATTTGGAGCTTCACCTAATTGAACAGTAAATTCTTTTTGCAACTCTCGGGAAGCCACCTGTATCAGGCTATCTCTCTTACTGGCAAGCGCCAATACACAGGAATCTATTGCCGCAGCAATGACAGTTCCCGCATTATGATCCAAATGATTACCAATAATTTCTATACGGCCAGGAATTTGTACCGCAACACACTTCTTTCTTCCCCATCTCTTGAAATACTCCTTTTGTAGATCAATCAAAAGACGTCGATCTGAAAAAGAAAGAGAAGAAAAAGGGAGCCGAGGGGCATAATCAAAAAGTTTTTTGTTTCTTTTTTGCAAGTTTTTCTGTTTCTATTTTCTTCAGAAGTTTTACCGATAAAATCTTAACCCATTGCGGATATTCAGAATGCTCTTTATATTCCTTTAATAAATTTTTAAACATTTGTGCTGCTTGTGCATATTTCCTTTTTTTGTATATGAGAAAAGCTAGTTCATATTTTACCACAGGAACATATTTTGAAGAGGGGATTTTTAAAACTTTTTTGTAAAAAAATGCCGCCTTATCCCATTGTTTTCGATTGGTAGCTTGTTGTGCTAATTGAATAAGCTGACTTTCAGTAAACATAGAAAAATCTTTATCTTCTTCCTTGAAGCTCGCACAAGATATGAACAAAAAGACAACAGACATAAAAACAATAACAATACGACTCACTACCGCATCATACGAATCACCGTATCAGTGTGTCAAGTTACCCACAAAACAAAGGTATCAGTGTTCTTGCTATACTCCTACCTTCTCTACAACTCGAGACAGACTTTGTCTTCTACAAGTATACTGAAGAAATGATACCTGAAATACTGAAGCATAGTGATTTTTCCCATACATACATTTTTCATTCATCTGTAGCAGCTCAGCTTTTTTTACAAACACTATTAAAACAGGGACATAAGCAAATTATTCGGTCAGACTCTTTTTTGTCATGGACTAAGTTTCGCAAAATCGAATTAAGCAAAAAAATAAAAAGAAACCCTGTCGATGCAAACACCAGAATGTTTTTTGCGCAATGGATTGTAGAACAAGAAAAAGAACTGCAAAAATTAAGCACACCAGACGTTTCAACCAGTACTCTCGTCTCATTCATATATTCCCTCCTTATCAATCTCTTGCCAATAATACGGTTAAGAACATTTGAATATTTTCCACATAAGAAAATACTATTGCTTTTATATCATCACTACAAAAATTTTCTTGAAAAATATATTCTTTTTGAAGTTGAATGGGAGGATGTTTCAGATCTTATTTACGATAAGAATATTACATTTATGCTACCAGAACTTATCCCAAGTATCTGTATAGCAAATATTAAAGAAGAAAATATATCAACTTTTTCTATAAATGAATTTCTATCTATACATAAAGAAACAAACAACACATTTCATCATTATAAAACCGGATATGAAGAAATTCAAAACACCCTCTTTCAAATTTCACAGTTGCTTGATCAAGGGATATCTCCCAATGAAATTGTTATCACAGTAGCAGCACTCCCACGATATCAAAATCTTCTTCGTGCAAGTGCCGACTTCTATGGAATACCATTACAAATCAGCACACCTGTTAACGCAACACAACACAAGAACACACGGATTTTTTCCCTCATTGCTTCAGTGCTGGAAAACGAATTTAACTACGAGAGTATGCAACAATTATTTTTTGAACCATCTATACAATGGAGAAATCAAACCAAACTTCGCCAGATTGCACAGATAGGAAAAACATACAATTGCATCCAAGGTCTCACTTCTGAAAAAGACGATAGATGGCACCATGTTTTACCACAAGAACTACTGCATATATATAAAAAGTTTCGTACTTCAGTAACAGCTTTTACTCAACAAAAAAGTTTTCAAGCATTATCAGAAACTATAGACCAATTCATTCACGAATTTCTTGTAAAAAACACGTGGATTGAGGAAGGAAGAAAAACGCTTGCTTCCCTCATACTTCTGCAAGGACACAGCAGCATGTCTATCCAAAGTCCTTGGCATATGCTGCTTAAGGTTTTAAACAAACGATTCTATTCTCCTTCACAGGCACACAATGCAGTAACAGTGTATCCATATCCACAAACAGCAGGCATCCCAATTACACACCACTTTATCCTTAATTGTTCTCATCAAGATACTTTGGTATTACATGATCCATTTCCAGGAATCCCCACATTTTATAAGAATCTTTTGAATGTTCAACCACAATATCTTACTGATACCTTTTTGAAAGTCATGTTTGTCTCTGGAAATAAAATTAAATGCAGTATGAGCACATACAATTTTGGAGAAATACGATTTGCATGTCTTCCACTAATGGACAAGGATGTCCCTCAAAAAGAGTTTGTTGACCCATATATACAAGAACCTCTTTTTTGGAAAGGAGCCTCTATTCCCAAATCCTTCCGATTAAGCCCTATGCAAGCAATCGCTCTTAATCATATTTTACACACAGGTTTGGCATCCATTGTTCCAGAAAACTTTCGTACTACAGATCTTTCCTTACTTCCCTTTCCATCTAAAATCTCTGTTACTACCTTAGATACATATCGACATGCCCCATTCTCATATTATTTACGCCTACTAGAACTACAGGACTTGCATCCTTCATACAAAACAGAATATGCCAAAAGCATAGGAACACTCGTCCATAGAGTCCTTGATACCTATCTCAGCAAAGAAGTACGCTCTCTTTCTTTTAACATAATATACAAAGATATCGATTCGATAATGGAGCAGCATAAAAAACCCATTGAGCTTCTCAGTCTTGTTCCTCGACACACACGTCATGCGCTTGTTGAAATCATCACAACATTTTTAGTAATATTTCTACCCATATATCACGGAATGCAAGTAGTCAAACAGGAAGATCCAGTCATATATACTGCTCAAGATGTCAATATAACTGGGAAAATAGATCTGCTTCTTTCTCATGAAAAAGAAAATGTACTCATCGACTACAAACTCTCCCATCAGTTTTCAAAAAGTGACTTTCTCAATATGGAGCAACTAGAAGTATTTCCGAGTTTGCAATTATTTTTTTATACTCTTTGTATGCAAGAAGAATTTCCTATAAGTGAAGCAACATATTGGTACATTCGTAATTTGAAATCCCTTTCACTATTTAATTTTAGATCAAATCAAAATTCTTCCAAAAAACTTGTTGTTTTCTCCCAGAAGACAATACAGAGAATTATAACAGAACTACCTTCCCTTATAGAACAATTGCTTTCAAAATTAAAAGAAGGTGATTTCCGTTGTCCTACTGCACATGCTTTCTGCGCACAGTGTCAGTACAAAAGTATTTGCAGAGGAGGGTTTAGTACTGAACAATGAAGCTCGATAAAGATCAACAAGCATGTCTACAACATAATACAAACATAGTAGTAACCGCTGGCGCAGGAAGTGGCAAAACCACTGTACTTGCTCAACGTTTTCTTCATCTTATACAATCGGGAATCGCAGCTGATCGGATTCTTGTACTGACATTTACAAGAAAAGCCGCACACGAAATGAAAGAACGCATTAGCTCTGCGCTACTAGCTCAAAGAGATATAGGCACTATTGCAACTGCATTACAAAAACTTGATTTGCTACAAATAAACACACTAGACAGTTTTTGTCTGAACATTATTCAATCGTATGCTTTACAATTAGGGCTTTCCCCAGAACTTTCCATTGCTACAGGAGATCTTAACGATCACTTACAAAAAATCAGCATGCGATTTATTCTGAAACATTACCAGAACCCTATCTTGATGCAATTCTTATCTTCTGTTCATATTGTATCCGCACCACAAATCATTGCATATTCATTGCTTCTGCCTATCGCACAACAATATTCCTGTCTCGGTACCCATTCTTTGCTTCAAGAATCGGGAGAAAAGTTATTTTATCATATGCACAGTACCTACTATTCGCTGCAAACTCTTTTACACACAGCCACAAAACAACTGCTTTCTGTTGCCGATCCTGCTAAAATTCCTTATCAAGAACTACAAGAAGCATTAGCACAAAACAATATACACGCAATAGCTCATATACTGGCCACAAAAACATCCCTACGTATTCAGGATGTCAAAATAAAAGAAATTTTGAAACAGATTCTGGGACCTGCAAACGACACAAATTCTCCTGTCAGACTTTTTTTAACTGTCCACCACCTGTTGCAAGAAAAAGATACCTATATGCAGTGTGCAAAATTCCTGGATACATTTTCAGAAGAAATACGAAAAGAAAAACAAAACAAAAGCCTTATTACGTTTAGAGATTTACTTCCTCTCACTATACAAATTCTCACACAAGATAAAACTTTACGTAATTATTATATATCTAGCTATGACAAAATAATGATTGATGAATTTCAAGATAACAACCGCCTTCAAAAACAATTATTATTTATTCTTTCCACATCAAAAGATGCACCTCTAATGGAAAATCCCCAACCTACAGACATTGTTCCAGGTAAACTATTCTTTGTGGGAGACGAAAAACAATCTATCTATAAGTTTCGTGGAGCAAACGTATATGAATTTCAGCTTTTAAAACATCAATTGAATGAAACAGGAGGAATCGTATTACCGTTGAGAAGAAATTACCGTAGTGTATCTCCTCTAATTCAATTTTTTAACTTATTTTTTCATCGCATATTCTTTCAATTAAAAGACTCACCCCCCAATACCACATCAATACAATACGAAGACATGATTGCAGTACAGCATCACACACAAAAAAAACGAGTCATCTTCGCATGGCACGAATGGCATAAAAAAACCACTCCAGGCAATAGTCGATCACATCAAGAAGCCGCATGGATTGCAAACAAAATTTACAAGATTATGCAGGAATCTGAGATATCTGATGTTCCTCGTCATTATCATGATTTTGCTATTCTTTTGCGTAGCACTACACATCAAAAAACATTTGAAACGCATCTTCAAAAACAAAACATACCTTACATAAGTTCATCCCGGCATTCGTTTTCAACAGAAGCTCCCCTTAGTGATTTCTATTCTTTTTTACAAATTCTCTTTCATCCCGAAGATCAAATAGCCTATATCAGCGTATTACGTGGACCATTGGTGCGACTTTCTGATAAAAGCATACTACATATTATAAAAAAGAAAAAATTGTTGGCATTCTTTGATGAACATGCAGATTTTCCACACGATGATAAAATAAAATACCAGATGGCATATGAAAAATATCATGCACTCAAAGATCATCTTAGGGAGATATCCCCCGTAGAACTACTGTACATTTTTTGGCATGCGTGGGGATACCGTTCTTTCTTACTAGCTAATAAAAAAACAGCATCTCTTGTAGGACATTATGAAAGCCTCATGTCAATTGCTTCAAAATATGGCGCACACGAGTTGCTTGTTTTTCTTAACCATTTAGAAGTTCTTATAAAAGAAGAACTACAAGCTGAAAATGAGACTATTTATCAAAATAATATGGTCCGAATAATGACTATTCACGCAGCTAAGGGATTGGAGTTTCCTATCGTATTTCTTGCAGACATCGCAGGAGTCCCACGCCAGCATAGTTCCGAGTTGTTATACTGTGATCCAGCTCTTGGTCCTCTCATAAATATACCTCCTCAGGATAAAACAGAAAATCATGCCTTCTTCACTTATATTACCTATCTTAAAAGCATGCATAAATTAGACGAAGAAGAAGAAATAAAACGAATCCTTTATGTAGCCTTTACGCGAGCTAAAGAATACTTATTTCTTACTGGTACATTTGGAGAAACAAGAAATACTATCGACAATCCTCTTCCGTCCTCTTTTGCATCATTAATACTTTCAGTATTAAAATTTGACAAGAAAAAAAATAATATTATGGAAAAATTTAGACCTTTCCTTCACATCGAAATGATTGCAGAAGAGCCTTCTACAAAAACCATCCCTTCACAAATCAAGTACCATATATGTAAACGTTTGCTTGCTCAAAAGTCTATGCCCGTATTCCCCTCTCAGCAAAATATTTTTACCGTCGGATTTATTAACTACAATGCTGCAGCTTCCATTACTAACCCTAAAAAAATATTACATACACAAAATCCCTGGACAATGGAATCCTGGGAAGATAGCGAATCATTCTTTTTAAATGAACCTTCCCCATTAGTTTTAGGAAAATTTTGCCATAAAATATTAGAATTATGCATTCACTCTCAATCCCCCGTATCATCTATAAAACTAGAAACTCTCATACATCATTCATGGCCCATTCAAGATCTAGACACCATACAAAACCTTTTTAGACAAGCAAAGCAACTGAGTAACACATTCCTACGATCACAGTTCTGGGAAAGTTTACACAAAAAATATGACATCATAGAAACGGAAGTACCTTTTACCTATCGCCATATTTGGAACAACCAGCGAGAAATATTTATCACAGGACGTTTCGATCTTTTATTAAAAAATAAGCATACAGGTATCATCATCGATTATAAAACAGACAAAAAAATCAACATTTCCAAGTACACAACACAAATTGAAATATATCAACATGCTGCACAACTGCTCTTTGGTATTCCTTTTCGAGCATATCTATATTACCTGCAAAATGGGGAGACACATGAATTTTCTTCCCTCAAAAGTGGACAAAACGCCACATTACTGAATAGTATCAAAATTGAATAATACTTGCACCAGCTACAAATCCCGCACCAAAACTTACTACCAAAATTAAATCACCTGGACATATAAGTTCTTTTTCCTGCATATCTGCTAAAGCCACAGGTACAGATGCAGATGCTGTATTTGCATATTCGTCAATATTCATAAAAAATTTATTCATACGGATATTTTCCCGCTTTGCTACCGCCTCTATAATTCGTTGATTAGCTTGGTGAGGAACAATATATGAAATATCATCCAGCGAGAGTGAATGCATATCTAATACCATATCCATCATAGTAATAATAGCTTGTATTGCAAATTGATATACTCTTCGTCCATTCATAAACAGATAAGACTTATTATTATGCACATCTAGATCTTTACGCGTACCTCCCTGTGGTCGTAGCAAAAAAGGAGCTCCCACTCCATCCGAATGCAATGCTGCTTTGAATAGTCTCGCTGTTTGTCCTGCCTCCCCAGCAGATATCACACAAGCTGCAGCCGCATCCCCAAAAAGAACACAAGTACTTCTGTCTTTCCAATCAAGGATTTTACTATAAACCTCTGTACATACCAAAAGTACATGTTTTGCCGCTCCTGACTGCACAAAACATCGTCCAGTTTCTAATGCATACACAAATCCCCCACACGCAACCTGTATATCCATAGCACCTGAATAGGGAATATCAAGGGCATTCTGTACAATACACGCAGTCGGTGGCAATCCTCCTATATAATCAGGAGTAGAACTTGATACAATCACAAGGTCTATATCGGAAGCTTGTATATCAGCTTTTTCAAGAACCTGTTTCCCCGCTTGTATACCAAGATCAGACGCAGCTTCTTCCTCCCCTGCTATATGACGATATCTTATCCCTGTATGCGAATAAATCCACTCATCACTCGTATCTAGAGTCTTTGAAAGATCATTATTTGAAACACGTCGGGAAGGAACATGCTTTGATATGGCACGAATATAAGGAGTCAAAAACTACCGCTCTCTTTATTATATTTTAAATTATTGATTTTAAAAAACTAAATTACCTTTTATGATACAGTATTATATAATAACTATGTATAGTTGGCAGACTATCTGAATCTGAATGTCTACAAAACAACTTTAATAAAAAGAATTTAGAAAGGTAATTATGATCCAAACACTTTCAGCAACTTCTCAGCTACAGATTCCAGCACGCCCTCTTCCTGAACAAGTGATTCAAGTCGCTTTTTCGCCGCTTGCACACGATCTTCTCGTATATCAGGAGTCCCCTTTACCTTTTTTTCTATTTGGTAAAGCATGGATTTTCTGATAGCTTCATCAGAAAGCGAAACTAAGTCCCCCTTCTGCTTATTGCTTACCTGTGACTGCTTTTCAGATTTATTCAAATTGTGAATAAAATTTACCTGATTAATCCGATCAACCATTTTTCATCCTCTGATACACTTTATATATCGTCATATTCATTAAAAGCATTAATACCTTATAGAAAAAAGATTAAGTTTTTCTCTTTTTATATCCTTTTTTTATAGTATATATTATACACCTTTCCTCGACAAGCGAATAAATCAATATATAAGATAGATATTAGACATATATAATAGTAAAACACCCTTTATTTTGCTATTATAATTTTCATGGATACTATTTTTGATAAAATTATTCGAGGTGAAATAAAAACAACCTTTATTTATGAAGATAAATATGCAGTGGCTTTCCACGACTTAAACCCACAGGCCCCTATTCATGTGCTAGTTATTCCTAGAACAAAATTTAAAAATATTACAGAAGCACAACAAATAAACACAAAAATATTGGGAAAATTTCTACAGGCAATAGCCAAAACCGCCACACTCTTACATCTTGATGAAAATGGGTATCGAGTGGTGTTTAATTGCGGTAAAAACGCCTTGCAAACTGTTAACTATATGCATGCTCATATTCTTGGTGGTCGCCAACTTTCTTGGCCTCCTGGATAAAATACTTCTTTATAAAACTTGTGAAGTAAGTCCCAAAGCTTAAAAACTTTCCTTTCATTTTTCTATTAATAAAAAAATAATTTTTACCTTGCAAAATAAATATTTTAATGGTAGCATATTTTTATGAAAAGAAAGGAAATTCGCTTACTCTCACTCCTTATAATAAGCCTGTGTATCGCAGTCTTTATAGTATTTCCCATTTATGTATTACAAATATTCACTCTAAAAAGAAATACTACTTCGGCGGATATTAAGATTGCAACTACTGTGGGAATGCTTTCAGATATTGTAAGAGCAGTAAGCACACATAATACCTCAGTAACACATATCATTGGAACAGGTATTGATCCTCATTCGTATATTCCTAGCCGATCAGACATTGAAACACTATTAAAATCTGATATCATTGTATATGTTGGTCTCTATCTAGAAGGCCAGCTAGGACCTGCTATTGAGAAACTAAAAGAAGAAGGTCACTCCGTGTTTTCAGTTGAATCCATTCTCAAGAAAGAAGAATTATTATCAGGTAATACTACATTACATTTTGATCCTCATATATGGATGGATGTCTCATTATGGTACAAGGTTGCGAGATCTTTCGCAGATTACATGACCACAATAGATCCAGCGAGAGCAAATCAGTATTCACAAAATGTTGCGCAGTACAGCTCTGAACTTGGCAAATTAGACCAATATGTTCGAGATATAAGTAAGACAGTAGATCCAGAAAAACGAATCATTATTACCGCACATGATGCATTTCAATATTTTGGGAAAGCGTATGGATATACTGTTATTGGCATTCAAGGAATTTCTACAGCCAGTGAAGCAAGTATTAAAAAAATTAACAACCTTGTCTCGCTAATTGTATCACATAAGATTGATGCCATTTTTGTTGAAAGTAGTGTCTCACCAAAATACGTCCAAGCTCTATTGGAAGGCGCACACGCACGAGGACATATGTTACACATTGGGGCTTCGCTATTCTCAGATTCCATGGGATCTCCAGGAACATATGAAGGAACATACATTGGCATGCTTGATCATAATGCAACCATGATCGTACGTTCTTTAGGAGGAACGGCTCCTTTATCTGGATTCCAAGGAATGCTGGTAGAGATAACAAAAAAATGAACACTTCACCTCTCTCCATTAAAAATCTCACTGTGCATTACGATAACAAAATAGCTCTGTGGGATATACACTACGAAGCACCAGAAGCATCGCTTATTGGTATACTAGGGCCTAATGGAGCCGGAAAAACAACCTTGATAAAAGCCATACTTGGTATTATCAGAGCAACTAGCGGATCTATTACTATATTTGACCGCCCATTACAGCGAACACATCATATGCTCTCCTACGTCCCCCAAAGAGGAACAGTGGATTGGGACTATCCAATTACCGCTTTAGAATTAGTATGTATGGGACTTTATCGATCCATAGGATGGTTTCGTAGAGTTCAGAAAAAGCATTGGGAGAAAGCATACCATGCGTTAGAACAAGTGGGTATGCAAAGTTTTGCACATCGTCAAATAGGTGCATTGTCGGGAGGACAACAACAAAGAATTTTTATTGCTCGTGCCTTGGTACAAGATGCATCAATCTACTTTATGGACGAACCTTTCGCCGGGGTAGACGCAAAAACTGAAGCCTCAATCCTCATACTACTTCGTACATTAAAAAAAGAAAAGAAAACTATTTTTGTTGTACATCATGATCTTTCTTCTGCCACAAAAACATTTGATCATATTATTCTATTAAACACTACTATTATTGCCAACGGAACAGTTAAAAAGACAATGACCCCTGAATATTTAAAAAGGACATTTGGGAGCAGCACCACTTTATATGAAGAGGAAACAGCATTACAATGAATTCCTTTTTTTACTACAACACTATAGTTGTAGTATCCGCAGTAAGTGTTTTTGGTGCTGCTAGTGGCTTTTTAGGAACACTGCTCCAATTAAGAAAGCAATCTCTTCTCAGCGATGCTATCAGTCACGCCACATTACCAGGAATCGCTATAGCATTTCTTATTACTTTTCTATTAAGCAATAATAATAAATCTTCCTTTGCACTTTTTGCAGGAGCTGCTGTCTCAAGTATTGCAGGTATTCTTTTCCTTTTATTTCTTGATCGATCAACGTCCCTTAAAGAAGATACTAATCTTGCCATTGTAATAAGTCTTTTTTTTGGTGCAGGTGCATTTCTATTAGGATTTCTCAAGAATCTTCCCACTGCAAGTGCAGCTGGACTCAATAGATTTATTTATGGAAAAACCGCTTCTCTGCTTGCAAGCGACGCATTCATTATTTGTGGTGCTGCGATAGGAACTATCACTATTCTCCTTTTGTTTTTCAAAGAATTCAATCTATTTTTATTCGATAAAGAATTTACTCAAGTACAAGGATACTCTACCAGCAGTATAGATTTACTACTAGGAACGTTAACGCTTTTTCTTGTAATCTTAGGATTACAAGCAGTCGGCCTGATTCTTATCATCGCATTATTCGTATTACCCGCACTTGCCGCTCGATGTTGGACTGATCATATTCGGATGATGCTGTTGCAAGCAAGTATTTTCGGAATAGTGTCGGCAATTATGGGAACCGTATGGAGTTCTTTAGAAGAACAGTTGCCCGCAGGTGCTCTCATAGTACTTTCAATGGGTTTCTTATTTCTTGTATCTTTCCTTTTTGGAACAAAACGAGGCAGTGTATGGACAACTCTAAAAAAACGAAAACAGAGACAAGAAAAAAATGTGGATCTTCTTTTACAAAGCTTTTCTGATCTTATTCAGAAAACTCCAGCAAATAGTATTATCAATATGCTAGAGTCAAGATCCTCATATGCACTTCCTTCACTCCCCATCATAGAGATTGTTGATATGCTACACTGGTCGTCCGTTCAACGATCCCAAATACTACGACAGGCAAAAGAAAAAAATCTTATCTTCCGCCAGAAAGATAGTATCACATTATCCCCTCACGGCCTTTCCCACGCTCTCAGGGTATTACGCTTACATGAATGGCAACATATATTCGTGCAATTTTATCCAGATCACGCCCAAAGTATCCACCAGAGAAAACTAAACAAGAATGAAAGGGAGAAAATAAGAATCATACTAAAATCTCAATTCCCCATACTTTTTCATCCTTCTATTAACAAGTTACAAAAGGACAATCTACCATGACGTGGACATCAACTGACTCATGGATATTATTTAACACGTTACTTGTTATCATAAATTGTGTATTACCAGGTGTATTTTTGGTATTACGAAAAAACAGCTTATTAGGAGACGGAATCAGTCACGCGGTATTACCAGGCATTGCTTTTGCGTTCCTGCTTACTGGAACACGAAATAGTATCTTTCTCTTTCTAGGGGCAGTAGCTGCAGGACTATTATTAGCTTTTCTTATCGAATTTCTTCAAAAACATCTTGCCTTAGAAAAAAATGCCATTTTGGGTGCTGTGTTTACACTTCTCTTCGCAACAGGTCTTGTACTTATAGAACAAGGAGCCAGAAATGTAGACCTTGATCCATCTTGTGTATTGTTTGGTGCAGTTGAGATTTCTCCTCTGGCCCGCATATCAATTGGCGCCATCAAAATTCCTGAAGCATCTATTCGTCTTATGCTTTTACTATTACTAAATACCACACTACTACTTCTGTTTTATAAAGAACTCAATATCATGTCTTTTGATCCAATGCTTGCAAAGTCACTAGGATATCGAATTACTCTTGCTAATTATCTTTTTATCATTGATGTAGCCATCACTGCCGTAAGTGTATTTGAAATAGCTGGAAGCATTCAAACAGTTGCCTTCCTAACTATACCTGCCGCAACCGCATCGCTTTTTACAAAGCATGTTCGTAATACTATATTGATGGCTATTTTCTTTGGTATTTTGGCTGCTATTGGAGGATACATGATCGCAGTAGTCATTCCTCTTAACATAGGTGTTCCTGACACAAATGTGGGTGGAGGAACTTCTATCATGGCTGGAATAATTTTATTTATAGTAATATTCCTTACTAAGGGTTTAAAAAAACCGAATGTGGTCAGGTGAAATAAAAAAGTAACGCATATCCTGTTCATTTCGTGAGAAAGAATACACAACAATATTTGGATACAATATCAACTTTTTAAATGCCCCATAAAAAAAGGTTTCACGTATTCGAGCTTCTATAACATTTGTTGTTCTACCTTGTAATGAAGGTAGAACAACTATATCTTCCGGACGAAAAAATATAGTACATTGAGTACTGTCACGTGGTGAGCCATTTACTTTAAAATTACCCACTATGGTAGAAACGACTGTACTGTACGTAGAACGATGCAGCACTCGGGCTGATAAAAAGTTTGCCTCCCCTGTAAACTGTGCCACATACGCATTATGCGGATGTGTGTACACATCTTCTGGACTCCCCACTTGTACTATCCGTCCCTCCTTGAAGATTGCAATCGTGTCAGAAAGAGCTAACGCTTCCTGTCGGTCATGCGTGACATAAAATGTACTTATTTTTCTTCTACGCTGTAATTCTTTGATTAAACTACGCAATTCATCACGTAAGTATATATCCACTGCACTTAAAGGTTCATCCAATAAAAGCATATCGGGATCTGGAGCCAATGCACGCGCTAAAGCAACACGTTGTTGTTCTCCTCCCGATAAATGGTATGGTTTTTGTAACGCTTTCTTGGTTAAAGAAAATTCTTCCAGTAATTGAGTGACTATCTTCTGGCGTTCTGCCGGAATCCGTCTTTGTACCTTCAATCCATATTCTATGTTTTGGTACACATTCATATGAGGAAATAACGCATAATCTTGGAATACCATTCCTATACGCCTTTTTTCAGGAGCTAAACACAAAATATCCTTTCCTCGTACTATGCAACTGCCCTTATCTGGTATCAGCAATCCAGCAAGTACACGTAAAAAAGTGCTTTTACCCGCACCACTGGGACCCAAGATAGAAAAAAAACTTCCTTCTTCAATAGAACACTGTATGGCGATACGAAAATCCTGTACATGGGCACATATGTTTTGGCAATGTATCATAGTTTGGTTTTCCTCTGTGCGATTGTATCTATGGCATAAACAAGTATTGCAGCAAGCAATAGAAGAACTATACCCATTTGTGCTGCTTGATATATTCGGTACCGCGCTATAAGACGATATATTGCCACCGGAATACTAGGAAAACGAGATGGCGTCAATAACAACGCAGCATTTAATTCTCCAAGTGATAATGCCAATGCAAAAACTCCTGCAATAATGATCCCCTTCTTTGATAATGGGAGTATAATAGTAAAAAACACTTTACCAACAGATCCTCCTAAACTTCTCCCTGCATCGATAAGACATGGAACTTGTGCTCTAAATTCGTATGATAGAATACTGAACACAAAGGGCAACGATAAAAGCCCATGTACGACTATCACTAACAACAGTGATTTCCCCTGCCCCCCTATATAGTGGAATAACCCACGATAACTCATTGAAATAACTAACGGTGATGCAAATAATGGTAACAATACAAACTGAGACAAAAACGAGGCTACCTTCTTAGATTGCCACAATTGCGCAATATATACAAATATGCCCATACATAAAGAAAAAGAAGCAGATCCTAACCCCACTATAAGACTCACTCCCAATGGAAGAAGAAAAGAACCTTCCCACTTTGTTTTAAAAGAAAACACCACAATAGCAACGAGCGGTAATACCAATAATATAATTAATATAAAATAGTATCCCAACAAAAAAGTTTTTTGAAAAAAAGAAATTGTTCTCCTCTGTATTGGAATGGGAGAATGCATACTCTCAGGCATATGGAACAGTCTCTTTCTTAAAAAAAGAAACCAGATGAAGAATACACTTACATATTGAAGCGATGCAATGCCATGAGCTAAGTCCTCCTGAATAAAAGACTTAAGTGCATAAAATAACGATACTTCTAATGTAGCATATCGGGGACTTCCTCCAAGAACCATAATTACACCAAAACTGGTAAAACAAAATAAAAACACCAGACTTGCTCCAAGCAACAATGCGCTAAATAACTGTGGTAATGTAACAGTTCTAAACAAATACCAGTTCTTTGCTCCTAAAAGCCTTCCTATCTCATATTGTCTTTTATCTATATGTGACTGCCCTATCACCAACAGACGAGCAATAATACCAAAGTTATACAATCCATGAATAATCACAATCGCAGAAAACCTATAGAGAAAAGAAATTGTATGACTATAAGGAAAAATAAGAGCACGTAGCCTATTTACTATTCCATTATTTCCCCATATCAATACAACGCCCAGTACCATTAATATCACAGGCATTACAAATGGTAATATTGTCGCCACTTGCAATACCCGTCTTGCTGGAAATGCATGGTGCATCATGATATAAGCGGCGGGAATTCCCAATATACATGCCCATATAGTACTGATAAGCGCTTGAAACAAGCTGTATAGAAGAACAGATAAATAACCTTCTCGAATCACCATACGTATAGTAGAAGGATGCAAACCTCTTACAATATGTGTAATCAGCGGAAGGTAAAAAAAGGCTAGTCCAAAAACAACTAGGGAGAGCCACAGATATCGAGTTGTCTTCACCGTCTCTCGCTCATAACAGACAACCAATCTCTGATCCATGTGTCTTTATGTTGTGCTATATCGGTATAATCAAGTTCTAATGCTTTCATTGGCATCCCTTGATGGGCCATACTTGGTAAGGGAATATCTTTTACTGCAGGATACATGACATTTCCTAAAAGGATCTTCTTTTGAAAATCTTTACTCAATATAAATTTGATAAACTGTTCAGCCAGATGTTTATGCGCAGCTATTGTGGGAATAGCAACATATTCAACATACCGATAATGCCCCTCTGGGAAAAGAGCCACCTTATAACGATTCTCTTTTTCAAATACTTGATGATATATCGGACTAGTAGTATAACTTAACACCATAGGAGTTTCTCCTGCCGTAAAAAGCCCATATGCAGTACTCCAACTATCTGGCATTGTCATTATCGATGAAGATAATCGCTTCCAATACTCAGTAAACGCATTACCATACACCGCTATTGTCCAATATAAAAAAGCAAGCCCAGGCCCCGAAGTACGGGGATCAATAAGAACTAATTTTTTCTTAAATCTATCTGAAGTGAGATCTTCAAAGTCTGTAGGGGGATTTTTGATATATTTTGAATCATATACTATAGCAATATATCCAAAGTCATAAGGGACCATTATATTATCTACAACAGTAATCCCCTCTCTAAATACAGGATAGGCAATACCTGAAGACAACCTTTGCAAAAAACCAAGATCTCTTGCTAAGGGGATGGTAATATTTGCGATACCAAATACAATATCTGGTCTTTGACGATCTTTTTTACCAAATGATTTTGCATGATACAACATATCTATCGTATCACCCACCGAAATTATTTTGATAGGTGCATCAGAAAATAATTGTGTAGCAATCTTTCCTAATCCCCATTGATCTGAAAATGAATCATAACTATACACATACAACACATTCTGTTCATCAGGACATACCTTAATAAGCACCCCAAAAAGGAAGAACGAAACTAATACACACTTAATAATATTTTTTGATAATGAAGAAAATAAAACCATAACCGATTCCTACGCTGTCATTACACAGATCAGGTGCAAAGAGTATCATCTCAGAATCCTTTCGGACCACCCCTTGGTAGTTAAACCTTATTTAATAAATATGCACTTTGTCAAGCGATGAGTAACAACCTGAATATCAGGCGATGTATAAAAATAATAATTTATGTTACTATTATGAATACAAGATGTTACTTAAGAGTAATCAAGCAAACAAAGCAGCACTTAATATTCCATTAAAGATCATCCTTGATGAAGACGCGCAAGTATATTTGCAAAAAAGTAATATAAAATTCTCATCTATCAAACTATCCGATGGAAGAGTATTTCAAGGAATAACTGTTAATAAGTATCATCTTCGCTTTCTTCAGTCGTTTATTATAAATGGAAACCTATTAAGTGCAGAACTTAAACTTTCCGATATAACAAAACACAGACAATCTTTTACTGACCTTATAAAAGGATTTACATATGGCGTCTTTTATCGAAAATTCTCCAGCGAGTCATTTGAATTGCTTAGAACATTAGGACTCGTAGCAGAATGGAATAGAACATATCCAAAATTGTCCATCACCAAACAACATGTGTTTCCTCAGGTAAATAAGATATTGACAATGTATAAAAAACATATCTTAGAAAAACACTCATCTTTTTTACATAAAGTGCAACTTGCAATAAAATCATCAAGAATTTTTCCTAAAGAAGAATATGCAAAATTATCAAGCACTGTACAAAACCTTATTAAAGCAGCGGGACCACAATTTCTTATACTTGCTTTCCTAACAAAATCATCTTCTTCGGATAAAGCACAAAACGCAATTATACGTCTTATACTACAGTCCTTACGTCGCACATCTACCATCCCTGACTACCTCAGTATGCTACTTATCGAACTTTGTCTTTATGTAGGAGGATACCTGCATATAGCTGAAAACATCGTACTGCCTGGTATCACAAAAAACAATACAAACGATACAATTATTATATGGAATTTTAACAAAAAATCTAGTCTTATCCGATCAGATCGAATACAGATGAAAATATCAATCTCAAATAAGTATTCAGAATATCATAACCTTAAGTCTCAAATAGTTAAAACATCGCAAGAAATTGCCAAACATTCTTCTATTCAAGAATATTATCTTACAAAAGGTAATGATGTTATGCGTGAAAGAACACTTGGGCTATCTTATCTTTCTTTTGTTGCCGACATGTGTAGCAAACAAAACATTCAATTTGACTCATTGATCAATACAATAGAAAAAATTAACCAAACATTATTTTCTGTAGTACTACGCATCTAATGATGATGAATATCCACCTAAAAATCGCTTTGGAAACATTTTTAACACTCCTATAGTGTTTTTCTTCTCATTTAATACCACTCCTCCGTTCCAATACTCCAAAGCAGCAAATAAAGCATTTCCTCCATCCTGCATATCACTCGAAAGACTTCGGAACGAAACAAATTGCACCAGTTTTTCAAAATCCTCATTACGAAGACATTCACATCGTTCTTGATTAAATGCGTTCCATTCTCTAACATTTTGAAACCCTTCTCCTTCATCTTCCACAATCAGATGTGCCTTTAACTCATCAAATAAATACCACACATTTACTCTTTTTTGCAAGTTTAATTTATTACCATGTTTTATCGCATTTTTCAGTAATTCAGTAACCTGCTGCTCCAATAAATTGACTTCTCTCAATAATGGAGGAGCTTTTTGCACTATCAATAACCCAAAATATCGCACCTGTCGAAAATCACTCACAAACTGTTTATGAAACATCCCTGTTTTATCTAATAATGAACTATGATCATCTACTATTATTGATTTATCTTTTATTTTCTCTTTTTCAAGACCATTCATCTTCATGTCCTCCATCTTCATCAAATTCATCCAGCACTTCTTGTAAAGATTCTGCAAGAGGAAAATATCTATCAAGTCTAGTCAACTCTATAACCTTCCTGGGTGTGCCGTGCACTCCTACAATATGCAAGGATATGTTTCTCTTCTTTGTTTCTGAGAAAATGTACAATAAAGAACCAATTCCCATACTATCAATATATTCCACTTGCTGCATATCAAGTATTAATTGTTTTAATCCTCTATTAAATTGCAGCTGAAATTGCCGTTTTAACAACTCGGCTGAAAACAAATCTAGATCCCCTTGTAAATGCAATATGCATATTAATTTACTATACTCTATACGTATATTCACGGCATTGCCCGCATAACAACCAATGTACGATCGTCAACAGGACTAACCGATCCTTGAAAATCTACCATAGTTTGAACAAGTTGCTTTAATACTTCTCTCGCAGTAGAAAACTCTTCCACAGTTTTTATAAAATTCTTCTCAAGACGTTTAAATCCATATTCTTCCTGCTTGCCATTCCGCGTCTCAATAATACCATCTGTGCATAATAACACTGCATCTTTTTTATTCAACAGTAGCTCTTTGGTTTCATACTGCACATCAGATTCTATACCTATAGGTAATCCCAACGCTGCATATTGCTGTATTTCTTTTTTATCTTCACGGTATATTAAAATTGGCAAATGCCCTCCATTAGAATAACTTACACGTTGTTCCATGGGCCAAAACGTATATAATGCTATAGTGGCAAATAAATAAATATTGTATTGCCCCCCAAGAATGGTTTCTCGTAATAACTTATTTAGCTCGGTAATAACCTCTCCCTCTTTTCGATAGCCCCTATCCATAATCAAATGGAAAGCCGTACGAATCATAACCATAAACAATGACGCAGGAATTCCTCTGCCTGCAACATCACATATCAATACCGAAACTCTTTGTTCTTTTTTATGGTATATAACATCAAAATAATCTCCACTGATTCCCCGCAGAGGCTTCGTAAACACCGCAATATCAAATAACTTACTATGAGAAATACTTTTGGGAACAAGGGATTGTTGAATATTACTGGCAATATCCACTTCTTTTTCTATTTGTTGTTTTTCTAATAACTCCATGTGATTATGTCGATTTTCTATAACAAATACCGCATATCGCGTAAGCACTTGGGCATGGTTATAATCAGTTATACTAAAAGGATTCCCTTTTCTTGCTCGAATAAGTGATACAAGCCCAAAAATACGTTTCTCGGTAATAAGTGGAATAACTATTATCGATGACACATCACGTGTGATCTTTTCATCCTTATATATTTTCTTTCTTTGATCTGGCGTAATATTTGCGAGAAATAAAGGTTTTCTTTTTCTTATACATTCCCAAAAGATATTTCCTTCCTCCAAACGACTGATACGCATTGTGTTGTCAGAAATAGGATAAAACCCTATTAAAGAACGAACCTCAAGATGTTCATTAGCTTCATCAAGCGTAAAAATAACACATCCATCTGAAATTGTCATATCTTGTATGGTACGCACTAACTCGTCCAGTATACGATCTATTACCTGATAGGACAGTAACACCTCTCCTACTTCCTGTAAAAACTGGAATAATTTATTTACCGCATGATTCTGCAGCTCCGTATTCCTCTTTAGCCCCGTATAGACAATATGATGGATGGCAGCAAAAGGAAGAAAATGAATACCTATCGAAAAAGGAAATAAAACACTTTGCAACACCACATGATTACGCAAAGAAGGGCTAAGTTGAATAATTAGCATGATCCCCATTATGTACACAAGTGGTTTACGAATTATTTTTACTTCCCTATTACCCCCCTCTAGTATGGAAAAGTATGAGCAGATAAAGAAGAGTACAAAGTATATGGCAGTAAGTCCCCGTGTATACAATTGTATAAAAACAAATGGGACGATCCCAAAAAACATAAATAGGAGCAATATTATTTCCAAAGCCAACGTAGTATATATAATACCAAAAACTGCTCTGTTAGGAGAAAAATAAGACATCACCCAGTACTGGTACACCAGTATAATAAAAACCGATAGATTTTCAATGATGAGAGATTTCCCTTGATCCGGTAGAGGCAATAATAAAACGAGAACACCACTAGCCAGCAAAAGAGGGAATAACAATAAATACCAGATTGATTTTCCGTACTCTCTGTAATGCATTCTGGTTATGTATAAAGCATATATGAATAGAAGTATAACTAATACCACCACCCCCCATAAATGTATATCACTACTAAACAAAACAAACACTTTTTTCTCCTTAATATTATTCCAATGCCGCTACTAACAAAATAAACTTCGACCTCTCACAAAAAGGAGGAGCCCCTGTTGCTATCCGAAAATTAATTGCCGTACTTTATGTCTTACTAAATCTTCGGCTTATTACCACTAAAGCTACGTAACTTATTAGTAAAAATTCCCCAGAAGTATACTTTAACACAGGAAATTTTTCTATTTTTTATCAATCATGTGTTCAGGATTAAGAATATCTTCAATTTCTCTGTCAGTAAAATTTGTCTCTTTTTTTAATATTTCTTTAATATGTTTCTTTTGTTTGTATGCGCTATACGCAAGTTGTGCCGCTTTATCATATCCTATTTTTAAAGCCAATGGCGTAACAAGCGCCAAGGACCAATCAATCCAATATTTCATCCTTTGCTCATCTGCCTTTAAATCCTTTACACAATTTTTTGCCAACGAATGACATACACGGGTAAGTAAATCAATAGATGTCAGTGTTTCATATGCGATAAGGGGATGCATCATATTAAGCTGTAAAGGCCCCTGCTGTCCTGCTATGGTAACTGAGAGCACTTTCCCATGCACATATGCCGCTGCCTGAATTATTGCCTCGGGAATCACTGGATTTACTTTCCCAGGCATGATAGAAGATCCTGGCTGTAAGGACGGAAGTATTACTTCTCCCAACGCAGCTCGCGGACCGCTTGCAAGCAAGCGTAAATCGTTTACTATCTTCATAAGGGTCCCCGCAAGCGTGTTCAAAGCACCCATTAATGCCACTTGGGCATCACGCATAGCGATCACTTCAAACAAATTATCAGCAGACCGAAAAGGAATGTCCGTTTCATTCGCTATCCCTTTCGCTACCTCGTACCGAAATTGTGGATGCGTATTAATCCCCGTTCCCACCGCAGTCCCCCCAATCGCTAATTCTTCCAGACGTGAGTAACACGATTGAATATGAATATCTACCTTTTCAATTTGCGTACGAAACGCTGACAACTCCTGTCCAAAAGTCATTGGAACCGCATCTTGTAAATGCGTTCTGCCCAGTTTCATACAACTAGTATATTCTTTTTCCTTTACAGAAAACATTTTTGCTAGTTCTTCTAATGCATCATGTAATCGTGGAAGTTCAATACGGTTAGCAATATGCACCGCTGTAGGAATAACATCATTAGAGGATTGCCCTCTATTGACATGGTCATTCGGATGAATAGGATTACGCGTCCCTTTAGGTGATCCAAGAATCTCATTCCCTCGATTGGCAATCACTTCATTGATATTCATATTCCACGAGGTCCCGCTACCTGTTTGAAATACATCTATAGGAAAATGTCTATCCCAATTACCTGCAAGAATCTCATCGCATACGCGTGCAATAGTCTTTGCCAATTTGTCATCTACTAATCCAAACCGAGCATTACAGTATGCCGCATGTTTTTTAATATATGCTAAAGCTCGAATCATAGGCTCAGGAATGCGCTTATCAGAAAACTGGAAATTGTGTATCGCTCTTTGTGTCTGAGCTCCCCAATACGCCCATTCGGGAACGGACACCTCACCCATCGAGTCAGATTCGATACGATTTTTTTGTTTTTTCTCCATACATAAAGTATAGCATATTTTAGTATATTCCCCAAGTATCAATTATCCTTTTCTAAACTTTTTAAGTAATATATGAAAACACTATAAAACTACTTGAAATCATCACATCCGATAAGTTATAATTTTATTATGAAAACAGTTGGTATTATTGGCGCAAGAAATATTGGTGCAAGCATAGCATTTTTTCTTGCGGAACAAAGAATAACAAAAACCATTCTTTATGATTCATCGGATGGTATTGCTCAAGGGAAATCGCTTGATTTAATGGAAGCTGCTCCTATTCGCCATTTCGACACTATGGTAAGTAATACACAATCACTAGATACATTATTAAAAACCGATATAATATGTATAGCTCTGGAAGCTCCTTCCGCAACACCAGCGTCTGAATTCACCACCCTGCTTCCTCAACTAAAGGAACTAGCACAGTTTTTAAAACACTACACTGGCATAGTATTAATCGCATCTCGCGCCAATGAAGCCTGTACCACCGTATTTTCCAAGCTATCAGATCTTAATTCGGACCATGTTATAGGAGTAGGTACACTTGTTGACAGTATGCGAATAAAAAACAATATTGCACAAGAACTTGGTATCGTTGCCGAAGATGTTCAAGCCCCAGTCTTTGGTATGCAGGGATCAAATGCTATTATTTTTCCATCTTATATTTCTGTCTCAGGTATTCCGTTGCCAGAGCTAATATCCGCTTCCAAAATACAAAATATTATCAAAGAAGTGCAAGAAATGAACAATAATCTTCTTATGTTAAGTAAAGATCGCGGTGTATATTATGCCCAAGCAGCTGCTGCTGTAGAAATAATAGAAGCGATCATATACAACGAAAATCGTGTACTCTGCTCATGCACAGTAGGAAATTTTCATATTCCTGATATTGCATTAAGTACTACGCAAGTAATAAATGCCAAAGGTATTCACACAAAAATGCAAAGCACATTGGAACATAAAAAATTATCGGATATAGAAAATACAGCTAATCAAATACGAACAATAATAGGAACAGTATCATGAAAAGACAAAAAGTAGTCATTGTTGGTGCAGGAAATGTCGGAGCCACCGCCGCATATTTTATTGCTAAAGAAAACATCGCAGATGTTCTTCTACTTGATGTAGTAGAAGGCTTACCTCAAAGTAAAGGTCTAGACTTTTCACATACAGGATCATTCCACGGATACGATATACATATTCGTGGCACAAATGACTTTAAAGAAATAAAAGATGCAGATATAATTGTGCACACTGCTGGTATAGCACGCAAACCTGGAATGGATCGTATGGATCTTTTAAAAATAAATGTTGGTATTGTTACTGATGTATCACATGCAATACGTCAATATGCTCCAAACGCGCTAGTTGTAGTTGTTGCCAATCCATTGGATATTATCGCACTTGCTTGCTTACAAGAAACAGGATTCCCTTCATCCCGTGTGTTTGGCATGGCAGGAGTATTGGATTCTACACGGTTGCGTTATTTTATAGCTGAAGAATTAAATGTGCTTCCTGATGATGTTTTTTCCATGGTACTGGGAGGACACGGTGATACAATGGTTCCACTTCCCCGATATACTACAGTTGCGGGGATTCCCCTTACTGAATTGTTGAGCGATAAAAAAATAAAGGAACTTTCCTTGCGCACACAAAAAGGAGGAGCAGAAATAGTCAACTATCTTAAAACCGGTAGTGCCTATTATGCACCTGCTGCATCTACCGCTAAAATGGTAATTACACTTTTACATGGGCAACGAACTATTATTCCAGTATCCGTATTTCTCAATGGTGAATATGGTCAGAAAGGCATTTTTCTAGGTCTCCCCGTTATTTTAGGTCCTAAAGGGATAGAAAAAACAATCGAACTTTCACTTAACAAAGAAGAACTCAGTGCCTTACAACACTCTGCTGAAGAAGTACAGAAAGGTATAGAAGAATTAAAAATTCTCAGAAGTTCTAGTATTTAGTTATTTTCACCGATATTCTTCAGAATTTATTCATTATTAGTCGGTATATATTCTTTTTCTTTCATATTACTACGGATGATGGAAAACACAACGTCAAACATATTCTGAAGCCCTATTTGGCGTTCTTCGCTATTCAGTTCCTTACGAGTAAGGAGACTATCGCTGACAGTCAGTATTGATAGAGTTTCAATATTGAATTTAGCAGCTAGAGTATACAACTGATATGTTTCCATCTCAACTGCTAAAGTTCCAAATCGTGCCCACTGTTTCCATAAATCTGAATTATCATGATAAAAAGAATCAGTTGAAAGCACAGATCCTACATGATATCTCAACTGCTCTTCTCTCGCTGCTTGAATAGCTCGTTCTAACAGTGTATATGTAGGTGCAGGACTATAAGTAAATCCAAGGGGAAATCTCTCCAAATTCATTACCGAATCGGTAGAAGCCGTCATCGCAAACACCAAATCGTGTACTTCTACCTCTTCTTGCAATGCTCCACATGATCCAATACGGATAATACAACGCACATCATACGACTGGATAAGTTCATTTACATAAATAGCCATTGATGGCATTCCCATACCTGATCCTTGCACCGATACTCTTACTCCCTGATGTATACCAGTAAAACCATACATACCACGAACCCGATTATAACACAACACCTCTTCAAGATATGTATCTGCCACAAATTTCGCACGGAGAGGATCTCCTGGAAGTAATACAACAGGTGCTATCTCTCCTTTTTCTGCTTGAATATGTATACTCATAATTGCCTTGATAAAGAATGTCACATACTCTATATTATGTCAAGCCTTAATTGTATAAAATTTTTAACAACCCCTCCACAATACACGAATCTGCATATGATATTTTTGTCTTTTGAGAAAAAGGAAGTTTTCGCCCTTGTAATTGTGAAGAAATAACAAAAAATTCTCCCGATTTCTGTTTCTCTACTAAAGAAATAAATGATTTTTCAATGCTCACTCGATAATATTCGTTATTTGTATAAACCATAACAGAAAACTGCGGCGTATTGGCATATTTCCATTTCCAAGAAGATAAATTATGAAAATGTTGTTCAGACTGTTGTGTCTTAGAATATGTATAGGGAATAACCTGTGTATCCTTCTCTTTTATCTTATAAGCAAACCGATCAGTTAAACAATGCATAAAACTATCCATACAAAAAGTTGGGTGTACTTCAGTAATGTTACATACCGAACTGTACTGAGATGCAGTTCCTCGCACCTTATCCCACGCTGAAGACTGATCCCGATCAAGAAAAAGCCATAGCTTATCCAAGTCCGTTGCACATAACAATGTAAGATGATGATACGCCCCCTGACGTTCCATTCGAAACGCACTTCCAGAGATTTTTCTTTCTTGAATAAATATACCATTATTTTTTAATTCGGTAAAAACTCCCATATCTCGCAAACTATCCTGCAGTAAATACATATTCTCACGAGAATTATAGTAAGATCGAGGAGAAAAAAATGTAATGTTTAAATTACCAAGGTCATGATATACTGCCCCACCCCCACTCTGCCGTCTGAAAAACATCACCCCATGTTGTTCCATACATTGGAGATGACACTCTTTCCAAGGATTTTGATTCCTTCCAATAATGATTGAATCGGTATTTTTCCAGAACAACAATCCTGATTGTTGTTTTTTCTTTAGTAAATCAAATACCAATTGTTCACATACAAGATTTTCTATCGCACTAGTATGTAATGAAAGATAAACAGGCATTACTGCATAGCAGTACGTGAATCAAGAGAACGTGCCAATGTTTGTTTGTCCGTGTACTCAAGGTTACCCCCTATTGGCATCCCAAGAGCAATACGACTGACTTTTACATATGTTGGCAAAGATTGTTGCACAAATAACGCAGTAGTATCTCCCGCTAAGGTTGGATTTGTCGCAAGTATAACTTCTTCCACTGCAAGATCTGTCACTCTCTGGATAAGTCGATCAACTGAAAGATCTTCAGGTCCTATTCCATTCATAGGATCAATAACTCCTCCCAAAACATGATACAGACCATGGAACACATGTGCTGTCTCAAGTACAAAAATATCTTGTGGCTGTTCTACCACACATAGCAATTTCTTTTCCCTATGAAGATCAGAACAAATGGAACACTCATTTTGTTCTGTATACGCACCACATTGACTGCAACATATCGTATTTCGGCGTACATTAAGAATATTTTGCGCAAGTTGTGTCGCAAATTCTTCATCCTTTTTTAGAATAGCATAGACCATTCTTGCCGCACTTTTTTTTCCAATTCCAGGAAACCGAGAAAACAGTTCAACAAGTTTTTCAATAACCATCATAGAACATTACCTAAAGAAGAAATCATCTGTTCCCCAAATAATTCTTGGATCCGATTTCGTGCACGAAGCACCGCATCGTTTATTGCCACAGTAAAAAGTTCTTCCAATATTTTCTTTTTTGCTTCCTGCAATAAATCAGGTGCAACATATACTTCCCGAACAGTAAAACTACCATCCATTGTAACTGTTACAATCCCTGCACCCGCACTTCCCTGCACAACAACTTCGTTAAGTTGCTTCTTAACTTCTTCCAAGTTGCTTTTCATGTTCTGCATATTTTTAAAGATATCAGCATCCATTAAGATTCCACAATTTTTCCTTGAAACATATTCCGCAGATCTTCCACAGATGAGTCAGTATAACATGTTTTGGAAGAATCATCCAATAAAAACTCTATGTGTTCTATACGAGTACTATGCTCTAGTGCTTCTTGTATCTCTTGTACTATTTTCTGCAAATCTTCTTTTTGTCTCTCCAGAGTATCTCTTGTAAATGAATCAGTACATATCAATCGTAATCTATTTCCATTTATTTCTCCCCGCACAATCTTTTGAATAAAGGGAGCCAAAGAATTATTTTCTTTTACATGTTCAAGTAGCATATCTGATAGACTTTTATACTCATCTGCAAGCACCTTATTGGAAACAGAACCTTCAGCTCGTTTCTCAGACCGCTGCTTTGAATACAATTCATTGTGTTTGATCTTTTGTTGATTAGTATCATTCTCAGTCAAAGAATGAGATTCTTGCTGTAATTCACGAATTTTCTTAAGTATACTTTTAAAGGAAATATAATACCGCAATTGACAAAGCTCTGCCACCACTAATTCCACCTCAAAACTAGGTGAAATAGTATGTTTCATATTGCGATATGCTCGCAATAATACTCGAAGTCCCTGCTCTAGCTGCTCTGAGCTTAACATAGCTATCCACTTTTTAGAGATAGGATACGCCTGCGATACCTCACCATTTACTCCTAGCGAAGCAAACAATATTGTACGAAAATATTCTATAAGAACTCGTAAAAATCGTACTGGATACATACCTTTTTCCATCAACGTAGATACATCTTTAAGGGCTTCTGCGCTCTCTCCATTTACTATCGCATCAACAATTTCTTCAAGAATATGAGTTTGTATCAATCCAAGTCGTTGTGTTACTTTTTGTTCGTCAAGCAAAGATCCTTCCAAAGCAATAAGCTGATCAAGTAGCATATAGGCATCACGTAAAGATCCGTCGGCTTCTCTGGCAATAATGAATACAGCTTGTTCCTCCGTCTGAATATTCATTTCCGTGCATACATGAATGAGTTCTTGTGTGATTTGTTTAGTACTAAGCAAACGAAATGTCAACTGTTGACAACGCGAACGAATAGTAGCTGGAATTCGATGTACTTCTGTTGTTGCAAAAATAAATATAACATAAGGAGGAGGTTCTTCTATCGTCTTAAGCAATGCATTAAATGCACTTATTGATAGCATATGCACTTCATCTATTATATAGATTTTATAGCGCAACTGAGATGGAGGAAACAGTATTTGCTCCTTAATCGCACGAATATCGCTTACTCCTGTATGCGATGCTCCATCTATTTCTATCACATCCATAGCAACACCTTTTTCAATTTCTCTACACCCAGGATACTCTCCCCATTCCTCCTCTTTAGGCCCTCCAGGTGCATTAAGAGCTGCTGAAAAAATACGTGCTGCAGAAGTTTTCCCCACCCCCCGAGGCCCATAAAAAAGATATGCATGAGCAATACGCTTCTGGCGTATACTATTGCGTAACATTGTTACTACCACTTCTTGCCCTTTTAAATCGGAAAATGTCCGTGGTCTTCTCCTTGTCGATGTCACTTCATATGCCATAAAAAACCCTCTTCAAGCATGTACACGATCCAAACACCACAACCCAAATGCCTACCGCTGCTTCCTTCCAGACCTGACGGAGTTCAGCTTTGTTTGCCTGCTTGGTGTCTATCATACTGAAGAGGTATGTTATTATACAATGTTCATTTTCCATTTTCAATATATACATTATATTCTCATCAAAAAATTACTTACACGAAAAAGAACACTATGATAGTATGGTTTACGTGCTTTCCAAAACACTATTTCTCATTGGCAAACGGTGTCCACGTGCATTATGGTTGCACACACATTCTTCTGATTTTAAGCGGAACTCCCATAACACTTTTTCTCATATACCCATTATCAAAGATAACATCGAATCAGATAATAGCACCTTATTATTTGGCACAAACGTCGGAACTCTTGCACATCTTTATATGGGAAAAGGCCCAATAATAAACACACATCTTAAGCTTGCACAAAAATTACAACACACACAGCACTATATAGCACAGGACTGCCCCATTATATATGAAGCAACCGCACAAAGCTCTCAAAATGGCGATTACGCAAGTATTGATATATTAAAACAGAATACTCATGGCAACTATAATCTTATGGAGGTAAAATCAGGAAGCTATGTACGTGAAAACTATCTTAGTGATCTGTGTTTTCAATACATAATATTTCAAGAAGCCTCTATCCCTATTACATCATGTATGCTCATGACGATAAATCCTTTATATCATCGGAAATCTGCATTATCCCTAAGACAGTTTTTTCAAATAGAAGATGTCACAGACCGTATACTTTCTCTTGTTACCAAAATTCAAAGCGAACGTACACGTATACGAACATATAAGACTGTTAAGGAAGAACCTTACGTTAAGATATCTGACCACTGCATCACTCCCTATCCCTGCCCCTATCTATCATATTGCTGGAAAAATATTCCAAGATACTCATTATATTCTCTATGCAAGCCTCATCTTGCTGCGAGACTAGCACACAAGCACCATTCATTAGATCTGCATGATTATATTTATGAGAAATCACTATCTAAAACAGAAAAAATCGATATCCATGCACATATCACACAGAAAGAACACATTGAACAAAATACTCTAAAGGCTATACATACTAAATGGACACATCCCCTTTCTATTATACATGGGCACATGCTCAACAATATCCCCATACCATTATTCACACATGCTCGTCCATATGAACCCTTTCTATTCTTCCTACTCCATGCATCTTTATCTGATGATGATACTCTTTCTTTTCATTCTGCTTTCTTCCATAATTCTCACCAACATCCCTATCCCCGTTTTGTTCGAAAATTGTGTAATCTTTGTCAAAAAGATAGTACGGTACTATATTTTAGCAATAATAATTTTACAGCACTTCTTTCTTCTACAATAGCACAATGCGGTGTATTAAAAGATACGTCTTTTATCAATTTACACCATCTGTTTAAAAACAGATATTACTATCATCCTAAACAATATAGTCAAGATACACTTTCAGCCATAGCAGCAGCTTGTCACCTTTCTACTGATATACCTATACCTCTCCAAGATTTATCATACCGATACGTACACACAATGGGGACTCCAGATGCACAAAAATTAAAAGAGGACTGCGAAAAATATAGTCACTCTACTATACGCATAATAGCATTACTATATCGTTTTATTAAAAATATTACAGAAAAACACTCTTCATAATTATCATTGTGTTTCACCAATTTTTATATACAGTAGGATATATTGAAAAATAAGAACAAGGACATGTTAATAAATATACAAAACGTTACCAAATTATAATAATAATCATGCAAGGTATTAAAAATAAAAAGCCTGCGGGCGGCAACCGCAGGCTCCCACACAAGAATGTGTGGTTGGCAACTAAAAGGAGGAAAAGTAAAATTGCCATGCAATTCAAGATTGCCTTAAATAGCATGCTAATTTAGATTATAAATTTTTCTCCAAGTTTTCTTCTCCTTGGGATTAATATCTCCTGGAATCCCCGCCATCATGTATTAACACACGTAGTAATTAAAAGTTACAAAAATATCTTTATTTAACTATTTTATTGATAACAACATAAGAAACATAATATTCTTATGATAAGAACAATCCACAGTAATAAAAAGGGAACTAATAATCAGTTCCCCATTTAAAGAGATAACACGTAGTGCTTATACTAGCTCGTTTATTCCATTCCTTTCAACTATGTATACCATAATCTAAATATTTCTTAATCAGTCTCACTCTTGGGTGCATTCGATCCATTGGGATTGTTTGCTCCTTGGTCAGGATTGTTATATCCATATGGTCCCCAACCTGGTCCACCGTATGGTCCCCAACCTGGTCCACCGTATGGCCCCCAACCTGGTCCACCGTATGGTCCATTAGGAACATTTGATTCACCATTAGGTGATCCATTTGGATTAGGTACTTCCTGAGCATTAGGATTATTATACCAATATCCATGACCCCATCCATATCCTCGTCCAAAGCCATGTCCCCAACCTCCATGCACCTTTTGTCCTTGTGCTCCTGTTGTCCACATGTCTTGCTCTACTGATGAAACCAATGATCGCGCAGATACGAAAAAAGAAACCAAAAAAATCATAGCTACATAAATAGCTATCTTAAAACCTAAACTCATTCTAATACCTCCTATGTATTTCAGGCCGAGTTAGCCTCTTTGTTATAATAAACAAGGAGATGCTCATTTAGTTACACCTTCTCACTATGTGACAACTAACTATAGATAATCCTTACGGACTTATGCGCTTACGATCGCGCGGAAAGGCTGCTGCTTCTTTCACATTTTCAAGGTGCAATATTTGTTGAGCAAACCGTTCCAGCCCTATGGCAAAACCGCCATGAGGAGGACACCCTGCAGAAAAGATAGAAAGATAATCTTTCAATGAGGCTGGATCTAAATGAAAATACACAATAGACTCTTCCAGCCTATCTCTTTCATGAATTCGTTGACCTCCTGTGCTTATTTCTTGTCCTCTAAATAGCAGATCAAAACTTCTGGTAAGTGTTTCTTCAAAATAGGTATAAAACGGTCTCTTTTTTCGAGGAAATGCATATATAAACACAGCTTCTATATCATATTTTTGAGCAGCCCAATCACATAATGCACGCTCACCATCTGGTTGGATATCAAATACTGTTTTTCCTAAAATCTGCCTAAGCAGTTCCTTTGCTTCTGCATAGGTCAGACGCGGGACACTAGCCCATTGTTTCGCTGAAGGGAGTAGTACATTCCACATTTTCAGTACAGAATCATGTTGTTGTTTAATCTCCTGAAACACATATTCTAACAACTCATGCTGCAAATCCATTAGTTCATGCTCATCTTTAATAAAGGCCATCTCCATATCAAGAGATACGTATTCACTTAAGTGGCGCCGTGTCTCATGTTTTTCAGCCCGATATACTGGTGCACATTCATATACTCGCTCCAAGCCAGAAGCAACCATAGCTTGTTTATAAAATTGTGGAGACTGCGTAAGATATAAGGGTTTCCCAAAATAATCAATCTCAAATAATTCTGTTCCTCCTTCTGTCCCTCGGCCTATTATTTTACTCGTTTTTATTTCAGTAAATTTATGATTTCTCAGAAAGGTTGAAAATGCAGAAAGAATAGTCGCTTCCAACTCAAATATTCCACGAATTTTTATATTTCGCAGACTCAAAAGACGATGGTCGAGAATGCTTTCCAAATTATACGTATTAATATCTTTTTCGGGCAAAAATGGTAAGTCGGCCTGTGCAAGGGAAAATACAAAGGTATGAGTTTCTTCTATTTCATAGCCTCCAAGAGCTTTTTGATTCTTTTTAACTATTCCTTTAATACTTACCACTGATTCTAGATGTAGCGATATCTGTTTATTTCGGTATACCACTTGTACTATACCACTTCGATCACGTAATACCAAAAATATAATCGCACCTAACTTCCGTATCTTATGAACCCATCCGCACACTTCCACTTCGTTTCCATCTTGTTGTGATAAATCGCATATCAATACACGCATCACCGATTCTCCTTTTTCTTATTCAATAAATCGCGTAAACTCTGAATTGCCAACTGGGGATCTATGCGCCCCGCACTCTCTTCCATGACCTTGCCAAGCAGATAATCAACTACTTTTTCCTTGCCTTCCAAAAAATCACACACAACAGATTCGTGTGCATTAATAACATTTTCTACTAGTTTTTGTATATATACGATATCAGAAATTCTTTCCCAATTGTATTCTTCAATTATCTCACTTGGATCCTTATCTTCACTTATAATACAACTCAATACCCGTTGTGCTATTTTTCTTTGAATAACCGATGTTTCCAAAAGCCAAAGAAGTTTCTGCATTCTTGAAGGTGTAAGCGGACTGGATGATAATTTACTTCCTGTTTTATTTAAAACTTTTTTAACTTCCCCTTCCAGCCAAGAAACAAGTTTCAGAGGGTCTGCTCCTTCTTGAACTGTTTGTTCAAAAAAATCCGCTATTTCTTTTTTTTCTGTAATGGCCCATGCGACAGAATCGGAAAGTTTATACTGATGTATAAAGCGTTTGGCTCTTTCATTAGGAAGTTCTACAAGGGCCTTCGAAACGGTCTTAAGGAAAACATTCTTCAATGGATAAGCAGTTAAATCAGGTTCAGGAAAATAACGATAGTCATGTACATCTTCTTTACTACGCATAAGCTCCGTTCTATCTCGGTGTTCATTCCATTGTCTAGTTTCTTGCTGTACCAGCTTGTCCTCCTTTAATAAGGCAATTTGACGTTTTATTTCATACTGAAGTGCCATGCGCACAAAGCGGAAGCTATTTAAATTCTTGATTTCCACTTTTGTTCCCAAGCTTTCTTGACTTCCAACCGATATATTTACATCACACCGTAAAGATCCTTCTTCCATATTACCATCACACACATTTAGGTACTGCACAGTTCTTCGAAATTCTTGTAGCATATATTCTACCGCTTTCGCACTATGTAAATCAGGTTGTGTAACAATCTCAAGCAAAGGGGTCCCCGCTCTATTATAATCGCAGTATGTTTTATCGCTTGCATGAATCATTTTTCCCGCATCTTCTTCCAGGTGTACTTCTCTTATGTGCACAACATCTTGGTTCCATGTAACAAAATGTCCACCTTTTCCCAAAGGAAGAGCATATTGACTAATTTGATAGTTCTTGGGAAGATCTGGATAAAAATAATTCTTTCGTTCAAAAAGAACACAAGGAGCAATTTCACATTGCAAAGATTGAGCGACTAAACATCCCAACCACACCGCATGACTATTTAAAACGGGTAGCGTTCCTGGATATCCAAGACATACAGGGCACACATTTCGATTAGCCTCTTGACCGAACAAAGAAGGACATGAGCAAAACAATTTGCTTTTTGTTTGCAGTCGAATATGTATCTCAAGACCAATATGTGGTATCATTGCGTACTACTTTTATTCTTAATCCATTCATGCACACCTGAAAATGCTGGTGCACGCTGTATCGTTTTCTCCGTCTGTAAGTACCGCACCGTATCGATTAATCGTTCTTCTGAAGATAGATCTCCCATCAATTGGACCCCCATAGGAATATGCATATCACTTTCCACTGGGTATGCCAACGCAGGCATTCCTGTTAAATTTGCTATCGCAGTATAGATATCAGCAGATTTCTGGCGTACTTGATCTTCTAATTCTTCAGGTACAAATGCCAGTGTCGGATATACCGGGAGCAGGAATGCATCTACTTGTGTAAATATATTTTTCCATTCTCGCTGAATAACTTTTCTCATTTTTTGTGCATTGTGATAATATCGATCAGCCAGGCCCGAACGCAGTACATATGTTCCCAAAAGAATACGCATTTTTACTTCGTCTGCAAATCCTCTACTCCGTGTTTCACTTATCATATCCTTAGTGTCATATTCATCTTCTGCACGAAGCCCATATCGTATGCCATCAAAGCGTGCAAGATTCGCACTCGCTTCTGCTGTGGAAATAATATGATACACGGGAGCCACATATTGCATAGTTTGAGGCGTAATTTCAACAAGTTCAATGTTCCTCGCACGCATATACTCGCATGATCGTTGATAGCTAAGTTCAACTTCCCGCGATACCATGTTGTGTAATGCAATAACCCCCACACGGCGAGAAACGGCCTTTTGCTGCTCGGGGAAGCTACGTGAACTCTGATCGTATGGATCAGGTCTGCATAATATTTTAAATGCTGTTCTTAACAATTCAGTGTTATCTGCAAGAATACCCACCACATCGAAAGAGGATGCAAAGGATACCAATCCATAACGAGAGAAAGAACCATAACTAGGTTTTAATCCGTAAATCCCACAAAAAGATGCAGGTAATCTTACCGATCCACCTGTATCGCTTCCCAATGCAAGAGGAACTGTTCCGCTTGCCACCGCTGCTGCAGACCCACCACTTGACCCTCCTACTGTGCGTTGCAGATCCCATGGATTAAGCGTCGCCCCATGTATGGAATGTGTGGTTGTACTACCCATACCAAATTCATCAAGATTTGTTTTACCTACAATACATGCTCCCGCCTGTTTCAAGTGTTCAACCACTGTAGCATCAAAAGGGCTGACAAACTGTCGCAACAGCTCTGATCCACAAGTAAGAGGGAGTCCTTTTACCGCTATATTATCCTTTATAGCTATCGGTATATTCTTCAATTCTCCTACACTATCATTTTCAGACATGCGCAATTGTACAAACGTATAACAATTCAGTTTTTCATTCACATACGCAATGTACTGCTGATAATATTTAAAGAGTTTTTGATCAGAAATCAGTTTTTGCCACATATTAAAACACACGTGGAATAATAGCGAATTGACCGTCATTATCGCCCGCAGCGCATATCAAAGAACCTGGAGATTCTGCCTGCTGTACTGCATCATCTCGTGTCATGAGTATACCAAGATCTTCTTCCTTTGTGTCGTGATCCTCAGTATAAAACAGTGATGTATCCACCGTACACACTATTTCACAATAGTCCAACAACGCAGATAACTTATTCTCAAGCACAGACAGCTCTTCTTCGCTCAGTCGCAATGCAGCTAATTCTGCAGTGGTTTGCAATTCCTTTCGATCTATTTTCCCCATTTAATGTAAGCCTACCGTGCAATTATTGCAAAGTCAAGAATCATGTACACGCCTTTGCAAGCACTCAAGAACCTTAGAAAAAGATAATTTTTCATGTGCCAAAAGCACAAGTAAATGATATAATAGATCTGCAACTTCAGAGGACAAATCCGCATCATTTGCTAAAACAACCTCTGCAGCTTCTTCTATCAGTTTTTTCCGTATTTTTATCCCACCTTCCTTCAATAAATATTGGGTATAACTACCTTCAGGAGCCAATTCATAGCGCTGTTGAATACGATCGATTAAGAACTGCAACTCATGATTCCCTGAAGAACTACTACATTCCACTACTGAATTAGACTTTTTCAATACACATGCATCCCTCGTATCCGCTGTCCCCTCGGACACTTGTACATAGCCCCATGTATCATAAAACCTCAATGATTTAACTTGCCCCCACTGCAGTTGCGGCAATAAACTTCCCGTATCTGGATGCGGACACCAAACTTGCCTTGTTTCCATGGTTTTTTTCCAAGCCTTTTGACTACCCATGACGAGTGCAAGAAATTTCTCATTTGTATCACAAATAACAAAAGGAATTATTTTCCCTGACATAATTCCACAGCTTCCCGCACACTAAATTTCTTTTCATATAAAGCCTTCCCCACAATAATTCCTTTCACAGCTGCATGTCCATGAATCATTACATATTGGATATCTTGTAACGATGAAACTCCTCCCGAAAGAATAACTGGCATTTGCACTTCTATTGCTATACGGTTTGTCATATTAATATCTGGCCCCTTAAGCATTCCATCACGTTCTATTACTGTACATACCACCGCACTCACACTCGTTTGTCGAATTACTTGAGAAAAAACACTCCCCTGTTGCCCTGCATCCTCCTGCCATCCCCGCACACGAACTTGTCCATGGTGGATATCCATACCTGCCAAAAAATGCTTGCCGTATTTTTGTATCCACTCTTTCACCATGGTTGGGGACTCCACAAAAACTGTTCCCACCACAAGATAATCAATTCCTATATCAAGAAGCTCACGCACAGTTTTATCACTACGGATACCACCTCCAACTTGCAAAACACAAGACACCTCACGCCGTATTCTTTTAATCACCGTACGGTTGTCTCCCATTCCACGTACCGCATCCATATCTACAATATGAATACGTTCGACCCCCTCTTCTTCGTACTTGCGAGCCTGCATCACCGGATCCACTCCATAATGCACCATCCGTTGAAATTCCCCCCTTTGCAACCGCACACATGCACCATGTGAAATATCAATAGCTGGAATAAATATCAAGATTTTATTCTCTTTATTTGCATTTTACAAAACCGACATAACGACTCTGCTACTGATGATCCGGAAAGTGTCATACAGGAACAATTATTTTCATATATTATTCCTCTCTTGCTCGTTAGAAATGCGATAAAACGCTGTTCAACAGCCTTAGGGAACTTATACATACTGCTTACTGCCTTTACCGCTTGTGAAGATTGAACCCCCAAAATATCAACAAAAAATTCGTACCACATTCGCTGCGTCATGACAAAATCCTTGAGTACCACTAATCCTTTTTTGGTTAATTTTACCGTACCATAAGATTGATGAGAAACGAGGCCATAACGCGTCAGCAGGCGCACTTTCCCACTAACTGCCGCACGACTTACTGATAAGTACCGCGACATATCAACCCCTCGTACATTCTGTCTTTTCTCTCTTGAGAGATAAAAGACTGCAGTCAGATATTCCAACAAGCGGATTGAGTAGTTGGAAGTTGTATACATACCTTTTGTATTATATCTTGTTAAGGAATAATTTACAATTACTTCCATCAATTGACAAAAGAAGTATATTAGTATATATGATACATATATATCATTCTAAAAATAAAGAGGTGTATTATGGAAAATTTATCGAATATTAATTTCTCTCCAAAGAATCTAACTGCAGAAATAACACGAACCAGAAATATTCTCAAAAAAGTATTTACTCAAATGAGTCTTGGTTTATTGATAACCGCAGTTACGGCTCTGTTTGTTGCTTCTCAACGAAGCTTTCTTTTGGTATTAGCAAATAATCCCATGCTGTTTTTTGCACTATTTATTGCTCAAATCGCACTTGTGTTCATTCTTAGTAGTCGTATCATGACGCTGGCTGTACAAACAGCTGTTGCATTGTTTTACTTATATTCTATTTTGAATGGCCTGACCCTTTCATTTATTTTTATGGCATACACTGCCAGTAGTATTGCAGGCACTTTTTTCATCGCAGCTGCCATGTTTGCCGGTATGGCTTTTTATGGATCAACTACCAAAACAGATTTATCAAAATTAAGTCATTATTTATTTATGGCCCTAATCGGAATCGTTATCGCATCATTGGTAAATCTCTTTCTCAAAAGCAGTGGTCTTGAATGGATTATTTCATTTATTGGTGTGATTCTTTTTACTGTTCTTACTGCATACGACACCCAAATGATAAAAAGGTGGGGTGAGAATTCAACATCGGATACTATGACTATAAATCGTATATCAGTCCTGGGGGCTTTAAAGCTTTACCTTGATTTTATAAACTTATTTCTGTTCTTGCTTCGATTTCTCGGCAGAGAACAGTGAGCAAAGACCGCATACAGTGCGGAACATTACGACTAGAAAATATCGATAAATCCGTCCAACTTTTTGGATGGATTCATCGTATACGCACACATAAAGATATTACTTTTATTGATCTAAGAGATCGTTCTGGTATTGTGCAGCTTCTGCTTCCAGAATCATTACAACATCATGTACCACTACGTCTCGAATATTGCATCAGTGTTCGGGGAACCATAGAGCAGCGAAAAGATCCTAATCCCAAGATGGCCACTGGAGCAATTGAAGTCAAGGTTTTCCACATTGAACTTTTATCCACATCTTGCGAGCTCCCTTTTCACATCCATGAAAAAAACCGAGAAGATCTACGCTTACGTTACCGTTATCTTGATCTTCGTTCAAAACATATGCAGGAAGCATTACGTATCCGTCATGAAGCAACATTTCATTGCCGTCAATTTTTCCATGATCATGATTTTTATGAAATAGAAACACCTACCATGATTCGATCAACCCCTGAAGGAGCACGAGATTTTCTGGTTCCTTCTCGTACTATTCCTGGCAGTTTTTACGCACTGGCACAAAGCCCACAATTATATAAACAAATGCTCATGATAGGAGGAATAGAACGTTATTTTCAAATAGCGCGTTGTTATCGAGATGAGGATACACGTGGCGATCGACAGCCAGAACATAGTCAGATCGATATAGAAATGAGTTTTAGCACCGAACAAGAAATTCGAGAACTAACTGAAAAGCTTATTTCTTATATTGTTTCAAACACATTGCATAATGATATACACACTCCTTTTCCACACATAACATATCATACTGCTATGGATCACTACGGATCCGATAAACCTGATCTTCGATTTCAGCTTCCTTTGCTTGATTTCTCATCTCATGCACGTAAAAGTAATTTTTCCATATTTCAAGATGTCCTTGCAAATGAGGGGTGTGTAAAAATGCTCTGTATACCTCATGCTTCTTCTTATTCGAGAAAAAAAATTGAGGATCTAGAAGCTGTTGCTATACAACACGGAGTGAAAGGGTTAGCCTGGACAAAAGTAATAAACAATACATTTCAGGGAGGAATTGCGCGCTTTCTTGTTTCGCAGGAAAGTCATATCATACATAATTTTTCTATTCCTCCCGATAGTTTTTTAGTATTTACAGCCGCTAACTGGCACACAGCATGCAGTGCTTTAGGGGCAGTGAGATCGCAAGTGGGTAAGTCACAAAATTATGACACCAATATTCTGCAGTTTATGTGGATTACCGATTTTCCTTTGTTTCAAAAAACGGAAGATGGATGGGATGCTGCTCATCATATATTTAGCCAACCAAAAACAGAATACATTAAAAGTATGGAAAAATCTCCCGCCTCGGTGATAGGCCAACTTTATGACCTTGTGTGCAATGGTTACGAACTTGCTTCAGGATCCATACGTATCCACGATCCACAATTACAAGAACGTGTATTCAATATTATAGGTTTATCAAAACAAGAAGCAAGCACCCGTTTTGGATTTTTTCTTGAAGCTCTTCAATACGCACCACCTCCTCACGGAGGAATCGCCATTGGTTTAGATCGCCTCATTATGTTGCTTTGCAAGCGACAGAGCATTCGGGATGTCATTGCATTTCCTAAAAACACCTTAATGACATCAACCCTTGATGGATCCCCTGCCCCTGTAAGCAAAGACTCATTACAGGAGTTAGGCATTAGTATCATTCATTCACAACAAAAACACTCTACATAATGTATACCATTAAAATATACGACAAAATTGCACAAAAAGGTTTGAATATTTTTACCAGTCAATACAACGTCAGTAAAAACGCAACACTGTATGATGCCGTCCTATTGAGAAGTTCCTCATTGCTCAATAGTTCCTTTCCTCCTTCTCTGAGTGCTATCGCGCGCGCAGGTGTTGGTGTAAACAATATTCCTATCGAAGAAGCGAACACCCGAGGCATCGTCGTATTCAACACTCCAGGTGCAAACGCCAATAGCGTTAAAGAACTAGTATTGAGTGCTTTTCTTTTAGCCTCACGTCATATCTTTGAAAGTATGATTTGGACTCAGTCGCTTGCTGGCAAAGGAAAAGAAATTCCACGTATAATAGAAAAACAAAAAAAAGAATTTATTGGCACCGAATTGAGGGGAAAAACTTTAGGTATTATAGGTTTAGGTGCAATTGGAACCTTAGTGGCTAATGCCGCGATCTCATTAGACATGCATGTGTTAGGGTACGATCCTCATCTTTCTATTGATTCAGCGTGGAGAATTTCACAATTTGTCAAACGAACAGAATCACTTGATTCTTTACTAGCTCGCTCAGATTATCTTACTTTACATGTACCGCTAAGCAAATCAACTAAAAAAATGCTAAACAAAAAAAAATTTGCTCTTATGAAAAAAAATATACATATTATAAATCTTGCACGGCCCGAGATAGTTGATAGCGAAGCACTTTTAACCGCACTGAAAAAACATCAAGTAGCAACATATATTACCGATTTTCCTGAAGACCGTCTTTTAGGCATGCATGGCGTATTAACCATTCCCCATCTTGGTGCTTCCACAAAAGAAGCGGAAGAAAATTGTGCTGTAATGGCAGCACACCAACTAAGAGATTATCTTGAGAAAGGAATTATCCACAACAGCATAAATTTCCCCTCATGTAGTGTAAACTTTTCTGCTCCCTATCGACTACTCATAGCCAATAAAAACGTACCCTCTGTAGTAGGACAGATTACTTCGTTAATCGCTAAAGAACATATCAATATATCTGATATGTTTAATCATCATAAAGAAGAAATTGCATATACCGTTATCGATATAGATTCTCCTCTTTCTCCATCCTCATACCAAGCTATTACACGCATGTCACAGGTTCTTCGTGCGCGTATCATTAGCCAAAATAAATAAAAGCAAACAGTAGCAACTGTCCCATATTAGTCATTTAGTTTTTGTATAAGTGATTGCATCTATCTGTTGATTTTCACCCGTAATAATAATAAAAACCCGATTGGGTAAACAAGCTATCCATTCCCCTGGATTTTGTACCTTTCCTTGAGCCATGCAAATACCATTTGGACAAGGTGAATCTTTTACCCACACACGCTGATCCCTGATAAAAATATGGGTCATCCCCAGCGGTCCGGAAATTGTAATGGTCTTATCCTTATTCAAAGAATAAACAAATGTCCCTGATTCCGCTGTAATCCGCACCTGCGTCGCACCTTCCAAAGCGTGTAGCGTAGTAAAAAATGACAATCCTACTACCATAAGGCTTATTACAATAATAACCCAGTCAAAAATCTTCATATTCTTTTACCCAATATTATAATCTATAATGAAGAGAAATCTTCTTCCTGTTGCATAAGTTTTTCTCTTAGTTCATATAATTGTTTTTGCGACAACATTTCCAATACTAAATCATCTTTTTCCAACAATTTTGCCAATACCCTACGCTCGGATTCCGACACTTTTACCGCATTTTTCATATGTTTCATAAATGCTTGTGTACAAACTGGAAAGAACGCACGTATAACACGCAAAACTACATGCGCATAACAACGAATTTCATACTGCGCATGATGATCTAAACGTAGCAGGAGAAAATGAAAAAGATTGTGTAAATCCATCTGCCAATAACATTCTGTATAAATGGCAACAGGTAAAACAATTCGTGCAAGCTCACGAGCAATATTTTCTTTAATAAATTTCTCATATAACTGGTACGTTCTTTCATAGCTTTCTTTTATGTGCTGTATATATCGTAAGGCCTGTTTTTCATCCACAGGGACTGCGTCTCTTCCCTGCCTGTTATCGGAAGACTGTTGTGCAACTACATCTTTTGATGGGATATAAAACTCATTAGGCAGAATGCTGTATCGCGCAGAAATTTCATTTACTTTTGCCGTACGATGGCGCATCCACTGACGTGCTACAAATAAAGGCATTTTTATATGTAATATGAGTCCACACTGTTCAAATGGGGATGTGTGTCCATGGCGCATAAGATAATCAATAAGGTGTGCATCATCGCGCACTTGTTTGGTCCCTTTTGAATAGGACACTCGTGCAGCTTGCGCTACTCGCTCGTCGCTTCCCAGTACATCGATCACACACACAAATCCTTTATCTAAAACAGGAAAATGATCACCTATACGTATCACTGTTTTAGTTTGTCGCTTATCCATATAACTTACTGCTTCTCTCTACGGATAACAAAGTTTCTCATTGAATATAGAAAACTTGTATCGAAATAAAGGCCTTGGTCTATCAACCAAGGCCTAAAAAATACATCTTTTATCCTACAAAGAATAGTTTAACAGATTTTTCTATTTCCAAATAGCATACATTGTTTCCTGCGTACGCGGGTGGTCAATTGGAAATGCTGGTATGAAAATCCCACCCCCCAGAGGAGCTTGTAAATTAGTATTACTAGTAAATTGTGCTGCATTCCACCACCCCCAAAAACTCTTGTTTGTTGAAGCTTCAAGATTGCTTTCTTGCGGCAGCATTATCTCACCGCTCCCAAGCAACACCTGTAAAGTAGCTTTTTTGTGATCACTGCTTAATACCAATCCTGAAGCAGACGAAACTGGCGATTTAAACATTCCACCGTTTGCATCAAATGTTATGGTAAGATACTTCGGATTATCAGTCCAGATAGCATAGTATATCTTATTCATGATACCTTCGGGACCAAGATCTAAGTGTCCCCCCGCAGCTTTTTTTGCATTCAAAGCAGTTACTTTCGAGCCCCATCCAAGAAATGTTTTTTCATTCTGGTTCGTCTTAGGCTTAGTTGCAAAAACATCAGATCCAGGTACTGTTATCCCATTTGCAGATACTTCTACAGAAAGAGTTTCCTCATCTACTTTAGTAAACCCACTCGGACTATTTCCAAATGTTCCTCCTGCTGCCTTAAAGGTTATCGTGGTACTTTTCGATTTCCAAATAGCATACAGTGTTAAAGTTGTGTCTGCTTCTTGCACCCCAAAATCATCCCATGGACTGAACTCTGTATCTGGTTCTTTCCC
>Ga0256913_10000049_pt1 | contig 45830 bp, 34 predicted proteins | sample Axial_MatmetaG_FD_185970 | JGI IMG/M metagenome (GOLD analysis project Ga0256913, IMG submission 185970) | Deep-sea worm associated microbial mat communities from Axial Seamount, Juan de Fuca Ridge, Pacific Ocean - Axial_Mat | ecosystem: Environmental > Aquatic > Marine > Oceanic > Microbial... | reverse complement strand
TTTTGAAATGCTTGATAAACCTCTTGATAAAATTGTTGTTTATCTCGACCCGGAAGAATTTAAAAGTACATGGCTTGGGAATAAAGCAATATACAGAACAAGAATGGCTATTGCCGATGGTGGTGAGCTTATAATTCTAGCACCAGGACTTAAAGAATTCGGCGAGGACCCTGACATTGATAAACTGATTAGGAAATACGGATATTTAACCACACCGGAAATCCTGGAGCTTGTAGATAAGAATGATGATCTCCAAAATAATTTAAGCGCTGCGGCGCATCTTATTCACGGATCGTCTGAAAACAGATTTACAATAACATATTGTCCGGGAAATATTTCCAAAGAAGAAATTGAAAGTGTCAATTTTAATTATTCTGACTTGAATAAAATGTTAGAGAAATATGATCCGAAAAAATTAACAGATGGATTTAATACTATGCCTAATGGAGAAGAAATTTTTTATATCTCAAATCCTGCTTTAGGTTTATGGGCATATAAAGAAAAATTTAATTAAACCGTAGATGGGGAGCATTATGAAAAATGCTTATAAAATTCAGCATCTGGTTATAGCTATTATAATTTCTTTTTCTTCAATACTTTTTGGACAGGAAACTGATTCAACAGATGTTCTAAAAGATGCTCCCAAATTATTTTTAGATACTCATAGAATTGATATGGATTATGTCAGAAGAAAAGTAACATTTGTAAATTATGTAAACGACAGAAAACAAGCTGATATTTATGTGCTGGTTACCACAAAAAAAACCGGAAGTAAAGGAAGAGAATATACACTAACTTTTTTGGGCAAAAATCAATTTGAAGGAAGAAACGATACTTTAGTTTTCAATAGCTTAAGTACAGATACCAACGATAAGATACGTGAAGGATTTGTTAAAACATTAAAGATTGGGCTTTTACCTTATATGATCGATACTCCTCTTGTTGATATGTTCGATGTAAAATTTAATTATAATGTTGACAATAATACGGTAACTGATAAATGGGATTATTGGATTTTTAGAACTCGTTTAAGAGGACACATGAGAGGAGAGGAAACAAGGAATTCTTACTATCTTAGTGGGGAAATTGATGCAGACAGAATTACCGAAGAATGGAAAATAAGACTTGGGGCTGATTTAGACTATGATGAAGAAAATTATAGCTACCCTGGTCAAAATAATTATTTTTCTTATTCAAGAAGTTTAGCAGCTCACGCAAGAGTTGTAAAATCATTAACTGACCATTGGTCTTTAGGCGGTAATACTTATTATTATTCTTCCACGTATAGAAACATTAAACAAAATTTTCAAGTTGGTCCGGCAATAGAATATAATATTTTTCCTTATAGCGAATCAACATATAGAGAAATGAGATTAAGTTATTCTATAACGTATAATTATAACAAATATTACGAGAAAACAATTTACGACAAAATGGAAGACCATCTTACCCGTCAATATGTTGAGCTGAATACCGAGTTTACTCAGCCATGGGGAGATATTGAAGTTTCTGCAGTATTCTCTAATTTTTTGAACGATGCTACGAAAAACAGATTACATATTTATTCTGATTTATCGATAAATCTTTTCGAAGGTTTTCAATTCAGTTTTGGTGTTGGATACTCCATGATTCACGATCAAATAAATTTACCAGCTAGAGATTTAAACTTAGATGAAATATTATTACGAAGAAGTGAATTAGCAACTCAATATAGTTATTGGATGAGTGCTGGTATCAGTTATACATTTGGGTCTATATACAACAACATAGTTAACCCACGATTCGATTAGAATTTAATTTTAATAAATATATTAACAAAAATAATGGAGGAAATAATGAGCAAAGCTGACATAGGTTTAGTTGGACTCGCAGTAATGGGTGAAAACCTTGTACTTAACATGGAAAGTCACGGTTATACGGTGGCTGTTTACAACAGAACAACTTCAAAAGTTGATGATTTTATCAACAGTAGAGGGAAAGGAAAAAACATCATCGGGACACATTCTGTAGAAGAATTTGTCAATGCACTTAAGAGACCTCGTAAAGTAATGATAATGGTTAAAGCAGGTGCTCCAGTAGATGCTTTTATCGAACAGGTAATTCCATATTTAGAAGAAGGTGATATAATAATCGATGGCGGTAATTCACATTTCCCCGATACTATCCGTAGAACAAAATATCTAGAAGAGAAAGGGTTGTTATTTATCGGGACAGGTGTTTCCGGTGGTGAAGAAGGAGCATTGCTTGGTCCTTCAATAATGCCGGGCGGTTCACCTGCAGCATGGGAAGAGGTAAAACCTATCTTTCAATCAATTGCTGCAAAGGTTGAAGACGGAACACCTTGCTGTGACTGGGTTGGTGAAAACGGTGCGGGACATTTTGTAAAAATGGTCCACAATGGAATTGAATACGGTGATATGCAGTTAATAACGGAAGCATATCAGATTATGAAAGATATGTTGGGAATGAACTATGACGAAATGCACGAAGTATTTGCAGAATGGAACGAGGGTGAACTTGACAGTTACTTGATTGAAATAACCCGCGATATACTTGCTTATAAAGATGAAGACGGCTCCCCTCTCGTTGAGAAAATACTTGATACTGCCGGACAGAAAGGAACAGGCAAATGGACTGCAATTGCTTCACTCGATATTGGAGTGCCTCTTACACTTATTGGCGAAGCGGTATATGCACGTACACTTTCGGCTATGAAAGATGAACGTGTCGAAGCATCAAAGGAATTAAGTGGTCCGACTCCTAAATTTGATGGGGACAAAAAAGAGTTTATTGAAGACCTACGAAAAGCTCTTTATGCTTCCAAAATAGTATCTTATGCGCAGGGATACGTGTTGATGAAATATGCTGCAAAAGAATACGGTTGGGATTTGAACTACGGTGGTATTGCGCTTATGTGGCGAGGCGGTTGTATTATCCGTTCCGCTTTTCTCGGAAAGATAAAAGAAGCATTTGATAACAACCCCGATTTATCAAACCTGCTTTTAGATCCATTCTTTAAGGAAAAAATAACGGATGCACAAGACTCATGGAGAAAAGTAGTTGCTGCCGCTATATCAAATGGTGTTTGGACTCCTGCTATGGCAACAGCGTTGAATTACTTTGACGGTTATAGAAGCGAAAGACTTCCGGCAAATCTACTTCAAGCTCAGCGTGATTATTTTGGCGCTCATACTTACGAAAGAGTTGATAAACCTCGTGGTGAATACTTTCATACTAATTGGACGGGTAAAGGCGGAACAACTGCTTCATCAACTTACAATGCTTAGATAATACTTATTAATAATAAAGCCCCTATCCCATTACAGAGGATTGGGGCTTTTACATAATTATAATAATAAACTTTTCAATCATTTACATATTTCTCAACCAAAGATTTCCATAACTGATATCCATCACCATTAATATGCAGTCCGTCCTCAGTAAACTCATCCTTTAATTTCCCATTATTGTCAACAAAAGAAGAATAAAGGTCAACATAAGTCTGTCCTTTTTCTTTTGCAAGATTTTCCAAATTATTATTCAATGATACAATACTGTCAGCTTTGGAATAATGATTTTTGAATCTCCCATATTTTTCATTTACCGGCAAAATACTTTCAATATATATTTCCGTTTTGGGACTTGCTTGAATTATTCTATCGACAATGATCTTATAATTATCCAATATCTCTTTCTTTGATTTACCACGCGCAAGATCGTTTATCCCGATCATTATAAATACTTTGGAGGGATTAGATTCTGTGACTTCATCCAAACGGTTTAAGATACCTTCAGTAACATCACCGCTGATACCTCTGTTCTTTACTCGTAAATCCTGGAACAATTCAGTCCAGTTACATCCGTCCGTAATACTATTCCCAAGGAAGATTATTTCACCCGAAGTATTTGGCAATGATTCAAACATACTTTTGGAATGAAGATAATACGGAGAATATTTAGTTTTAGATTGAGCTGAGATTATGCCAGTTAGAATAAAAGTTAAGATAAGTAGTTTTTTCATATTCTATTCCTTTTATTTTCTGAGAGGAAATAAATTTGTATGCGCTATAAAAAAGAAGTCCAACTTTTTAAATAGTTGGACTTCTACATTATACAGAATAATTATACACCTAAAGTTGTACCTTCGCCACGAAGATCTTGAACAGCCTTGATTACTCTTTCCTTCATTGCCGTTTCCGCTTTTTTCAAATAACCGCGTGGATCATATATTTTCTTGTTTCCAACTTCACCGTCAATTTTAAGAACTCCGTCATAATTTTTGAACATGTGATCAACAATCGGACGAGTAAAAGCATATTGTGTATCGGTATCAACATTCATTTTTACCACGCCGTAATCCAAGGTTTCTCTTATCTCTTCAAGCGAAGAACCGCTACCACCGTGGAAAACCAAATCGAAAGACGCAGCCTCGCCATATTTTGCAACAACCGCTTCCTGTCCGTCTCGCAATATTGTTGGACGAAGTTTTACATTACCAGGTTTGTAAACTCCGTGGACATTACCAAATGTAGCTGCAAACATATAACGTGCGCCTTCAACTTCCGATAATCTTTCGTAAACATATATCATATCTTCCGGAGTATTATATAATTTTTCTGCCGGGGCGCCTTCGTTGCTTACGCCGTCTTCTTCACCGCCAACTACTCCCGCCTCCACTTCAAGAATAATTCCCAACTCGCTACATTCTTTCAAAAGTTCAACTGCAATATCCATATTTTCTTTAAGCGGTAGAGCCGAGCCGTCAAACATATGAGACTGGAACAACGGACCCATTCCCTTTTCAACTCTTTCTCGTGATGCAGCCAATAACGGTTTTAAGAATGAATCAACTTTATTTGCTTGGCAATGATCGGTGTGTAGAGCAACATTAATATCATATCTATCGGCAACTAAATGAACGTGTTGTGCAATAGAAATAGCACCAAGTGCAGAATCTTTAACAGCCAATCCGGAAGCAAACTCACCGCCGCCTGTACTTACTTGAATGATACCATCTGATTTCATTTCAGCTAACGCTTCCAAAACTGCGTTTGCCGTAACTTCTGATGTTACATTGATTGCCGGATAAGCGAACTTATTTTTCTTCGCATTATCGAGCATTTCACAATACTTTTCGTGTGTTACTACTGGCATTTTGTTCTCCTCTTCTGTTTCAATAAATTATTTATAATTACAAAATTTTCAACTATTAAAAATACTTAAATTAGAAATACCAAACCATTAATTGATAAAACAAATATATGTCTGTTGATGGAAATGTAAATTTATTCAGAATTATAAATATTCTATTCTAATCCTATTTCCATTTTGTAGAGGTTAGTAGTTCTGAGATAACATGCAAATTAGGGGTATCTTCTTTTTCACGGTAAGCATTGATGAGATTTTTCAGAACACGTTTTATAATTGTTTCCGCATCACTCTTTGTATGAATGATTTTCATTACCGATTCATACGAATCGTTTGTTAATGTTTTAATTTCCGATTCGAAAATTATTCTGCCCCCGTTAAAACAATCTATCAGCAACAACTCATCATCAATATTTATTTTTGCCATAAAGTGGCCTGGGAAATTACACCCTACAACATCAAAGCCCAATCTTTCTCCGATTAGAATAAAAATTAATGTAAGGGTAAGTGGTAAACCTTTTCCTTCTTCGAGTGTATAATATAAATTGCTGTTCAACGGAGAGTAATAATCTCGTTTATCTCCTCTTAAATCCAAGACTTGAAAAAGATAATTCGCAAGATCGAGTTCGTTTCCATATGGATAACGGTTTTTAAAATCTTCCGAAATCTGGTCAAGTCGTTCAGACAAAGAAATCTGTTGGAAATATCCAAGTTGAAACTTCGAGATTAAGTTCATTGCAATCTCTATCTTTTCGTAATAATTTCTTACATCAAACCACTGATGCCAATTTCTCTGCAGCCATTTCCGCCGATTGTTTTTGATTATCGGATCAATAATGTCAAGGTTCTTCCTATCAATCACTTCTGCAAATTCAAAAAGATCTTCCTCAAGGGCAAGTCCGTAATCCGTAAGGTCTTTGAATACGTAATTCCTTACTTCTTCTGCATCATCGTCAACCAAATTTAGTATATGTGGTAATTGTTCTTTTTCAAGCATGTTTTAATTAAGTCATTTCAAATATAAATATCAACTATGATAAAATATCTTATTTTATTTTAATATTCATTAAATAATTTGCGAATAAAAAGTTTCATTTTTTGAGTAAGGAAATATCGGATTTATAATGTAAGTTTTGAGTGTAAATTTTTCTGACTTTAGAAAAATAACGGAGAAACTGAAATGCTTAAGGAGATTATCGGCGTACTTAGCCATGCGCTTGTTATTACAAGCTTTGTTTTTTCGATGATGCTTTTAATTGAGTATGTTAATGTTATTACTCATGGCGATTGGCAGGAAAAACTTAGCCGGAGTAAGTTCGGTCAATATCTTTTAGGTGTTTTATTAGGTGCAGTCCCAGGTTGTCTTGGTGCATTTACAGTTGTTTCGTTATACTCACACGGAGTCGTTAGCTTTGGCGCCCTGGTTGGAACAATGATAGCAACCAGCGGTGACGAGGCTTATGTAATGTTTTCCCTTTTCCCGTTTGATGCTGCAATGTTAACACTTCTTATCGCTGCTATTGGATTAGTAGTCGGATATTTTACAGATGTAATATTTAAAAAACTAAACTTCTCCGTTAAATTAGAATTACATGGTTTTGAAGTTCACGAAAATGAAACGCGTCCTTCGTTCTCACCAAAAGAGATTATTGAACAGTTAAAATCGATGAGCTTTCCAAGAGCATTACTGATAGGTATCTTATCAATATTCTTATTACTATTCCTTAGCGGTTATACCGAACCGCAAGAATGGAACTGGGTTAAGATAACTTTGTTACTCGTCACTCTCTTTGCATTGTTTGTCGTTATCACAGTTCCCGATCATTTCCTTGAAGAACATCTATGGAAACATGTATTAAAAAAACATCTGCTCAGAATTTTTATGTGGACTTTCGCAACACTCTTAGTAATCCACTATCTACAAATGTTTCTCGATGTTGATGCATGGATACAGTCAAATATTTGGGTTGTTTTAATTATTGCAGTGTTAATTGGAATAATCCCGGAATCGGGACCGCACTTAATATTTGTAACTTTGTTTGCTTCAGGCTCATTACCTTTTGCTATTCTACTCGCCAGTTCAATTGTGCAGGATGGTCATGGAACCATTCCATTACTCGCCGTTTCAAAAAAGAACTTTGTTATTCTCAAACTTATAAATGTGCTTGCCGGATTGGTTGTCGGTGGTTTCTGGTTGCTGGTCTGATAGAATAACTATTTGCATGAAACAAATTATGTTTTATCAAAACTATATAAAGATTGCAGCACAATTTCATTATTAATTACGAGTATTGCTATCTTTTTTTAATGCTTCCATTTAATATTACAACCCATACTTGGAATTTGATTTGGATCAACCTCTTTGCCGGATAATAATGCATCAAGCGCATTACGAATATCTCTGCCGGTAATAGGTTTATCATTTCCCGGTCTTGAATCATCCAATTGCCCACGGTAAACAAGTTTCAGATCTTTATCAAAAATATAAAAATCAGGTGTGCATGCGGCATCGTATGCTTTAGCTACTTCTTGTGTCTCATCGTAAAGATATGGGAAAGGATAACCAAGTTGTTCAGCGTTTTTCTTCATCAGTTCCGGAGAATCTTGCGGATAGTTTTTTACATCATTCGAACTTATCGCCACAAATCCAATTCCTTTATCCATATAATCATTTGCCAATTTTACCAATTGCTCATTCACATGTTTTACAAAAGGACAATGATTACAGATAAACATAACTACGGTTGCCACATCGCCTTTAACATCATTCAGTGCAATCATTTTTCCAGAAACTGTATCTATCAAATTGAAATTCGGTGCGGTTGTTCCTAATGGGAGCATATTTGATGGCGTATTAGACATTTGAAAAACCTTATATTTATTCATTCCTAAACTAAATTATAAATATACCATTAATCTAAATTTTATAAGATATAATATTTTTGTAGTTTAACATTTCAATTTTTAAAAGGTATGGTAAATAGGTTAGCTATGAGTGATTTAGACAAACTAAGAGAACTAATAAACAATGTTGACAGTAAAATTATCGAATTGCTGTCGGAAAGAAGAAAATTAAGCAAGGAAGTTATTCGCGAAAAGGACGATAAAAACAGTCCTATAAGAGATCAGAACCGCGAAGAGGAATTGCTGAAACGTATAATTAAGCTTGGCAAGGAGAAAAATGTTGATCCTCATTTTCTCACAAAAGTTTTTTACGAGATAATTGAAGACTCGGTAAGAATTCAACAAAGTCACATTTTAAATCCGACAAAAGAAGGAAATGTAAAAAACAGTATAACAGTTGCTATTCAAGGTATTGAAGGAGCATACAGCTGGCTTGCGGCAAATAAATATTTTTCTCACTCCGAAAAACAACTTGATTTCGTTTCTAAAAAATTATTTTCAGAAGTGGTTCAAGCTGTTGAGAAAGGAGAAGCGGATTATGCGGTTCTTCCTATTGAAAACACTACCTCCGGCGGCATCAATGAAGTTTACGATCTTTTACTTCATACAACTTTGTCAATTATTGGTGAAGAAACATTTCCTGTAAAACACTGTCTTGTATCAACCAAAGATATACCGATGCACAAAATCAAAAAGATTTATGCGCACTACCAAGCTGCGGCACAGTGCAGTGATTTCTTGGCTCAATTACCCGATGCACGAATTGAATACTTTGCCGACACGGCAATGTCAGTTCAGAAAGTAATGGAAGAAAATATTCCCGAACATGCGGCAATAGGAAGTGAAGAAGCGGCAAATCTGTTCGGTGTAAAAATTCTTAAGAAAGGAATCGCAAATCAATCGGAAAATTACACAAGATTTTTAATCGTTAGTAAAGAGCCAGTAAAGGTTGACAGAAGATTGCCTTCAAAAACATCTTTGGTTATGGCTACTTCTCACACACCAGGTGCACTCGTGAAAGCTTTGTCTGTGTTTGATGATCACAAGGTCAATCTTACCAAACTCGAATCACGACCAATTATGGGCAATCCTTGGGAAGAGATGTTCTATGTAGATTTCGAAGGCAACATCGACGACCCAAATATTCAAGATCTACTCGATGAGCTTGGCCCGTTCATCAGGTTCTTCAAAATATTAGGAAGTTATCCTTCACAGATAATTCCTAAAACCAAACTCGATTCGTTGGTAGAAAGTGAAACAACTAAAGAGAAGATTGAGGAGATTAAAACCAAACCGGAACAGTCGAAAGTTGAAGAAGTAAAGAAAAAGAAGAAAGCAAAAAGCTATAAACTTGCTAGTCGTGAATACAAAAGCGAAGATACAATAATCAAAGTTCGCGATGTTGAAATCGGTGGTGATAATTTTATTGTTATTGCCGGTCCATGCTCGGTGGAATCGGAATCGCAGATAATGTCATGTGCACACGAAGTAAAAGTTAATGGCGCACAGATATTACGCGGAGGATGTTTCAAACCGAGAACCTCGCCTTACAGTTTTCAAGGTCTGGAATGGGAAGGACTCGATTATCTCGAAAGTGCCGGGAAAGAATTCGGACTTCCGATCATTACGGAAGTGCTTGCTCCGGAGCATGTTGTCAATGTTGCAAAACAATCCGATATTCTTCAAGTTGGCGCAAGGAATATGCAGAATTTCTCTTTATTAAAAGAGGTTGGCAAGGTTCATCGTCCGGTAATGCTTAAACGCGGAATGATGTCCTCCCTTGACGAGTTACTGAATGCAGCAGAATATATCCTAGCACAAGGTAACAGACAAGTAATACTTTGTGAAAGAGGTATCCGTACATTTGAAACTGCAACGAGAAACACTCTTGACCTCAGCGCTATTCCGGTCTTAAAAGAATTAACGCATTTGCCAATTATAGTTGATCCGTCTCACGCAATTGGCGAAAGAGATAAAGTTATTCCTTTGGCTAAAGCGGCAAAAGTCGTGGGGGCGCATGGCATTATGGTTGAGTTCCATCCGGAACCGGAAAAAGCATTGAGCGATGGCCCACAAGCATTAAGATATCCTCAGTTTGCTCAGCTAATGCAAGATTTAAGAAATCTGTAATTAAATAAATTTAATATCTCCGCCTTTAAGGCGGAGATAATTCCTATCATCAGATCACCGTATCGACAAGTTCACCGTCCGGTTTTAACATCTTTTTGGGCACCGAGTTTATAATCTCTTCACGCAGCTTGTCTATCAGAGTTCTTTTCAAATAAGTTCTGCCAATAACCAGTGACACTTCACGTATTGGTTGATAATCACTGAACGACTTTACCATATCCTTTTTGTCGGGACCAATAAACTCCTTAGCAAATTCCGGTATTACCGTTATTCCTCTGCTGCTATCAACTATTTTCATAAGAGAATCAATTGACAAACTTTCGTATTGGAATTTCTCACTTCCCAAATGGTCTAACCCTTTCGTACAGATATTGATTATTTGGTTACGGAAGCAATTCCCTTCCTCCAGGAGCCAAAGGTCATGAAGATCAAGCTCCGTTGTTTTTATTTTCCTCTTCTTAATAAACGGATGATCCCGTGATACATAAGTATAGAATTTTTCGTAATACATAGGAAACACAATAGTGTCCTTCATAGGAAACGGTGTTACCAAAATTCCGGCATCAAGTGTACCTTCTTTCAATTGCAGAAGAATGTCATCTGAAATAATCTCACTAAAAATAAGATGGACATTGGGATACTTATGCCTAAAACTGTTTACAAATCTTGGTACGATGTATGGAGCCACTGTTGGTATAATCCCTATTTTTAATTCTCCGCTAAGGTCGGCTTTGAATTCTCTAACAATGTCTTTTAGCTTTTCTGTTTGATGGAACAGTTCTCTAGCTTGTTCAATAAGTTCTTTCCCTATCTCGGTTGGAATTATCGGTTTCTTATTTCTGTCAAAAATCTCAACGCCTAATTCATTTTCCAAATTCTTTATTTGAATTGTTAAAGCCGGTTGTGTTATATACATCTTTTCTGCTGCAAGACTAAAGCTACGATATTTGTTTAACGCCAACAGATATTCAATTTGTTGTAAATTCATTATTCCCACTATAAATTATTTTAATACTAACATAAATATTATAAATTTGTCTAATTATATCAAACCTCGTATCTTTTATTAGTTAAAAAATTATTTTATTAAAGAATAGTTTTAATCAATTAAACTTAAGGAGAAATGAAAATGGAAGAAAGAAAAATTAACATGCCGTTACTTGGCGATGCATTCCCGGAATTAGAAGTACAAACAACACACGGACCAATGAGCATTCCTGGTGATCTTAAAGGAAGCTGGTTCGTATTATTTAGTCACCCTGCAGATTTTACACCTGTTTGCACAACAGAATTTGTTGCATTCCAACAGAAGAAACCGGAATTTGACAAACTCGGTGTTAAACTAATCGGAATGTCGATCGATCAGGTTTTCTCACACATTAAATGGATTGAGTGGATTAAAGAAAATATTGATGTTGACATTGAATATCCGGTAATTGCCGCTAACGATAGTGTTGCAATGAAATTAGGTATGCTTCATCCGGGAAAAGGCACAAACACAGTAAGAGCCGTATTTGTTGGCGATCCTGAGGGTAAAGTAAGATTAGTTATTTACTATCCACAAGAAATCGGAAGAAATGTTGATGAGATTTTACGAGCGGTTAAAGCACTTCAAACAAGTGATGCAAACGGTGTTGCCACTCCGGAAAACTGGCCGAATAATTCTCTGTTAAACGACAGAGTTATTGTTCCACCGGCAACTAACGTTGAAGATGCAGCTAAACGTAAATCGGAATATGAAGGTTACGATTGGTGGTTCTGCCATAAATCATTAGACTAGTTATAGTCTTACTATAGAACCCTAAATAAATAACTATGTTGTTATTGCAAAAGTCCCGAAAACGCGGGACTTTTGTTTTTAAAACATCACTTAAAATTACCAGAAAAATTTAAACCCAAATTTTAGCGCCACTCCACTCATATCAAAAGATTGTTCCAAGTGTTTGGTTTCACCGGTTTCAGGATCGGTTACGGTATATGTCCAACTTGGATTAGAATTATGATAAGATATCTCACCAACTAAATCGGAACGATTACCAATTTTGTAAGCCATCCCTGCACCAACTTGCCAACTGAAATCCCAAGCTGTTTTAAACTCGTTCTCGTTTTCGTTCTGTAAATTATCGTAAAATATCAACATTGCTTCTGCACCGGCACTACCAGTTACGTACAAGCTGATTACAGGAAAAACCGGTAAGTACGCAGTCATTGAAGCCATTAGTGGAATTGAATGCAAATTTGTTTTGGATTTTTGTTCGGACAATTCGCCACTTACAATACCATAATATTTCTCGTATTGATCTAATAGAACTTTATCAACATAACTTTTATGAAACCAGCTAACATTCCATCCAAAGCTGAGATTTCTATCAATAAATGTTTCACCTTTGTAACCCAATATAAATCCACCCCCAGTTGCGGCAGGTTTGAAATGTCCAAAACTAACAAACGCGGAATGGCGTTGTGCTGAGATTGTTGAAACCAATCCGAATAAAACAATGATAAATAACTTTTTCATAGTTCCCCCAAAATTTGTTGTGTGAACTCATTTTACAATTTAGGTGCCAATAAAATTTATCGGTTTTATCATTGTTTTCTTAACTAAGTTTTCAAAACTGTATTTATTATTGTACAAAAGTTGAAAATCTTTACAATAATAATAGACAGTTAAACTATGCGCCTTATCACAAAACAATTTTTCAAATCAATTTATTTGTTAATATATTTTAGCATGTTAAAATATTTAACTATGCTATGTCGATAAATAAATTTTCCATTACAAGTGAGTATCACAATATTAATCTTGTAAACAAGAAGATCAAAGCATTTTGTCTTGACGAACACGTGCCGATAAATGTTATTGACGCTATTGAAATATGTATAACCGAAGCGTTGAATAATGTTATTAAACATTCTTACGAGGGAAAATCCGGAAATAAAATTGATCTGATCGTCGGTATTTCAAGTACAAAAATTGATATTGACATATTAGAAACAGGATTACCCAGAACAAATTTCGATAAACCTAAATTGGAATTTGATCCGAATGATATTAATTCTGCTCCGGAAGGAGGAATGGGACTTTACATAATCGATTCATTAATGAATTCTACCTCTTATTCCTCAAAGAATGGACTGAATATCACTTCATTCAGTAAAAATCTGCATGATTAGTACAAAACTACTCCCCCACTTGCACCTAATTTAATATATTATTAAATATAGTAATGAATTTTATTTTTAAAGTCGAACATATTCTTTTTTCACTCGTAATTGCGCTATTGTTGAGTAATGCTACATCTGCGCAGATTGAGGACACAACAATAAGCAAAGCAATTAAGAGGCAGTGGCCCTATAATCATTCATATCCATTGATTAAACCGAGGTATCCCTCATACCCTTTGATGACTGCTTATATTTTGCAGCAAAAAGCAAATTCCGGTGATCCTTTTGCACAGCATGAACTTGGACTCAGATACTTAACGGGACAAGGAATGCCAAGAGATACGGTTAGAGCGGTTTATTGGATCCAAAAAGCGGTACAGAAAAACTTAACTTCAGCTTGGTTCAATTACGGAATTATGCTTAACAACGGGATTGGCGTTGAATGGAATCCGTTTGAAGCATATAAGTATTTTAAGCAGGCTGCTAAAAACGGTATGCCTGAAGCGCAGTTTGTGTATGGAATTTTTCTGACTGATAATCTGGTAGTAAACAGAAATTATACTGAAGCTTATTATTGGATTAAAAAAGCTGCAGCACAAGATTTCCAACCGGCAATAGAGGCAGCCAAAGAATTTCAGAAAATGGGCATTCAACTTCCGAATGAATCACGAGAAGAGGACGAAACTATTAATACTGCTACTCCGGCGGTAGTATCAACAGCGGGCACACCTCAAGCTGCAGTTTGGGGCGAGGATTGGGAACTTGACTTTATAAATTTGGAAGAAGATACCGTTTCGAAAGATGACACAAAAAAATATTTGGAAATGATTCTCGAAAAAAATACCACCGAGTTAAAACAATTTCTCGGAGTTGAAAAATTTCCGGATTCTGTTAGCACAAAAGATACAACCGGAATCGGTTTGATAAAATATGCGGTTGGTAAAGGAAGCCCCGAAGCATTGTTGATAGCCGGACGAGCATTCCAAGAAGGGATTTATGTTGATAAAGATATTGTAAAAGCATCGGCAATATACATTCATGCTTACCGACTTGGATCTAGAAAGGCTGCAGAGTATTTAATCGGATTGATTCAATCGCCTGATTATTTTGACATGCTCAAAAAACGTGTAGATAAAGACGACCCCGATGCAATGTATGTTTGGGCTGGTTTAACGGCTCTTGGTCTCGATTTTCAACTCACAGATGAACAAGCGCTTGAACTTCTTGAAAAAGGAGTTGAAAAAAATCATATTTATTCGATCATCGAAACAGGATTATGTTACTATTCCGGCACTTTAGTAGAAAAAGACAGAACTAAAGCAATTGAATACTGGGAAAAAGCCGTTAAGCTCGGTAGTCTTGAAGCAAAAGTAAGAATTGCATTTGCAAATATCCGCTCTGGTACAGGCGATAATGAAGCCAATGTTAAGATATTAAAAGATGCTTCCGAAGAAGGGTCAGTCTCAGCACAAGCGGCGTTGGCGTATTGCTACGAAAAAGGTCTCGGAGTAAAACAAAATAAAGCAGAAGCAGCAAATTTATACAGAAAAGCTGCACATCGTGGAAGTCAAGCTGCATTTAATTCGTTAAAGAAAATGTATGATGAAATCCGTCCGCATGAAGAAGAGTTTGATATTTACGATGAATAGTTTTTATTTAATAGACCCCTAAATTAAACAGATTAAAGCTTACTTGGCTTTGAGTAATACTAATGTAAGGTCATCGTTTACTGGTGCATCACCTTGAAATCTTTTTATTGTTTGAAGAATTCTGTCTTTAATTTCTTCTGTCGGCTTATCCGCATTTTCTCTGATGATACTTTTAATTCTCTCTTCTCCAAACTGAAGTCTTACCATATTCATCATTTCGGTTACTCCATCGGTATAGAAGAAAAGTATATCCCCTGTTTCCGTTTCTATAATTTCTTCTTCCAATACTTTTTCAAACACACCTTTATCGTTTAATCCAATACCAATACCTTTCGGATTCAACACTGCAAACTCATTTGTACGCTTTTTATAATGTAGAACAGGTGTATGACCGGCTCTGCAGAATCTTATTTTACCATTACTATCAATCGAAGCAACCGTAATTGTAAGAAAATATTCGCGTTTAAGTTTTTTAGCAAAATACTTCTTTAACTCTGTGACAATCTCTTTAACATCGGAATGGGTTTCAATCAGAAAATGGATTATCGTCTGCACTCTAACCATATAAAGCGCTGCTGCCATTCCCTTACCCGAAATATCCCCGATAATAATAAACGTTTTTCCGGATTTTTCCGACTCGATAATATCAAAATAATCTCCCCCAACATCTTGTGCTGCTTCACTATATGCCGTTATTATATAGTGTTCATTTGTAGGAGAAATTTCCGGCATAAGACTGGTTTGAATTTTCTTAGCCATTTCTAGATCATCTTTTACTACCAGTTTGTCCGCTAGTTCAAATGCAAGAAGAATATTGACAATCAGAAAAGAAAAAATTAAATAAGCATGATTATTGACAATCAAACCAATGATAAAGATCAGAAGAGCTGATAAATAAAAAACTCTTCTGGCTGCTGAAAGTTTAAGTAAAAATGCATTGAACAATGACCGTGTAAATATCAGCGCTCTTTTTACTTTATTTTGACTGGGAACAACCGGTGGGATTTCCGTTTTATAAAATTCGTAAACTGCAGCGGATTCTTTTTTTATTAACCGCTCAATTTCGTTAAATGATAACTCGCTTGTATAGAGGTCGAACATTCTTTTTATCGGATTACCGGATGCCACATTTCTCTTCTGTTTGTTAAATAATTTATTCTAGCTGGAAAATTCTGAAACTTTCAAATAGTTAGACGAACATCGCAATTTATAGTTCAAAATACAATTAAATTTTCTTTTTAATTTAAACTCAACTTAATAAATCATTCTGTTTTAAGCTTCAAGCAATCTATTCCTCATCCGAATTTGCTAAATAAAAGGAATTTTTTATTTTATATTTCTAAAAGTTATACCGATTTGCGTTGTAAATTTTGCTGGTAATATCTATTTTAGGAAAGTAAAGAATTAGAAGGTTTTAGTTTTTAAATTGTATTGTTGATACCTAATAAAAAAAGATAAGACATGAAAATAGATTATATATGGAAAGGGATTTTATTCTTTTTAATGTCGTTCATCATTATAGCGGGAATATCATTCCCGATTGTTTCAAACCCCAGTGCTTGGTACGAATTTCCATTAATTCCCGGATTGGAAGAAAAGGCAAAAATTATTTTCTTCCACGTACCAACAGCATGGATTGCTGTAATTGCCTTTTTAATGGCTATGGTGTATGGAGTTAAATACTTACGTAAAGGTAATTTAGATAACGATGCAAAATCACTGGCTGCATTACAAATTGGAATGATGTTTACAATTCTGGCTACAATCACCGGATCAGTTTGGGCAAAGTTCACTTGGGGCGCTTTTTGGCATTGGGACCCGAGGGAAACCTCGATTTTTATTTTACTATTAATTTACGGTTCGCTTTTTGCACTTCGTTCTGCTATCGAAAACGAAGATAAACGAGCAAAACTTTCAGCGGTTTACTCAATAATTTCTTTCTTAACAGTTCCGTTTTTTATCTTTATTATGCCAAGAATTATGACAGGTCTTCATCCCGGTTCTGCCGATGATGATACAGCCGGACCAGTAGTTAACTTCCAAATGAACGGGAATATGCAACTGATCTTTTTCCTTTCAACATTAGCATTTACAATTTTATATTATTGGATGTGGAACTTGACTTACAAGTCAATTATTATAAAAGACAAACTTTCTAAAAAATATATTCGAGGTGAATTTTGAGCGGTTTATTTGATTTTTTTGAACAAAATTCTATATATATAGTATTAGCAATTACATTGATCATTTGGTTAGGTATCTTTCTATTTCTATTAAGTACCGATAAAAGGTTAAAAGAAATCGAGAAAGAAATCAAGGAGATGAAACAATGAAAAACAAATATATATTCGGTGGTGTTATAATCGTTGTATTCCTTGGAATAATGGGTTATCTCTTCACACAAACAAACATTAAATACGAAGAAGACTTTTCTAAAATAGTTAATTCCAAAGGTACAATTAAAGCTACAGGTGAATGGGTAAAAGAAAAACATTACTCTATCGACAAAGTAAACAATATTTTTACTTTCTATATGAAAGATTATAATGGCAAAGAGATAAAAGTAGTTTATAAAGGTGCAATACCTAATAATTTTGAATCCTCTACAAGTGTTGTAGTAACGGGGAAATATCAAAATGGTGAATTTCATGCATCGGATATTCTAACAAAATGCCCGTCAAAATATGAAACGCAGTATGAAATAAAAGAAACCAATTCATAATTCACACTGGAAGGATAACTTTTCATGGTAGGCAATATTTTTATAACGTTTGCCCTATTGGCAAGCGTTTTTTCAATAATAATGTATTTTTTAACCTACAAAGGCTACACAAACACATTAAATTTAGCACGTATCGGATACCATTTAAGTTCTATTGCAATAATTGCTGCCTCTGCTTACTTGCTCCATGCATTATTAACACATCAATATCAGTTCAGCTACATTTACAACTATAGCAATAGTGATTTAAGTACTGGAATGTTGATGTCAACTTTTTGGGCTGGGCAGGAAGGAAGTTTTATGTTATGGCTTCTATTTACGGCAATTTGCGGTTTAATCTTATTGGAATATACTTCCAAAAGAGGTGACCTTGAATATAGAGTTATGATGATCTACACCTTAGCTATGGCATTTTTATTAGTTATGGTAAGCCCCGGACTTAAAAATCCATTTGCTTTTATCTGGAGTGAACCGACCTATTTGGATATAAAAAATATTAAACAAGCATATTTATCACTGCCATTTATGCAGCAGTTTATGTTTTCTGATGGAAGTGGACAAACGCTGATTAAGATGGATGAACAACTTGCCGGATTGTTGGCAAATAACGGAATTGGTATCGATCAATTCATTGCCTTCGGAAAAGGACTGAATCCACTACTTAATAATTTTTGGATGCAGATTCATCCTCCGATGCTATTTGCCGGATTTGCGATGGCTACCGCTCCTTTTTCTTTTGCTTTTGCAGCACTTATAAAAAACGAATATTCCGATTGGGTTAAGCAATCATTTCCATGGTTATTGGTTGGAATGATGATTCTCGGTTTGGCTATAATGCTCGGCGGTTATTGGGCATACTCAATACTCGGTTGGGGCGGTTATTGGGGATGGGACCCTGTGGAAAATTCAAGTTTGGTTCCCTGGATAGTTGGTGTTGATGCAATTCATACATTTTTAATACAGAAGAAAACACAGTCTGGTAATGAAGCGGGCAGATTTATAAAAACAAATTTAATCCTTTCAATATTAACTTATCTTTTAGTTTTGTATAGCACATTTTTAACTCGAAGCGGTATTCTTGGTGAAGCATCAGTTCATTCTTTTGTTTCTCCAGGAATGATGGTGTATGCTCTTCTTATTCTTTTCATAGGGACATTTACAATACTTGGATTTGGAGCAATAATCTATCGATGGAAATATTTAGAAAAAACTTTCACTGCAGAAGAGAATATGCTTTCAAAAGAGCTTGCTTTATTCACTGGCTCTGTGGCAATGATTGCAGCAGCATTGATAATAATTGTAGGGACATCTGCCCCAATTTTTGGTACTGCTGTTGAAATCAGTTTCTACAATGAACTCGGTTTGCCTATTGCAATTCTATTGGGATTACTCAATGGCTTAAGTCTGCTCCTAAGATGGAAAAAGACAACAGAAAAAGCATTAATAGATAGCGCAAAAATACCGCTGATAATTTCTATTGTTCTTACCATTGTGATAATTTTTGTTGGTGGTATTAAAGACTTTATGGCAATCCTTTTTACTTTTTCAGCAGTCTTTATGTTGGTAACTAACTTAGATACTGCAATAACAATCATTAAAGGGAAATTATCATTTCTTGGCGCTTATGTCTCTCATATTGGAATTGCACTATTTATGCTTGGTGTGGTTGCCACCGGTTGGTTTACACAAGAGCAGCAAGTAGGATTAAAAGAGGGACTGACAGAAAATGTTCTCGGATATAATTTAACTTATACAGGTTATGCACCAATAGAGAACGGAGAAAAATTCAAATTCAATATTACAGTAGAAAAAGATGGTAATTCAGAAGTTGTTGCACCTGTGATGTTTATATCTAGTTTCAATAACAGTTTGATGCGCGATCCTGATATAATCACGAATTTAACAAAAGATTTTTACGTATCGCCAGTTAGCTATGAAGAAGGCGGTAGTAAAAAAGATAATAGTTCTGTGGGGACAAAAGTATCTATTACAAAAGGTCAAACCACAGAGTATAAAGGAGCAAAAATAAAATTTACAAAATTTGACTTTCCAGCTAATGCAATGGCAGCAATGCAATCAGGTAAAGATTTTTATATAGGCGCTCTTTTGGAAATTGAATTCGATGGTAAAAAGTATAACGTAGAACCGAAGATGCAGACAAAAAGCGGTAAGCGATCTTTTGTCGGAGCTAAAGTAACAAAGGCAAATTTAAATATTAAATTATTGAATTTGGATGCCACCGGAAAAATAGAGTTATCACTTTCACAAATAAATAAAGATAACACTGAACAGAAATTTGAAGAGGTACAACTCCCAGTCTTATGGGTTGAAGCCAGCATTAAACCGTTTATGAGCTTAATTTGGATTGGAACTTTAACAATGGTACTCGGATTTATAATTGCCACATTCCGTAGAACAAAAGAAGCGAATAAATAATTTTGTAAATCTAGGGGATGATGAAACCCGTCATTCCCTTTTGCTTATTATAATTATCATTCTGAAATAATACCTCAGTTACTTCTTTTACTTTATTAAAATTACTGAATTCGGATGTGCTATTTTAATCCATTATTGAAAAGATTATCCCATCAAATTAACCAGTAAATTTATATATTTGCACAATATTTAATCACAAAAGGTTTTTTAATAATGAGTGAACATAAACACAGACCATCTTGGGACGATTATTTTTTAAAAGTAGCAATGCTTGTATCGGAAAGAGCGACTTGCCCGCGCATGCATGTTGGTTGCGTTTTGGTAAAAGATAAACACATTCTGGCAACCGGATATAACGGTTCAATTCCTGGTGACGCACATTGCGAAGATGAAGGTTGTATAATCGTTGATAATCACTGTGTAAGAACAATTCATGCCGAAATGAATGCAATAATCCAATGTGCAATTCATGGCACAAATCCATCCGGCTCAACAGCTTATATAACAAATATGCCATGCACTACTTGTGCAAAAGCCTTAATAGGAGCGGGAATTAAGGAAATTGTTGTTTTCTCTGATTACCATGACACCCTTGCTGTTGACTTTTTTAACAAAGCAGGTGTTATTATAAGAAAACGACCTCAACCGGAAGGAACTATAGATTACGACCTCGATAGCTTTTCATCTGCGAAGAAAATTTCTGAAGATGAGCACGAGCATTAAATCAATCAAAATAGATTAAGAGTAAGAATTAAGATTAGGATTAAGGTTTTTGAAATTAACACAAGAAATATTAAAAAATTACTTCAAACGGGAAAATTTCTTTTCACGTGATTTAAGCTGGATTGAATTTAATCATCGCGTATTAGAAGAGGCATTGAACCCCGATCTTCCTTTATTGGATAGAATAAAGTTCATCTCGATCTTTTTTACCAATCTTGATGAATTTTATATGATCCGAATCTCAGGATTGAAGGAACAAATCCGTGCTAATATTATCGAACCAAGTATCGACGGTCTTACTCCTATTGAAGAACTTAAACGTGCTGAGGAAATGATCAAACCGCAGGTTGATACTCTGCTTAAATACTGGAAAAACACACTTGTTGACGAATTAAAAGAAAACAATATTTTTATTGCTAATATTGATGAGTTATCAAAGGATGAACAGAAAAAATTAACCGAGTATTATAATAATGAAATATACCCTGTTCTTACTCCGTTAGCATTTGATCCGGGCAGACCGTTTCCATATATATCAAACTTAAGTTTAAGTTTTGCAATTCAAGTAAAAAAACCAAACTCAGAGCTATACTTTGCTAGATTAAAAATCCCAAATATTTTACCAAGATTAATAAAGCTTGATAATGTTATTGCCACTAATTGTGACGAAAGTTCTTGTGCAAAATTTATTTGGCTTGATGATTTAATTTATCATAATATAAATTCCCTTTTCCCAGGATTAGAAATAATTTCCGCACACAAATTCAGAATAACGCGTAACACCGATCTTGAAATTCAAGAAGACGAGGCAGATGATCTACTTGCCATTATTGAGGAAAACGTTAAGAGGAGAAAATTCGGATCTGTTGTAAGATGTGAAGTTGAAAAAGACATGCCCGAATTTATGATCGATATTTTAAGTAAAAATCTTCAGATATCAGAAAAAGATTTACAAATAGTTGATGGTCCAATGGGTCTTAGTAGTATAATGAGCTTATATGATCTTCCCTTCCATCACTTAAAGGAAAAACCTTTTCACCCTGTTTTATCTAAAGCATTTGAAGAAGAGGACAGAGAGAGTATCTTTGATCTTATCACTCAGCGCGATATTTTACTTCACCATCCCTATGATTCTTTTTCGCCAGTTGTTGATATGATCAAAGAAGCATCACGCGATCCAAATGTACTGGCGATCAAACAGACCTTGTACAGAGTGGGTTCACATTCTCCGATAATAAAATATTTAATAGATGCTGCAGAAGCAGGTAAACAAGTTGCTGTACTTGTTGAACTTAAAGCAAGATTTGACGAAGAAAATAATATCTTCTGGGCAAAGGCACTCGAAAAAGCCGGTGTTCATGTTGTATATGGCTTGGTCGGACTTAAAACTCATGCTAAAATGACACTTGTTGTTCGTAAGGAAAGCAAGGTCAAAAGATACGTCCATCTCGGTACCGGCAACTATAATCCATCTACGGCAAAACTATACACCGATTATGGTTTTATGACCGATGATGAGGATATTTGTTCGGATGTTTCAGAAGTATTTAATTACTTAACAGGATATTCCGAGCAGAAAAAGTATAGGAAATTATGGGTTGCACCTCTTAACATTAGAAAAGAATTTTTGAAATTAATTGGTGAAGAGATTGATAACGCCAAAGCCGGTAAAAAAGCTCACTTGATCTTTAAGATGAATTCACTTGTTGATCCAACATTAATTGCAGCACTTTACGAAGCTTCGAATCAAGGTGTTAAAATCGATTTGATTGTTAGAGGAATTTGCTGTTTGGTTCCGCAAGTACCTGAGCTCAGTGAAAATATAATCGTTCGCAGTATTGTAGGAAGATTTTTGGAGCATAGCAGAGTCTATTATTTCTATAATGGCGGTAAAGAGATAATGTACCTTGGTAGTGCTGATCTGATGCAAAGAAATTTGGATAGACGCGTTGAAACCCTTTTCCCTATTGAAAATAAGGCTATCAAGAAATCCATTACAGAAACTTTACTTGATATATCACTAAAGGATAATCAAAAAGCTCGGATCTTATTGCCTAACAGAAGATATGTAATGAACCATAAACTTTACAACCAAGATGTTGTGAATGTACAAGAATGGTTAATGGATTATGCAACAGGAAGCGAGAAGAAAAAAAAGAAACTTAAAAAGGTCAAGTAATATCAAGCACTAAAAATACAATAATCATAAGGCAAATATGAGAACATCAAAAAATATCAGCCGTAAAGAATTTATTAAAAATGTTTCTCTCCTTTCCAGTCTTGCTTTCGTTCCCGGATTTAAATTCCCTACTTCTTCCAAAGTTGTTACAAATCAAATGAAATTAGGATTTGTAACATACTTATGGGGAAAGGACTGGGATGTCCCGACAATAATAAAGAATCTAGCCACTGCAAAAATATATGGTGTTGAACTAAGAGTTGAACATGCACATGGCGTTACGACAGAACTTTCTAAACATGAAAGAGAACTAATTAAAAAACAATTCGCCGATAGTCCTGTTCAGGTGCTTGGAATGGGTACAAATCAAAAATTTGATTGTCCCGATCAGGATAAGTTGAAACGTTCGATCGAAAAAACCAAGGAATTTATTAAACTAAGTCACGATATCGGAGGAACCGGTGTTAAAGTAAAACCGAACGGATTTCACAAAGATGTTCCACACGAAAAAACACTGGAACAGATTGGAAAATCGTTAAACGAAGTTGGTAAATTTGCCGCTGATTATGGACAAAAAATTAGATTGGAAGTCCACGGTAAAGGGACACAACAGTTACCAAATATTAAGTCAATAATGGACGTAGCAACTAATTCGAGTGTTGGTGTTTGTTGGAATAGTAATGATACTGACCTTGATGGCAAAGGATTAGAATATAATTTTAATCTTGTGAAAAATAGGCTCGGTGATACGGTACATGTGCGTGAATTGAATATCGGGAATTATCCTTATCAAAAATTAATGTCTATGTTGGTTGATATGAACTACAATGGGTGGGTACTATTGGAATGTAGAACAGATCCTGAAGATAAAGTTAAAGCACTGATAGAGCAACGAAAAGTCTTTGAAAATATGATTTCTCAAAGTTAGAGATAACAAAAAAAATACTAGTTTAAGACAAAATACATTTGCAGGAAATAATTTGCAATGGATGAAATACACGAAGTCCTTGATAAGATCGAAAAAATAATAAAGAATGATAATCCCGAACCGGACGAGGGGAAAACCGATTCCGGAGATCAGCCAAGTTCACACTCTACGAAGGATATTATCTATTTAATAATAGATTTCTTCCTAAACACATTAAAGGCACCGTTCAAAATCATAGCTAAATACTTAAGAAATGAAATTGTTGAAGCAGTAAAAAAAGACGCTAAACTTTATGCTTTAATTATGGGCATTATGGGAGTTCTGTTCGTATTCTTTTCGGTAATTTGGCTTTTTATTTCTGTAGCTGTCGGTGTTTATTTTTATGAAAAAGGTAACTCAATTTTAATATCCATTGTTTATTCAATTCTATTCCAGCTTATTAGTTTTATTCTCGTTAGCTTAATTGCTTTACTTGCCTCTAAGAAAACCGAATCACTTAAGATGCTAAACAACATAAAAGAATCGACAAAACAACAAGGATAACTATCACACAAATCATATTTGTCAAAATGAATTTGAATAATGAAAAAATCGGATAACTCCTAAAGGGAATTGCTAAAACTTAGGGAGGAATATGATTCACTGAAATCATCATACGAGAAACTTCTTTCGGAATACAAAAGAACAAGTGAAGCTTTGCTCGAAATTAATCTTGCTCTTAACAATTCAAGAGAAGTGATCTTTCTGACAGATAAAGAAGGAGTCATAACATACATTAATCCTGAGTTCACCGAAACGTACGGATACACTGCCGATGAAATTGTTGGCAAAACAACTCCACGAATACTTAACAATGGAGTTTTTTCAAAAGAAGATTATAAGACATTCTGAGAAAAACTGCTTAACAAACAAAGTATTCCTGCATGGCAATACAAAAACAAATGTAAGAACGGCAAACTTATTGATGTAGAGGGCTCAGCAGATCCTATTGTAAATGAAGAAGGTGAGATAATTGGCTTTCTAGGAATTCAACGAGATATAACAGAACGTAAAAAAGCCGAAAAAGCTTTGAAAAAAAGTGAGCAGCAATTACGCGAATTAAATGCTACGAAAGATAAGTTCTTTTCTATTATTGCACATGATCTGAAAAATCCTTTTAATCTTCTGCTCGGACTATCCGAATTGTTAAAAGACAGTTTGGAAGAAAATGGAACCACAAAACAGCATCAATACATTGATAAAATTTACAAAAGCACTAAAGACACAAGTAAACTACTTGAGAATCTTCTTATATGGGCACGAACACAAAAAGGAATTATTGATTTTAGTCCGACCGAGGAAAATATTCATTCGTTAGTCGATAAAGAAGTAAAATTATTAAATCAATTGGCAGAGAAGAAATCAATAAGTTTGATAAATAAAATTCCAGATGGATTGACTGTTTCCGTTGACAAAAATATGTTCTCGACAATTATTAGAAACTTGATATCAAACGGAATTAAATATACTCATCACGGTGGTACAATTGAAATAAATAGCCAATCAGTAAAAGAGAACAACCAACATTTTATCGAAATATCCGTCAAAGATAATGGGATTGGTATTCCTTCTGAAATTCAAGATAAATTATTCAGCATTAGTGAAAACATCTCGACAGAAGGGACTGAAAATGAGACCGGCACAGGTTTAGGTTTAATCCTATGCAAGGAATTCGTTCAAAAACACAGTGGTAAAATCTGGGTTGAAAGCGAAGTTGGCAAAGGGAGTAAATTTACATTTACAATACCAACAATTTCTTAAAACCACTTAATCCGGCAATCCAAAATAAAAGTATAAAGTTGCTGAATAAGAACCATCAGCATTGAACTTTTGACTTTGTGGACCTAACACTTCCGCTTTCTGGAATTTTGTTCCCATTGCGGGAATTGCATGTAAAAACGAAATATCTCCTTCCGGCCATATCATAGCTGTATGTCTTGGTTTCTCACCATCTTCTTGAGAATAGAGTCGCATAAACATATTCTCATCGTCAGTCATAATTGTAATGTATCCATCTTCGGTATCAAAAACTACCCAGCTAAAATCTGCAAAGTAACCAACAAATTCCGGATAATCCCACTTAGTATTAACTTTAAAATTCTTATAAGTGTTTTGCCATACATCAATGGTCGGTCCTTTCAATCTGTTTTTCCAAACACGGTATGGACCCTTGCCCAACCACTTTTTACTGTACATTCTGTTTTCAGGATAATTAAATGAGACGCCCAAATAATCCACAGAATCATGAACGGTATAAACATAATCAACCTTAAGCCATCCGCTACCGTAAACAGTCCAAGTTAGTTTGTCAAATTGCGGATGACCAACAATATCAATCACTTGAGCATTACTGGCTTCCGATATATTAAATTTAACATTACTATCAGTAGATTTTTTATTGTTATTGCTAGTTACAAAAATAGGTCCTCCATTAAATGGAATTTCATGAGAACCGTTTTTGACATTTTTTAAAATTCCATCTTTTTTACCGAATGCAAAACTAAACAATCCGGAAGTTATTGTTACAACAGAATCCATATCTGAAATGGTTGGACACGTATTACCAGTATTAACAATACCTTTAACAATATTTGAATTGTCAATTAGCTTCCACTTCCATGTGAATACTTCTCTATTATGATTATCATAAGTGGTAAGGAATAAAGCATCAGCGTTCTCAAAACTACTTGGCAAACTTAATTCCAATGCTCCCTTTTCACGTGCCGGGATATTCGGTCCATTAAAATTCCCACTTGCGATTTCTTGGTTCTGTGAAAGTATCTCTTTTGGTGTTGAGTATTGTATAAGTTTCCATTTGAATGAACATTCATTGAGGTTTGTGAAATCATAACGATTTTCAACCGGGATTACACCATCGAAATCATTGCCGAGTTCATCGTTAGTCTCAATATAAATCGGCGACCAAATTTCCTTGATTGTAAAAAAGCTACCTTCCTTTTCATGAAACGGTCCGAGTATTCCATCCGGTGCATGGTTACCGTCTGTATCTATTATCCATTCTTTATCGGTTCTTACAACACCTTCATCTGCAAAAACCCAAAGGAACATTCCACCGTTAAGTGGATTACCCCACATCAGTTTCCAGAAGTCATCAAGCCCTGCGCCGTGCCCGCCGTCATATAAGCCATGCAAATGCTCTGTCGGCATAAAGATATTACCGCTCTGCATTTTGTTTACTACGCTTTCGTAACTTTCATAATGGTCAGTATCAATCCCACCAAATAATTCCCATGGATGTAGCACTCTTCTGTTTTGCGGATCGTATTTTTCAAACTCTCCGTCTGTCTCCAGATTCCATCCGCCTTCGTTACCGTTATCCCAAAAGAGAATCGACGGATGATTAACATCTCGTGTAACTGTTGCTTTTATGAGTCTTCTGCTTGTTGGCGTATCATAAGAAGGTTTTTGCCAACCGGCTACTTCGTCAAGCACATAAATACCATACTGATCGCAAAGATCAAGGAAATATGTATCGGGTGGATAATGTGACATTCGTACTGCATTCATATTCATCTCTTTCAAAAGCATCACATCGTTATAACATTGATTGCGACTTAAAGCTCTTCCTGTTGTAGGCCAAAAGCTATGACGGTCGCAGCCTTTAAGAGTGATGATTTTGCCATTCAGAAAAATTCCTTTCCCTTCTCGAACTTCAATTGTTCTGAATCCAAAACGCTCGCGAATTGTGTGTATGGTTTTTCCGTTCTCCTTCAAAGAAACATCAACATAATAAAGATTAGGCGTTTCTGCCGTCCAATTTTTCTGTCCGGATACTTCTGTTGTTAATGTCACGAAATCTTTATTATAATTTATCTCGTGATTAATAGTTTTGCCAAGCGGTTTTCCCTCCTGTCCAATAATCTGAGCTTCAATTTTATTTGCATTTTTTATGTTAGCATAATAGACATCAATTCTAAAACTACCATCTGCCCTTGCATCTATTGCAGTTCTAACAATATGCTCTTTCGGTAGAATCTTCAAATAAACCGGACGGTATATTCCGCCGAAAACCCAATAATCACTTTTTCGTTCAGCTATCTCAACACTTTTATTTGCCGAGACTTTATGTACAGTAACTTCCAGAAGATTATTTTCATCGAACTTAACAAGATTAGTAATGTCATATTCAAATCTATAAAACCCGCCTTGATGGATTGGTCCGGCAAGCTTACCGTTTATCTTAACTTCCGTGTCGGTCATTACTCCTTCGAAAACTATATTGATCTGCTTGTCAGACCATTTCCCCGCCACCTCGAAATTATATTTATAATAACCAACTTCATCAGATTTGTTTTTATCGTGTCCGTAATTGTATGCGCCAAATCCTTGGAGCTCCCAATTTGAGGGAACGGGAATTGTTGTCCAAATATTTGCCTTCATTCCCTTTGATACCATAAATTCCCAATCAACGGGGGAATCCGCATCCTGTCCGGAAAGATAGACCACTTCCGTTTGCTGAGCAAAAGATATGCTTATAAAAAGTATAATGATTTGAAATGTAGTTACTGTTCTTTTCATGAAAATTTTATCTCTCCATTCATTAAACTCTATGAATTATTACCCTATACTATCTTTTAAAATACTTATAATTAACCGGGGTTTGTTTTCCTGTTGTTGTCATCGTAGTTGTTATATCAAAGCTCGGTCGCTCCCAGTAATAAAATACTCCTGTCTCTGTTCCAACCAAAAGGTCGGGAATTCCATCCTTATTGAAATCTGAAACAACCGGTCCATCTGTATGCCCCATAAGAGTTCTGGAAATTACGCGCCCCATATACTTAAGAACCATCTTGCCATCTTGCATTCCCATATTTTTCATCCAGTCAACCGCCGGTTTAGATGAAAAAATAAGATCCTTCAATCCATCGCCATCCCAATCGGCAAATGTAATTTTCAATCTACCGCTACTGCTTCCTTTTAGTTGGTTTAGTAAGATCGGTTCACCCGATGGATAAACAAAATTTCGTTCCGGATGAGCTAAGAGTAACTTGCCCTTATCTTTATAACGGAAAAAGACAGCTAAGTATCCTTGATAGTCTAGCATTATAAGATCATTTAATCCATCCTTATTAAAATCCATAATGAATGGTGAAGTCCGCCATTGTGCCAGAAGTTCATTCCCTTTAGCTACTCCAAATCCCCATTCAGGTTTTTGCGGCTCGTCTTTCCATTGCACTTCAATTGGTTTTGGCGAAGCAAGTTTAGGTTCGGTTCTGGTACCAATGTTCTCAAACCATATCACATTACCATTATGATCATTAAGCAGAATATCCGGCAAATCATCTTCGTTCCAATAGCCAACATCAATTGTTGTATAGCCCCAATTAGCACTTTCGGGAAGAATTAGAATTTCCTTACCATCCGCTTTGAGCAACTCCGGTTTTGTAAATCTAAGTTCACCGTCACTTATGTTTTTTATGAAGCCGATATTACCAATCCCATTACCGCTAATAATGTCGTCTTTGCCATCACCATCCCAGTCAAAAACTCGTGGAGCGGTAAGCGCACCAAAATCTACAAACTTTGCTTCCTGTTGAAAAAACTTTGGTGGTAGAAACTGTGGAACCCCATTAACCACTTTACCGGTGTTTTTAATAAACGACACTTTCCCGTCTTCGTCTCCGGCAATGATATCAATAAAACCATCTTTATTAAAATCAACTGCTCGGGGTTTAATAGCACTTCCATACCTTGAGACCATTTGTATTGGCTCTCCGTTGTATGTTAACTTTCTGCCTAATTTGTATTTATATTTTTTCGGAGTGCCGATATTTTCGAAATAGATAAAATCTGCAAACGGACCAACCCCAATATAATCAAGGTCTCCGTCATTATCGTAATCAGCTAAAGGAGATTCGAGCAGAAGATTCTTACCAATTAACTCACCATTCTCCATCTTTATTTTTTCAGGTCTAGCATATTTTGGATTTTCATTAGTACCGGTATTTTTAAAGAACAGAAGGAAATGACCAACACCGGATTCAACCCCACACATAAGATCATAAATCGAATCATTATCAAAATCAATCATCTTCCATGTGTTGTACTTCGTTTTAGGAATATAGCCGGTAGCGGGAATTGGCATTTCATTTTTGTCCCAGAAAACATTCTGTGGAACATCAGTATAAATCAACAATTTATCATTAACTCGATCAGGTGTTAAAACATGAATATGACCATCCACTTCAGATACTGCAAAACACTTTCCATCATATCCAAGACGGAAACGTTCCGTGGAAACTCTCATACCATACTTGAAAGTCGGCATTTCCACATTACCGCTTACATTCTCAAAATAGTAAACACCGGATTCAGCATAACTTCCTGACTCTGAAACAAGAAGGTCAAGATCACCATCACCGTCAAAATCCATAGGCATTGGGACAGATTTGAACCCCACATCTAAATCAACAAGTAAACCAGGATTATTATACTCAAGTTTATGTAGTCCTTCAACCTTAACACAATTCAGTTTGTTGTTATTGTCCGAAGCATCACATTTGATAAACAAAAACACTGACAATAATAACATGGATATTTTTACTGCTGTGATTTTATTGTTAAACGTGTTCATACTTTCCCATAATTTTATTTTATTTATAAATCACTTTTTCTCATTTGGGTTTTGAAGAAAATAAAAGTGCCCGTCTTCAGCGCCTATTAAAAGATCCGGGACTTTATCCTTATCCCAATCAACAATAGTCGGAGATGTTGAGTGCCCTGCTAAAATTTTATCACTAACCATTCCCATATTTTTAAATACTGTTTTGTTTTCGCCTGTACTAATATTCTTCCAGAAATCTGTATTCTTACTGTTTGTCAGGATATCCAACTTACCATCCAAATCCCAATCAACAATTGTAAGTTTTCGTCTTCCACTACTACCAGCTTCTTTTTTATTAAGTCGTAATGGCTCGTTGTTTTCATCATAAAATATTCGCTTCCCCGGTAAAAGAATTAGTTTGTTATCCCGTTTACTTCGCTCGAAGAATGCTAAGTAACCTTCATAGTCCAACATTATCAAGTCCATTAAACCATCTTTATTCCAATCATACATTAGAGGTGTTGTACGCCATTGTGTAACAAGGTTATCATCTTTCGGTTTCCACCAATTCCACGATGGATATGGATTTTTCCCATTCCATTCAACTTTAACCGGTTGAGCCTTTGCCAATTTGGGATTGGTCTTCGTACCTATATTTTGATACCATAATACCTTTCCCCAAATTGAATTGATGATAATGTCGTTCAAACCGTCACCGTTCCAATCGCCTACACTAAGAGTAGTATAACCCCATTTGGCTTCACACGGACCTTGAATAGAGCCATTGTATCCGGCCAGAATTCTAATTACTTCCCCATCTGCTTTAAGATAAACGGGTTCAGCCCACTTGGGAGGATTTGCCCCATCAAGATTTTCAATAAAGCCAATGTAACCGGCAGTGTTGCCACAAATAAGATCTTCATCGCCATCGTTATCCCAATCAACACTGTATGGAGTAACCAACGCACCAAACTTTACTTCGTCAGCTTGCTGTTTGAAAAACACAGGCAATTCAAATTGTAGCTTGTGGTTAACCACTTTACCGGTATTTTCAATAAAGGCAACACGTCCGTCTTCTTGTCCAACTACAAGATCAATATCACCATCTTTATCCCAATCCATCGCTACAGGGACAATCATTTCCAAATCCATTGCAATAGGTTTGTTGGAATATGTTAGAAATCCTCTTGAAGTATATTTGGGATTTTTCCTGTCACCGATGTTTTCGAAATAACTGAACTTATCTACGAACTCACCGCAGATAATATCCAAGTCACCATCATTATCAAAATCTTCTAGATTTGCCGAAGGCATTCCGTAAACATCAATCGGAGCCCCATCTGCAAAGATCAGTTGTGGTTCAGCATATTTTGGTTCCTCAGTTGTGTTTGTGTTTTTGATAAAATAAAGATTTCCATGCAACGGTCCGTTTTTCCATTTGCCATTTTTCTCAAAAGCATTATCCCACCCATAATCAGTCCAATTTCCTTCGCTTACTACCAAATCTAAAATGTCATCGCTATTGTAATCACAATACTTCCACTGTTTTGCTCTTATCCTCTTCGCAGTGTTGTTGATTATTTCCTTTGGATAAATATCAATTACCTTTTCTCCCTTTAGATCCAAGACTTCTTTGCCAGGTATTAGCATTCTTAATTTACCATTAATATATGACGGTTGAATGTTTTTGTAAGATTTTGAAATTCTAACACCGGATTTGAAAACAGGTAACTTTATGTCACCGTCAATGTTCTCGAAGAAATAAACTCCATTGTATGGTTTATCCGGACATGAAACTAAGAGATCATAATCCCCATCGCCATCATAATCATTTGGTATAGGCCACGCCCAAAGCCCAACACCCAAATCAACAACTAATCCAGGATTATTATATTTAATTCTGTATAGTTCATTTTGTGAGTTATTACTATCCGATAAATTTTGATCTGAGTTACAACTAACGAAACTAAATACTAATAGTAAAAGCAATATTTTTTTTACTGGCATTATTATCTCCTTGCTAAAAATGATATAATATTAAACGCTATTACAACTCGGAAATTAGAGCAACATCCAATCCATCAATTGCAACTGAACGGATAGTTTTACCATTTCGTTTTATGTTATAATTTTGTTCTTGCTCATTTACATTCCACAATATCGCTTTATCTGCTGTTGGATACCAAGCAAAGATAACCGGAGTATCTCCATCAACATAAGGAATATTTTTCAATGTTGGAATGATGCGTTTCTTAAGAGCAAAAATATCTTCGAGTGTTTCATCTATTATTATGAAATTATCATCTATTATATTTGCTTCTTTACGAACAACAAAATTCCTACTCTTTGCAGTTGTTCTTCCTTCTATAACAGATTTTGCATCCTCGTTTGAAAGAAATATCCAACCATCCTTTGTTACATCATCAATTACTTCAAACGAAATTCCAGAAGCAAGAAATAAGCTAAACGGTTTGTCAGTTCCAACCAACCTACTGTCCCAGCCCCAAAAATGTTTAAACGGTCCTTTCGGTTTATGACCGGCAACTTCACTGTGTAGTTCCGCACTCTTTTTCATTGCCGGAGCAAGTGTTTTCCAATATTCAATTGGGAAAGCGTTTATTCCGCTCATGAACATTGTATTACGAACATCGGAAAGCAAAGAGACTGTTAGTTTTGCTGCCATGTTTTTTGCCGAAAGAGCATCCTCTGGATAAGTTGTAGTTTCACTGTAAGCTAGCTCAGGCTTTATAAATCTTCTGTGGAATAACGAACTAAACAACTCATCGGTCTTTCCTTTTACTCTACCGAAACCTTTATCATCAAACATCAACTCTCCAACTCGGAAAGGGACATCACCATACTTGTCAAGAGCAATACCGGCTTTTTCAGAACCGAGATACATCACCATAATCCCTATTTCCATTTGAGGAGTGGCATCTTGCAGTGCTTTAAACATGTTGTACTCTTTATCACATATATACTCAATCCATGAGCGTAAAACTTTTGATGGATTCCTCTTTGCCACAGACTCTATTAATATTTCCCATTCTGAATTACCAAATCCATAATTTGCAAGAAATTCTTTTTTACAATCATCACAAAAGCACCCACCTATATGACCGGGGAATCGTGCCAAACGGAAATCATCATCCAAGAAAAGAGTATCGAACCCCTCTGCAGCAAGTCTTTCAACCGCATCAATGTTTTCTTCAACTATAGGTGGATGAATCGACGTGCCGGAGTATAGTTTGCCATCATATGTGCACGCATTTTTCCAATTCTTTTTCATTGTTGAAAGTGTTGGATCAGAAGGGTCTAACGCATTCCCCGGATGTCCTAGAGGAACAGTTAGTACATGCGGACTAAAACCTTTACTCTTCAGAAAATCGCCATATCTTCTTAATTCATCAGGAGTATGATACCACTTGCCTTGCAAAAAAGAACCCATCCATACATCGGTTATTCCAGCGTTCTTCATTATATCAATTAGCTCGGGATTATCTTTCCATGCTTCGTATTGCAGACTGATATGAAAACGTCGGACAGAGTTTTTGTTTTGGTGAATATCTTCCTTTTTACCAAATGTTTTTACACTTCCTAAAATTGCACCAGGCATTATTAGTCGATTAAAAAAGTCTCGGCGTGATATTGATTTCTGTTTGTTATTCATGTTTATATTTTTAACTCACTATTTCATTATTAAAAGTAGAGATATGTTCCAGCAATTATTGCAAGTGCTCCGATTGCCCAGAGCTTTAGATTATGATACCAATGCGGATCTTCGACACCGGCATAAATATATTTTTTAGGTAAAAACGAAACTGCAATACCCATCAAAACAAACATCCCTATTATAATTGCTTTAGCAGTTTCGGTTGATATTTCACTAGCCCAATCAAAGTTTAACATAATTCTCTCCTCTAATTATCCGAGACGTCATAGATCAGTCCTTTAAGTCTTTCTATTGGCCAAGGCGTGGTAAATATTGTTATTACAGATGTAATAATCAACGCAGCGATAAACGACCACCATGATACATAAAGAAACGGATCCTCAATTGTAAAAATAGAATCCTTGAAAGTATAGAGCATTAGAGCAATAAAGATACCGCCAGTCAATCCAAAGAACCCACCCCACTGAGTAGTGCGCTTCCAGAGCATACCAAGTAAAATTACAGCAAAGATAGGACCTTGGAAAAATGAAAGAAGCGTTTGAATTGCTACATAAATACCCGGGAAAGTATCTGTTATCGGAGAAGTTATCATAGCCAAGACTAAAATCACAACGGTTGTAATTTTTCCCATCTTCAAGTAATGCTCGTCAGGTGCATCCTTCTTAATATACTTTCGATAAATATCATTTGTCCAAAGTGTTGCAGTTGAGTTTAATGTTGAATCGATTGTTGACATCAATGCTGCAAAGAATGCCGCGAAGAGTAACCCCAACAACCCCGGTGGGATAAAATTACGAATCAACATTGGTACTGCTTGGTCACCGTTTTCCAATCCTGGATTCGTAACAACTGCGATCAATCCGGGAAATATTATTAAAACAGGAATAAACATTTTTAATACTGCTCCCAACAGCAGACTTGCTTTTGCATGCCATTCACTTTTTGCCGCGAGGCACCGCTGAACAATACTTTGATTACCAATCCAATATGCATTTGCCATTACAAATGTTAAGCCGAATAATATTCCGGTCCATGGATATGGCGTATCTGTATCTGATGGCAAAACCAATTCAAAGTGGTTACTGAACTGATCTCCCATCGCTCCAACTTTGTCAACCAATCCTTCCCATCCACCTACATGGTTCATTCCAAGAAATACCATAGCGCCACCACCGATGAACATGATTATCATCTGAACAACATCTGTCATAACAACAGCAGACAAGCCTCCGGAGACAGTGTAAAATCCAACTACTATACCGGTTATAACTATTGACAACCAAACAGGCCAACCCATAAGTGTATTAAGCATTACTCCGCTTGCCCAGAATGTAACACCAAGTCCAAAAGTATAAAATAATATCCAAGTAATAGAGGCAATCAATTGTGCCCATTGGTTATAACGTCTTCCCAGGTATTCCGGAATAGTATAAATACCACTTCTCCAGTAGAACGGTATAAATATGAATGCAGCGATTATCATTCCCGGTACCGAACCAAGCCAATCAAAGTTTGCAACTACAATTCCATAGCGATAAGCTTGACCAGCAGTACCAACAAAATCAACTGCACCGATGTCAGAAACAATCAGTGACATTGCAATTGCCCAGAACGGAAGAGACTTTCCGGCGATAAAATAATCATCCGATGAGGTAATGAATCTTTTGAAATAATATCCCAACCCCATCATTCCAATCATATATGCTATTATTATGAAGTAGTCAATTCCCATTAACATGATTGTTCCTCACAAATAAATATTCTTAAACCAGTAATTTTGCTTTTTATCTAAAAATCATTTTGTATATGTTTAATCGCAGATTGCAAGCAATCTACTATACATTAATAACTATAATTCTTTTACTTATAAAATTGTGGTAAATATTCTTTTTGATTTTCCAAAAATTCATCAAGCATTTTCTTTGCAACATCTAAATCATCTATCATAGGATCAAGCGCTAGAACTTGTTGCGCTAAGTCTTTATCACCATTGTAAACTGCATCAACTGTAAGCTCTGCAATTTTGATATCACGCCGGCAAAGTTCTGCAATAGGTTCGGGCAATTCCCCAACAGTCTCTCCATGTACACCAGAAGCATCAATTATTCCAGGTACTTCAACGATGCTATCGTCAGGCAGATTAGCTATAAAACCCTTATTAGGAATATTGACGGCATCATCTTTCATCTTCTTACCAGCTACTATTCCAGCTATGATCTCCTCAGCATGTTCCGAGTGAATATCTTTCAGAAGATCAATTGATTTTTGTCCGGATACCATCGCATGAATATCGTCCCACATAATGTCACGCAACTCTCCTGCTTCACCCAGCGGATACATCTGTATATCATACCGCTCCCAAGTTTTACGATGAACATTGTGTGTATAAGGCAGATACTCGATCAAATGATTATCACCGGTTATAGGATAAAGATGAAATGTATTATATAATGCTCTGGAGAAAGGTTCAAACTCTGGATTATGTGTTGCCAATCTCTTTTTAAAAAGTGGATAAAGGTCTTCACCGGTTTTTCTATCTGTTAGCGATAGCATCCAAGTAAAATGATTTATACCCGCAGCAGTAATTTGAACTTTCTCCATTACTTGCTCACCAATTGTATATGTACGATGATTCTCAAATTCATCGAACCAACGAAATACAAAATTCTCCGGTACATCTATTCCTAATATATCTGAAAGAATTACACCAACTTGCATATAGCCAAAGGTAATTTGATGACAAATACCGACCGTATTGATACCGTAATAGTGATGAGCCAATCGGCTTATACGCGGAACCGGATTTGTAAAGTTCAATAGCAATGCATTAGGTGCAAACTTTTTAATATCTTCAAAAATTGGCATGAACTGAGCTGCATTTCGTGCTGTGTGCATAAATCCACCCGGACCGCCATTTTCAGCATAATGATTTATATCATACTTCAATCCTAGTTCCCTATCCATTGCCCATATCTTTTCTCTATCAACAGCAATTGATGTGATAATAAAATCAGCATTCTTAAGCAGTTCATTCCTCTTGGTGCTACTTCTGATAGTAAAGTTAGTACCCCAACTGTCATTTGCTTTCTCTGCTAATTTTGTAATTGTATCCAATCCTTCTTCATTCTTATCAATTAAACGAAGTTCCGAGCCTTTTAATTCAGGGGTTCTTAATATAGCTCCTAAAGTAGAAAGCCCAAATGATGCACTGCCCGCGCCGATTACAACAATGTTTCTATTCATAATAATCCTTTTATTTTTCTTTTTAGCTATTTGTTGTATGCATCCAAGAATACTTCCGGTACTCTCTCAACCTTTTTTGTTGTGTAATTATAAAATACAATATTGGTTTTTGCCTTGGCAATTATTTTGCCAGTCTTATCATTTGTTAAACGATAATATATATCACAACCTTTATTGTTAAATTCATCTGCAGTAACATCAATTCTAATTCTATCTCCGTAAAATCCTTCAGAAGAGTATTGAATCACCGCATCAGCCATTATAATCCCAATTCCATCAATATCACTTTCAGAAAAACCTTTATCAGATAAAAACCTAATTCTTGCTTCGTGTATGATACCCAATATCGAATCGTTCCCCAGATGACCACCATAATTAATATCTGTAATTCTAACATCAATAAAGGTTGAGAAGTTAAATTTCTCCGGTAGTGTTAATTTTACTCTAGCCATGTTTACCTATATTTATTATATCTTTTTAATTCTATCAATGAAAGAGTACTACCTTAGTTAACCACAACATACTTACTTTTTCCCATACGTAATTCCCTTCCAATCGTCAGTCCGGAAAGGTGATGCTGGTAATCCAGCTCCGTTGTATAAATTGCATACGGGATTAGCAGCCCAAGCATATCTTACTGCAACAGGATTTTTAATTTTGGAATTCCAGACAATAACATCATTACCATCAATCTTAGCTTTTGCCCAAACGAATTTTTTGTCCGCCCCAGCTATTGCAAATCCCTTAAGTTGTTTGCCACCTTTTATTTTTAAACCACCGTCAGCATTGGTGAAATGCATACGAACTTTGTTTCCCTCAATTTTCATTGATTCATACATCGGTCCGGAATATGGAATATCTTTTCCATAAGTTTTTGCCAGTGCATTTAGAGCAAGTCTCCTTCCAACCTCTTGCTTGTTTTTTGGATGGATGTCTTTAGCTTCCCCTATGTCTATCGTAACTGCCATACCAGTGTTAGGTAACTTCAGAGCCATTGTCTGTGCTTCACGAAGCTCAGCCCATGCATCATCTTCCGGTTGCGGTTTGACTTTCATAAAGTTAGCCAGTTGGACAAAATAAAACGGGAAGTTTCCTTGTCCCCAAGCCTCACGCCAATCTTTTATCATTGCACTGAACAATTTTCTATATTGATAAGCACGTCCGGCATTTGATTCGCCTTGATACCAAATCGCGCCTCTTATTCCGTATGGAAGCAAAGGATGAATCATTGCATTATATAAAACTGTTGGACGATTAACTCCGGAATTTTGATCAGGTTTTTCAGGCAATTTGGAAACATTGATTTTGATCGGATCAATTTTATATTTCCACTTCCCTACTAAGGAGATACTTCCTTTATCCGATAATATTTTCATTCTTTTTACCGGACCATACAGACCTCCTACGTTTCCAATATCAAGGACTTCAACAACAATTCTGTTTTCACTTTTCTTAACAATATCGGCTGGAATTTTGTATAAACGGAGTTCCCCTACATCAGTACCTCTACCAACTCGTTTACCATTAAACCAAGTGATATCATAATCGTTGATCTTGCCAAGTGAAAGTGTCAAATCTTCACCTTTCCAAGATTCTGGAATTGTTACTGTTTTGCTAAACCAAACAACTCCATCGACCATAATATCTTTTTCTTCCCAAGTCGTCGGTAACCCCATAGTTTTCCAATCTGTCATATTGTAGTCCGCATTTTGGTAGCCATGATCAAACGTACCGCTTTCTTTTAGAATTTGCTCAATTTTATCGGGCCATTCTTCAAGTTTCTTTTTCGCTTCAATCGCTTTTTCTTCATCACTCTTGTTATCAGATTCAATTGCTTTTACCAGACTTTCAAATTCCGGGAATTGCTTTAGTGTTTTACCACTTGTCCATGCTTCTACAATTGTACCACCCCATGATGTTTCTATTAACCCGATAGGAACATTCAATTCCTTATATAATTCTCTACCGAAAAAATATCCAACCGCAGAAAATTCAGGTATAGTTTCCGGAGAACATTCTTTCCAACCATCGCACTCAAAACTTTCTTGAGGTCTGTTTGCAGTAACTTTATCAACTCTTAATAGTCTAATATTCGGATAATTAGCATTAGCCACTTCTTCTCTGTGATTATTAACATGTCCCCATTTAGCCGATACTGGCATTTCCATATTTGATTGACCGGAACAAATCCAAACTTCGCCAACCATTACCATTACATTTTTGATTTTATGCTCATCAGCACCAGTGATAATAAGCTCGTAAGGACCACCGGCTGGAACAGGTGAAAGTTCAACCTTCCAATTCCCATTATCATCGGCTACCCCCTTTTTCTTTTCTCCATTAAACACAACAATAACTTCACCTCCTGGTTCCGACTTACCCCAAACCGGAATCTCTTGATTCTGTTGAAGTACCATGTTATCAGTGAAAAGTGGATTTAATAAAACCTTCTTTGCAGGGTGAGGAGAATTTTGGCAACTTATAAATGCCAATAAACTGATCATTGAAATTATAATCAATGATTGAATACTCTTTGTTAATAAGATATTTTTCTTCATAATAATTCTCCTAAAATTTGACTATTTATTTATAAATAATTTTGAACCTGGGACAGGTTGATAACTAATATCACTTGAACTATAGAACACTAATAAAACTTTACTACCGCCGCTCTGGAAATACTCAACACGAATGGAATGTATTCCTTTGCTAAGATGAATTTTCCCACTCAGTTGTTTCGTACCATGCTCGCCATCATTATCAACAACAAGTTTATCGTCAATATATAATCTGCTTCCATCATTTGATGACGTATAAAAATCGTATTTACCTTCCTTGTCAATTTCTACAAATGAATTAAACTTGATTGCGAAATTATGTTGAGGTGTATCTATTTTATCCAGACCAAAATGATAAACCTTTCCTGTTGAGGTTGGTTTCAGTTTATCGAAGTCAGGAAGTTTCTTGAAACTACCTTCGTAAAGTTCCCACAAAATTCCATTCTTATTTGGATCAACAAAATCATAATTTACTCTCGTTTGAATACTTGGATTATATCCTTCACGAAAAGCTCTTGCAACTAAGGTAGAACTTTGAGTAATTGTTAAAGGCTTATCATATTTTGGCGAGGACTCAATAGGCTCGCTATCATCAAGTGTATATCGGATTATCGCTTCATTATCTTCACAAGTTATTGTTGCAATAATTTTGTTCCCAGCTACAATAGTTGTATCATTCGGAGTAATAACCGGTGTAACCATATACGGTTTGGTTTTACTCATTTTCACACCGCGAGATGAAAAAGAATAATCTCCCGACCCAATTTCAAAAACTGCATAATTATCTTCCCATCTTACAAATTTTAGATGATCTGACTTTGAAGCCAATTGATTGCCTTCAAGCACTTCTTCTTTTTCCAAAGTCGGGATATAAATTGTTGCAGTCGTATTTGCCGGGATAGAGATATCCCAACTGAATTTATTATCATCCAAATTCCAATTACTTTTTATCTTACCATAAATGGATTTGTATGAAGCATTTACAAATTTCAAATCGCCTAGAACATGTGGCTTCATTACTATATGTTTGAACGCCGGAGTATTAGGATCAGTTTTTATTCCGGCCAAGTCCTCGTAAAACCAGATTATTAGATCCCCAAGCAACATAACATGGTTACCGGAATTCATTGCCGGATCACCGTGATCGCCGTTCCAAAGTTCCCAGATTGTTGTTGCCCCTTGCTCAACCATATATCCCCAGCTTGGATATGTGCTCTGCGAAGCTAAAAGATATGCAACATCTGCGTGTCCATTATTTGTTAAAGTTCTCATCAACCATTGCCCACCAATGATTCCATTCCCAACATGACCTTTGCTCTCACCTAAAATTTTCTGTAATAGATTATCCACAATCCTATCTTTATACTCAGCAGGAACTAAGTCAAACGCAAGTGCTAAAATATTAACCGTATGAGAATTGTTGCTATATCTTATGTCTCTTTTATTAAGGAACTTTTCATTAAAAGCAGTTTTCATTTCTGCAGCCACTTTAGAATAGCTAGCAGCATCTTCTTCCTTACCGAGTAACTTTGCAAATTTTTCCATAAGTTTTAATTCATAGTAAAAGTATACCGTACCAATGTATTCCGAACTTGTAGTACGGAGCGGATCATTTGAATGAATGAGTTTAAGATCTTCAGGAGGGACACACCAATCTCCGTAAGTATCCTTTGGCATAATTCCATCCTTCATAAATTGACTCATGTACTTTATCCACTTTTGCATATTCGGATAATTTTCTTCAATGGTTTTTAAATCGCCATATTGATTATATAGCATATCAGAAGCAAACAGATATGTCCCAGGCCAAGTTGTGTTATCATTATAAAAAGGCCAATACGAAGGCGCTACATCCGGAATGCTACCATTCTCTTTCTGTGCATCTCTAATGTCAGTTATCCATTTGCTGTAAAGCTTTGATATATCAAAGATGAAACTTTCTCCGGTACACTCAGCAGAACGATCACCAAGCCAACCTTGGCGCTCATCCCTTTGTGGACAGTCAGTTGGCATACTTCTGTAATTCCCTCTAATACCCCAATATGCATTTTTATATATTTGATTTATCAACTGGTTGGAACATTCAAACGAACCGGTGATTTCCAAAGAATCATGAACAACCTTTCCTTTAATTGATGACAAAGTGGGTGTACCTGGGTATCCGGTCATTTCAACAAATCTGAATCCGTGATAAGTAAAGCTTGGTTCCCATTGTTCAGTTTCTTCCCCTTTTAGAATATAAGTGTCGGTTACTTCAGCACCACGGATATTATCGAGGAATAAGCTACCGTCATCATTCAATCTTTCTGCAAATCGCATACTTACTTTGTCCCCTCGTTTCCCTTTGACGAATAATTCAACCCAACCTACCATATTTTGTCCCATATCGAAAATGAACATTCCAGGTTTGAGCTCGTTAACCGAAATAGGTGAAATTACCTCCATAATTTTGATTGGCTCGTTTGGTTGAGCTACTAATAGCTCTCCCGGTTTATCAACTAATTCGGCATTTATCCAATCAGAGTCATCATAATTTATTTTATCCCATCCAACCAGTTCCATTCGTGGATCGTAATACTCACCGTCATATTCATTGTTCTTACGTATAGGACCATTTGTTGTTAGCTTCCATGATTCGTCTGTCACAACTGTCTTTGTTGATCCATCCTCATACTCAATTTCCAACTGGCAAATAACTTTAGGAAATCCATAAGTTCTAGTTTTCGTGGGCTCACTAGTTCGCGGAGCAAAGTATCGTCCGTTACCAAGTATTACCCCGATTGCATTGTTATCTGTTTGTAAATTCTTTGTAACATCAAAAGTCATATAGAATGTTCTCTTATTATACTCGGTAAGAGCGGGTGCAAGTACCTGATTCCCAATTTTTTCTCCGTTGATATAAAGCTCAAACAGACCAAGACCAGATATAAAAACCGTTGCTGATTTTATTTTCTTATCAACATCAAATTCATGTCGTAACATTCTCGCTGAGAGAACTCTATGTGGGGCATCAGGATCATCATCTCCAACCGCCTTATCAAGACCAATCCATTTGGCTTTCCAATCAGATTCTTTGAACAATCCGGTAGTCCAAAAAGCCGCATCACTTACATGCGTTACACCATCTTGATCCCAAATCTTTACTTTCCAGAAATATTTAGTATTACTATTAAGTTCTTTGCCTTCGTAGTATATTTGTATTGATTTATCAGACATTACTTTTCCACTATTCCACACATCAGCTTTATTTGAATTCAAATTTTCTAAACTTGCTGCAACATATATTTGGTAAGCGGTTTGTTTAACTTCACGTTGGTCTGATTTCAAATTCCAACTGAAACGGGGATTCTTAATATCCACTCCGAGCGGGTTAATTTTATCTTCACATCTTAAATTTAATACTTGCATATTGGAACCTTGTAAATAAGTAGCAGTGATAACAAAAAAAATAATTCCTTTTATAATTGATCTCATTATTCAACTCCATGAAAAAATTATTTATTCAAAATCTCTTTTAATTGATCTGGAACATTTGTAATAATACCGTCAACACCTGTATCAATAATTTTTTTCATATCTTCAGGTTTATCAACCGTCCATGTAAATACTTTGAATCCAGCTTTATGAAATGTTCTGACCTTTTCCGAATCTAACATCGAATAATGAGGTGCAACACCATCATATTTTTTTATGACCGCATTACCAGAGTTCACTGCTTTTGCAACATTAGAATAAAAGTCATCAAAATTTCTACCTAATAAATAAAATGTTGGGATAGAGGAATCCATTTTTCTAACTCTTAATACAGAATTTTCATTAAATGATTGAACAATTACCCAGCTATTTGCGTTATACTTATGAATTGTCTCAACAACTTTCTTCTCTAAGCCAGGATAGAGTTCATCTCCGTCTTTAATTTCTATCAATAGTTTAGCTTTGCCCTTTAAAGTTTCCATTACTTCATCTAACGTTGGAACTTTTTCGCCCTTGAATTTTTTATCAAACCAACTTCCAGCATCATACTTTCTTATTTCTGCCAACGTCATATCTTTAATTGTACCTTTACCGTCAGTTGTTCTGTCAATCTTTTCGTCATGAATTACAATTACCTTTCCATCCTTGGTTAGATGAACATCTATTTCAATCATGTCAACACCAATCTTAATCGCATTTTTAAATGCAGCAAGTGTATTTTCCGGAGCTAATTTTGCACCACCTCTATGGGCTATTAATTCAATTTTGCCGACATCTGATTTTTGGTTAGAAGTTTGCATATCATTACCCCCATTTTTAGAACAGCTCATTACTAAACTCAAAGCAATTACAATTAAAAATCCTTGAACTATTTTCATCAATACCTCAAAAAGTTATTATGACTATTTATCAAATTTTAACTGTTTAAATTCTTAAAAGAACCGAAATAGAATTTTCTTAAACTTAGTCAATCGATTGTTTAACTTCAATTATAATTCTTAATTAGAACCAGTTTTATCTATAGAACAAATTATTCCAATTCAAATACTTTATTTACTTGAAATATTTTTTGACTCCAATATGTAGTATTCACTACATTATTTTTACTTAGCAAGATACTATAAATAAAAACACACCTATATATAACTAATTATATACATTGGTTTGTTTTTAAGTGTCATAATTGGCATCTGTTTGTTTTTATTCCAAAAATGGATTTAATCTACAATAAAAATAAAAGATAACATCTGAAATACAATTCCGGACAATCGATTGTTTAATTTAAACAAATCACACTTAAAATGTAGCAAATACTACAAAAATTAATTAGTTTAAAGGTTATAATATTTTTTTATAAGTAAAGGAATAATTAAATGTCAAAAACTCTTAAAGTAATCTCTCCGATTGATGGAAGCGTTTATTATGAGTGTGAGATGCATACTCAAAAAGATATTGATGCTGCATTAACATCAGCAACAAAAGCTCAAAATGAATGGAAAGAACTTCCCGTCTCAGAAAGAAAAGAATACATTAATAAATTTATTGATGCATTCAAAAGTATTAAAGATAGAATCAGCGAAGAACTTACTTGGCAAATGGGACGACCCATTAGATATTCTCCTCTTGAAGTAAATGGAACTATTGAGCGCGCTACGGGCATGGTCAACTTGGCAGAATCTTCTTTGGCAGATATACTAGTTGAAGAGAAAAAAGGATTCAACAGATACATTAAAAGAGAACCACTTGGAGTTGTGTTTGTTGTTCCGGCATGGAATTACCCTTATTTAATAGCTGTAAATAGTGTTGTTCCAGCTTTATTAGCAGGCAATGCAGTTCTGTTAAGACATTCTGCTCAAACACCTCTGGTAGCAGAACGATTTGCTGAAGCTTTCGAGAAAGCAGGATTACCCGAGGGTCTTTTCCAATATTTACATTTGTCACATGAAGATACGGCAAACGTGATTAAAGATCATCGTATTAATTTTGTTGCTTTTACCGGTTCGGTAAGTGGCGGTTATGAAATTCAGAAAGTTGCCGCTCAGAGATTTATTGGAGTTGGGCTTGAACTTGGTGGAAAAGATCCTGCTTATGTAAGACCCGATGTTGATTTGAACTATGCGGTAGAAAATCTTGTTGACGGTGCATTCTTTAATTCCGGGCAATCATGCTGCGGTATTGAAAGAATTTATGTTCACGAATCGGTTTATGACAAATTTGTTGAGGGTTATGTTGAAATAACAAAGAAATATGTCTTAGGTAATCCTCTCGATAAGGAAACAACTTTAGGTCCTGTT